>Ga0209018_1002641_pt1 | contig 12284 bp, 6 predicted proteins | sample YNPBryBLVA2012_FD_185814 | JGI IMG/M metagenome (GOLD analysis project Ga0209018, IMG submission 185814) | Anoxygenic and chlorotrophic microbial mat microbial communities from Yellowstone National Park, USA - YNP Bryant BLVA 2012 (SPAdes)... ...
AGCAAACCGGCGCAAGGCCGGCGCATTTGTAGGGCAACTGCTCGCAGTTGCCCTACTTGCGCTTTTCGGCATCTTCACTGCTCGGCGGGGGCCTGTGACGCTCGGCGGGAGTCTGTGACGCTCGGCGGGGGTCTGTGACCCCCGCCAGGGGGGCCGCCCGGTCCCAGACCTGGCGGAAGCAGGGACAAATGGCAAATCGGCGCCAGGGGAGAACCGATTCTTGGCGTTCTGCCCGACTTTCGGTATAATAATAAAGGTAGCCGACGGCCTTGCCGTCGGCCACCCGGATAGGAGAGAATGTGTTCCGAAGATCAAAACAGATCAGAGAGAGCCTGACCAAGACGCGGCGTTCCTTCTTTGGTCAGATCACCAGCCTGTTCAGCAGTGGTCAGATCAACGAGGAGACATGGGAGGATTTAGAAGCCCTCCTGGTGCAGGCCGATGTGGGTGTCAACACGACCATCAGGCTGGTGGACCGCCTGCGGGAGCGGGTGAGCAAAGGCCAGGCCCGTGACCCTGGCACGTTGCAGGAACTTCTCAAAGAGGAACTGGTCGCCCTGCTGGGAAACCCGCCGCCCATGGCCGTTGATCTCCCCCGGTTGCTGACCGTGATCCTGATCGTGGGGGTCAACGGTTCGGGCAAGACCACCACCATCGCCAAACTGGCAAAATATTATCAGGACCGGGGCCGCAAGGTGATGCTGGCTGCGGCCGACACCTTTCGCGCGGCGGCCATTGACCAGCTCAAAATCTGGGGGGAGCGGGTGGGGGTGCCGGTCATCGCCCACCAGCCTGGTGCCGATCCCGGCGCAGTGGTGTACGATGCCATCCGCGCCAGCCAGAGCCGCAAGGCCGACCTGCTGATCGTGGACACCGCCGGTCGGCTTCACACCCGGTATAATCTGATGGAGGAGTTGCGCAAGGTGCGCGGCGTGGCCAACAAGCGGGTCCACCAGGCCCCCCATGAGACGCTGTTGGTGCTGGATGCGACCACCGGCCAGAATGCCCTGTCTCAGGCGCGGCACTTTAAAGAGGCGGTCGAAGTGACCGGCGTCATCGTCGCCAAGCTGGACGGTACCGCCAAGGGGGGGGTCGTATTTGCCATCGCCCAGGAACTGGGCCTGCCGGTGCGTTTTGTCGGCACGGGCGAGACCGTGAATGACCTGGCCGAATTCGATGCCGAGGCGTTCGTGGAAGGCCTGTTCGAGTAAGAGCCGGTCTGAAAAGCTTACCACCAGGGACACAAAGGGCCTGCAAGGGCAGGTTCCAAAATCATCCCTCGTGTCCTTTGTGGTTTACCTGTCACGAAGGCACAAAGACAAAGGCCCAAGGAACACGAAGGAAACGAATAAAAAACCGCATGGTGCCCCTGTGTCCCTGGTGGTTTTCAGACAAGCTCCAAGGGACGCCCTGCTGCTGAGGGAAGAAATATGGAAGAATTAAAAAGCCGGTTAACAGAATTAGACGAACGGATTCGGGCCATCCAGGTGCGTCTTTGACCTGGCCGACAAGGAACGCCAGATCGAGAAATTGGCGCAGGAGGCCGCTGCGCCTGACTTTTGGGATGAGCCAGAGTCCGCGCAGGCGGCCATGCAGCAGCTTTCTGACCTGAAAACCGAGGTGGAACGGTGGCAAACGCTGCACAGGCGGGTCACCGATGCCCTGGAGTTACTGGACCTGGCAGAGGCCGATGGAGACACGGCCCTGGCTGCCGGAATTGAAGCCGAAACAGCCGCCATTGAGGCCGGGCTGAACCGCTACGAGTTTGAACTTGCCCTGTCCGGCCCTCACGACCGGGGTCCGGCCATCCTGGCCCTGCACGCCGGGGCCGGCGGGACCGACGCCCAGGACTTTGCCGAGATGCTGATGCGCATGTATCTGCGTTGGGCCGAACGGCAGGGGTATCAGACCGAGATCCTGGACTCGCTGCGTGGGCAAGAAGCGGGGTTCAAAAGTGTGACCGTCGGCATCCGGGGCCCTTATGCCTATGGCTACCTCAAGGCGGAGCGGGGAGTCCACCGCCTGGTGCGCCTGTCACCCTTTGACGAAGCTCACCGCCGCCACACCTCCTTTGTTCTGGTAGAGGTCATTCCCGAGTTCGCGGATGACATTGAAGTGGAGATTGACCCTGATGACCTGAAGATTGAGGTGTTCAGGGCTTCCAGTGCCGGTGGGCAGCATGTGCAGAAAAACGCCACCGCCGTGCGCATCACTCATCTGCCCACCGGCATCGTGGTCTCCTGCCAAAACGAGCGGTCACAGGTTCAGAACAAAAATGTGGCCCTCAAGATCTTGCGCGGCAGGCTCTACGATCTGGAATTACAAAGGTTGGAGGAAGAGCAGGCCCGCCTGAAAGGCCAGCATATCTCTGCCGGCTGGGGCAACCAGATCCGGTCCTATGTGTTGCACCCGTACCACCTGGTGAAGGACCTGCGCACCGGCTATGAAACCGGCAACGTGACCGCTGTGCTGGATGGCAATATCCAGGGCTTTATCGAAGCCTATCTGAGTTCCACCATTGGCGGTGTGGCCCAGGCCCAGTAGGGCAACTGCTCGCCGTTGCCTTACAAACCCGATCCCCATATTTGACATCCATCCATAAAAGGGTATAATGTTCGTTTGTGCATTCGACGGGGTTCAGTGCAGGACTTGTTTCGACGTTGCTCAAGGCAGGCCCTTCGACCGGATTGCGTAACTCCTGTCAGGTGGGACCGTTGTCCCTTCCCGCGGAAAACCAAGGACCACACACCAATTCTATGACTGGACCTCAACCCGGGGCCGGATGCGGGTGAGTCGGGCAGGGAGCATTTTCCTGCCAGGCAAGAGGGCGTCTGCCCGACGGCAGCCTGTGGCTGCTGCACAACGATCTGCGGACTCGCTGATTCATCAGGAGGGAAGGATTGACTCTCAAAGATTTTAAGGCCTTGCGTTTGAGTCTGGCCTCACCGGAACAGATCCGTTCCTGGTCGTACGGAGAGGTCACCAAACCGGAGACGATCAACTATCGCCGCCTTCGGCCGGAACGCGATGGTCTCTTCTGTGAAGCCATCTTTGGGCCGACGAAGGATTGGCAATGCGCCTGCGGCAAATACAAACATGTCCGTTTCCGGGGCGTTACCTGTGAGCGGTGCGGCGTCGAGGTGACCCGTTCATCGGTGCGGCGCGAGCGGATGGGCCATATCGAGCTGGCTGCGCCGGTGGCCCACATCTGGTACACGCGCCGCGTGCCCAGCTACCTGGGGCTGCTGCTGGATGTCTCCCGCCGGAATATGGACCGCGTCCTGTATTTTGCCCAGTATGTGATCACCTACGTGGATGAAGAGGCACGGAGCAAAGCCCTGCGTCGCCTGGATGATGAAATGCTGCGCGAGCGAACCCGCCTGGAAAGGGCGGCCCAGGAAAAGATCACCGAGATCGAACTGCGGCTGCAGGAAGCCCTGGACAACCTGCAACGCCGCCGCAAAGGGCGCGAGGAGGAGCTGGAAGAACAGGAAATGGCCCTGACCGACGCGGTGACCAACGAAGTGCGCAGCTTGCAGAGCCGGCTGGAGATGCTGACCGGCAAAGTCGCCCCCGAGTCCCTGGGCCTCAGCTTCCACGACACGCCGCTGGTCAACCAGGGTGAAAAGGTGGAGCGCACCCATCTGACCCGCCTGCAGGAGTTGGCAGCCGTCCAACTGGACCGGGTCAAGGAGCAGATACGGCGGGGGATGGAGGACATTGCCCTGCTCCTTGCTGCAGAGGGGGATCAGTTGCGCTACGAAGCGACCCAGGCCGCCGAAGTCCTGAGGGAGCGCCTGTCTCAGCAGATCGCCGCCCTGGAGGCGGAGACGGATGAGAAGAAAGAGGAACTGCGCAGCCTGCGCAAAATGACCTTCCTGACCGAAAGCCGCTTCCACGACCTGCACGACCGCTGGGGGAACGTCTTCCGCGCAGCGATGGGGGCCGAGGCGTTTTATGACATCTGCAAGCAGATCGATCTGGATGCCCTGAGCAAGGAACTGCGGGCCCAGATGCGCACCACCCGCTCCAAGCAGTTGAAAAAGAAGGCCACCAAGCGGCTGCGGGTGGTCGAGGCGTTGCGCAAGAGCAACAACCGACCGGAATGGATGATCTTGACCGTCCTGCCGGTCATCCCCCCTGAACTGCGGCCCATGATCCAGTTGGACGGTGGGCGCTTTGCCACCTCGGACCTGAACGATCTGTACCGCCGGGTGGTGAACCGCAACAACCGCCTCAAGCGGCTGCTGGACCTGGGAGCCCCCGATGTCATCATCCGCAACGAAAAGCGGATGTTGCAAGAGGCGGTGGACTCGTTGATTGACAACAGCCGCCGGGGCAAGGCCGTCTCGGCGCGGGGCCGCCGCCCCCTCAAGTCGCTGTCCGACTATTTGAAAGGCAAGCAGGGGCGCTTCCGCCGCAACCTGCTGGGCAAACGGGTGGATTATTCGGGGCGATCGGTCATCGTCATCGGCCCGCAACTGGAACTGCACCAGTGCGGCCTGCCCCGGAGCATGGCCCTGGAGCTGTTCCAGCCCTTTGTCATCAACCGCCTGGTGGAATATAACTATGCCATCAATGTCAAAGGGGCCAAGCGCCTCATCGAGCAACAACGGCCTGAGGTGTGGGAGGTGCTGGAGGAGGTCATCCAGGAACGGCCGGTGCTGTTGAACCGGGCGCCCACCCTGCACCGCCTGGGCATCCAGGCCTTTGAGCCCAAGCTGGTGGAGGGGGACGCCATTCAGATCCACCCGCTGGTGTGCGCCGCCTTTAACGCCGACTTTGACGGCGACCAGATGGCGGTCCATGTGCCCCTTTCCAGGAAGGCAGTGGCCGAAGCCCGCGAACTGATGCTGTCCACCCGCAACCTGCTCAAACCGGCCAGCGGCGAGCCGATTGTCGGCCCGGCCAAGGATATGGTGCTGGGCTGCTACTACCTGACCATGGAGCGGCCAGGGGCCGGCGACAGCCGCCCCCTCTTTGGCGATATGGAGGAGGTCCGCCTGGCATACGAGCTGGGCAAGGTCCAGTTGCATACCCCCATCCGGCTGCGCTACCGCAGCTGGCTGGATGATGAGCCGCTGGAGTTCCTGGACCTGAGCGATGAGGTGCTCGATCTCCTGGAGCAGGCTTCGCTGCGCACCCTCGGCCAGGTGCTGGACCTGATGGCTGCCGGCCGGCTGCAGGAGGTGGCCGGCCTGGATGAGGGGGATGAACTGGAGATCCTCGACCTGCTGGCAGCGGTGGGCTACCGACCCCAGGACCGAAGCGCCACCCCCTACCTGGAAACGACGGTGGGCCGGGTGATCTTTAACCTGCATCTGCCCGGCCAGCTCCGCTTCGTCAACACCACCATGGACAAAGGCAAGCTCCAGGACCTGGTGGGCGAGTGTTACCATCGGCTGGGCATGGATGCCACGGCCAGGCTGGTGGACGAGATCAAGGCCATGGGCTTCCGCTATGCCACCCGATCGGGGTACAGCATCGCCGTCAGCGACATCACCGTGCCGCCGGAGAAGGAGATCATCATCAATCAGGTAGCAGAAGAGGTCAAGCGGGTGGAGCATCAATATCGCCGGGGCCTCATCACCGAAGATGAGCAGTACATGCGCACGGTGGAATTGTGGACCAGGGCCACCGACGACATCACGGCTGCCGTGGCCAGGAATCTGGATGAGCAAGGCCCCATCCGGGTCATGGCCGTGTCGGGGGCAGTGAAGGGCGGGTTTACGCCGATCCGCCAACTGGCCGGAATGCGTGGCCTGATGGCCGACCCGGCAGGGCGGATCATCGCCCTGCCCATCCGCTCCAACTTCCGGGAAGGGCTGACCGCCCTGGAATATTTTATCTCCACTCACGGCGCCCGCAAGGGCCTGGCCGATACGGCTCTGCGCACGGCTGACGCCGGCTACCTGACCCGCCGCCTGGTGGATGTGGCCCAGGATGTGATCATTGATGCCGAGGATTGTGGCACCCGGTCCGGCATCTGGATCACCCTGGAAGATGCCAAAAAGATGGGCCAGACGATGGCCGAGCGGGTGTTCGGCCGGGTGGTGCTCAGCCCGGTCGTCAACCCGGCCACCGGCGAGGTGATCGTCAGCGCCGGGGAGATGGTCAGCGCCGAGCAGGCCGAGGCCATCCAACGGCTCAAGATCGAACAGGTCTATGCCCGCTCACCGTTGACCTGTGCCCTGCGGCATGGCATGTGTGCCAAATGCTATGGCCGTGACCTGGCGCGGGGCGGGCTGATCCAGCTCGGGGAGGCGGTGGGCATCATCGCCGCCCAATCGATCGGCGAGCCGGGCACCCAGCTCACCCTGCGCACCTTCCACACCGGCGGGGTGGCCGGCGCATCGGACATCACCCACGGTCTGCCCCGCGTGCAGGAGCTGTTTGAAGCCCGCATCCCCAAGGGCGAGGCGGTCATCTCTGACATTGACGGGCGGGTCGAGTTACACCAGCAGGATGGCGTCCGCGTGCTCAAGGTCGTCCACAGCGAGGTCCTGACCGATGAATATCCCATCCCCAGGAACTACCGCCTCCTGGTGGAAAATGAGCAGTCGGTCACCGAAGGGGAGGTGCTGGCCGAGTATGGGGACAGGCAGATCGTGGCCGAGAACCAGGGCCGGGTGTTCATTGAAACGCCGGCGGTGCTCATCACCCCTCCCGACTCGACCTACCCGGTGGAGCACCCCCTGCCGGCCAATTACAGGCCGATTGTGGAGGATGGGCAGAGGGTGAACGAAGGGGAGCCGGTGGCCCAGTATGGGGCGCGGCAGATTGTGGCCGGGACAGGCGGTGTGGTCTCGGTCCGGCCTCAGACCACAATCTACATCCGGCGCGAGCGGCGTGAGGAACGGGAGTACGAGATCGCGACCACCGCTCGCCTGCGGGTGGAGCCGGGCACCTTTGTCAAGGCGGGCACCCAGCTCACCGAAGGGTCCATCAACCCCAACCGCCTGCTGCGCATCCTGGGCCGCGAGGCAGCCCAGCTCTACCTGCTGACCGAAATCCAGCAGGTGTATCGCAGCCAGGGGGTGAACATCAACGACAAGCACATCGAGGTCATCATCCGGCAGATGACCAACAAGGTGGCGGTCGTCCAGCCGGGCGACACCGACCTGCTTCCCGGCGAACTGGTGAATCGCCTGACCTTCCAGGACCTCAACGAAGAGATCACCCGCGCCGGCGGGCGACGGGCGACGGCGCGGCCGGTGCTGCTGGGCATCACCAAGGCGGCGCTGAACACCGAAAGTTTCCTGTCGGCGGCTTCCTTCCAGCATACCATCAACGTCCTGGCCGGGGCAGCCATCGAGGGCAAAGTGGATGGGCTGTACGGCCTGAAGGAGAATGTCATTATCGGCAAGCTGATCCCGGCCGGCACCGGCTACCGCTGGGAGAAGAAGGGAATCGCCGGCCAGGCATCGAACCGCGAACCGTTGATCTCCTCCAGCCTGGGTGGCATGGGCGAGTGAACAAGGCATAGGGAAAAGGCACAATGCCCAACTCCGGTTGGGCATTGTTTTTTCCCGGCCGGGGCTTGAATGGGTTCCGGCTGGTACAGGGCCCTATCCTGCCCCGCCGGGCGATTGACCGCTCCCCCCAGCCGTGATACAATATCCTGGAGGGCGCGACAGATGGCGGGAGTCAGGATCAGGGGGGTGAAACTGCCAGGAGGGGCCGGCGGCCTGCTCTCCCTGCTGCCTCTGGTCTTCCTGGCCCTCTTTTTCTTCTATCCCCTGGCCGAAATCCTGGCTCTGAGCCTGGCCCCGGCCGGCCGCCTGGACCTTTCGCCGTTTCGGACTCTGCTCACCGGGCCGTACTATGCCCGTTTGTTGGGCTTCACCACCGGCCAGGCGCTCCTGTCCACCTTGCTGACGCTGCTGGCCGGGATGCCGGCCGCCTATGTGTTTGCCCATTACGAGTTTCGGGGCAAGTCGTTCCTCCGTGCCCTGACCACCGTGCCTTTTGTCCTGCCCACCATGGTGGTGGCAGCGGCCTTTACCGCCCTGTTGGGACCCAGAGGCCACCTGAACGCCTGGCTGATGGCCGCGCTGAAGCTCGACGCTCCGCCTATCCGCCTGCAACACACTCTGGCGTTGGTGCTGCTGGCCCATGTCTTTTACAATGCGACCATCGTCGTGCGGCTGGTGGGCGGCTTCTGGGCCAACCTGGACCCGCGCATCGAGGAAGCAGCGCGGGTGCTGGGTGCCGGTCGGTGGCAGACCTTCCGCCAGGTGACGCTGCCCATCCTGCTGCCGGCCCTCACTGCCGCGTCGCTCCTGGTCTTTTTGTTCTGTTTCACCAGCTTCGGAGTGATCCTGGTGCTGGGTGGCCCCCGGTTGGCGACGTTGGAGGTGGAGATCTATACTCAGGCCGTGTCTCTGTTCCACCTGCCGCTGGCAGCGGCGCTGTCGCTGGTGCAGATGATCTTTACCTTCGCCGTCATGGCCCTCTACACCCATATCCAGGCCCGGACCGCCGTGCCGCTCAACCTGCGCCCCACCCAGGCCACCCAGCGCCGTCCTGTCACCTGGAAAGAGCGGCTGGTGGTGTGGGGCAGCGTCGGTGGGTTGATCTGCTTCCTGTTGGCCCCGCTCCTGGCCCTGGTGGACCGTTCCTTCTCGCTGGAAGGGAGCTACACCCTGCGTTACTACACCGCCCTCTTTACCAACCCTTTTCAGTCCTTCTTTTATGTTCCGCCGGCGCTGGCGATCCGCAATTCACTGCTTATCGCCGGGGGCACGGTGGCCCTGGCGTTGATCATCGGCCTGAGCAGCGCCTATCTGTTGGCCGGCCGATCCGGCCCTCTCAAGACGCTTCTGGACCCGCTGTTCATGTTGCCGTTAGGCACCTCGGCGGTGACGCTGGGGTTCGGCTACCTCATCGCCCTCGACCGGCCGCCGTTGAACCTGCGGGCTTCGCCGCTGCTGCTGCCACTGGCCCACACACTGGTGGCCTTTCCCTTTGTGGTGCGCAGCCTGCTGCCGGTGTTGCGGGGGATGAACCCGGCCTGGCGTGAAGCGGCGGAGGTGCTGGGCGCTTCTCCGGCGCGGGTGGTGCGCGAGATTGACCTGCCCATCGTCGGCCGGGCGTTGCTGGTGGGCGCGGTCCTGGCCTTTACCGTCAGCATCGGCGAATTTGGGGCGACGCTGCTCGTCGCCCGGCCCAACTTTCCGACGATGCCGCTGGTCATCTACCGGCTGCTCGGCGCGCAGGGCACCCTCAACCAGGGCCAGGGGCTGGCCATGAGCACGCTGCTGATGCTCGTCTGCGCCGTGGGCTTTCTGCTCATCGAGCGGTTCCGGGTGGGGGAGATCGGCGAGTTTTGAGGTGCGGTCGCTCCACAATGTGCAGCGCGGGTCACAACTGACGAGCCGCCGGATTGTCATCCGGCGGTCTGCCCCCTGTTTTGACACACCTGCCGTTTTGTGCTATGCTGTGAGCAGCCTGTACTCAATATCGGCTGCCCATGATCCTGCTGGAAGTTGTTGCGGTCTCCAAATCGTTCGCCGGCACGCCCGTTCTCCGCGACGTGTCGTTCGTGGTGGCAGAGGGGGAAGTGGTCTGCCTGCTCGGCCCGAGCGGCTGCGGCAAGACGACCCTGCTGCGCATCATCGCCGGGCTGGAAAGGGCCGACAGCGGCCATGTGACCTTCGACGGCCGCCCCCTCGACCGGGTGCCGGTCCACCGCCGGGGCTTTGGGCTGATGTTCCAGGATTATGCCCTGTTTCCCCACAAGAACGTGGCCGACAACGTGGCCTTTGGCCTGCGGATGCAGGGGCTACCCCAGCCCCAGGTCGAGGCCCACGTGGCCGAGATGTTGTCCCTGGTTGGGCTGGCCGGCTATGAGCGGCGGCGCGTCTATGACCTCTCCGGCGGGGAGCAGCAGCGGGTGGCCCTGGCCCGCAGCCTGGCCCCTGGCCCCCGCCTGCTGATGCTCGACGAGCCGCTGGGTTCCCTGGACCGCGCCCTGCGGGAGGAGCTGCTGAACGAGTTGCGGGCCATCTTGAAGCGGGTGGGGGTCACGGCCCTGTACGTCACCCACGATCAGCAGGAAGCCTTTGCCCTGGCCGACCGGCTGATCGTCATGCGCCAGGGGCGCATCGTCCAACAAGGGGCTCCCCCGGCCGTCTACCGCTGCCCGGCCTCGCCCTGGGTGGCCCGTTTCCTGGGGCTGACCAACCTGCTGCCGGGGCGGGTGGTGGCCGTCAGGCCGCCCCAGGTGGAGACCGCCCTCGGCTGCTTTGCCCTGCCGGAAGCGGAGGGGCTGACCGTCGGGCAGGAGGTCACACTGCTCATCCGCCCTGAAGCAGCCCGGCTGGCCGCCGATTGCCCGGCGGGGGCCGGCCTCCCCGTCGAGGGCAGGGTGCGTGAAGCCTCTTTCCGGGGGGAACAGTTCCGGCTGGTGGTAGAGCACCCGGCCGGCCCGGAGCTGGCCTTTGCCCTGGCTGCCGAGACCGCCGACCTCCCACGGCCCGGCGAACCGGTCACCCTCTACCTGCGGCCGGAGGCGATCAGCCTGGTGGCGGAGGAGCAGCCTGAGAGCTAGCCTGAAAACCACGAAGGACACAAGGAATTTCTACCATTTCCTTCTCATTCCTTTGTCCTGGGTGCCTTCGTGGTAGACTTTTCAGACGAGCTCTTGGTCCTACAACGATAGTTTGACCTGAACACGGCTTGTTCACCGCAGAGACGCAGAGTTCGCAGAGGTCTTTTTTCGGTTTCCTCTGCGGCCTCAGCGCCTCTGCGGTGAGTTCAGAACGTGAACCATCGTTGTAGGATTAGCCATCACGGCAGAAAGCTCAGCGGATTGCGTCGTTCGCCCTTGTAGATCACCTCAAAATGCAGATGAGGTCCGGTTGAGCGACCGGTGCTGCCCATCGTCCCGATCTTTTGGTTCTTGGTGACAAAATCGCCGGCTTTGACCAGAATGGTCTGTAGATGGGCATAGCGGGTCATGTAGCCGTTGCCGTGGTCAATGACCACCTGGTTGCCATAGCCATAGGTATCCCGGCCGGCCATGAGCACATAGCCATCATCGGCGGCGTAAATGGGCGTGCCGGTATGATTGGCGATGTCAATGCCCAGGTGACCGCTCCAGTACCGCTGGCTGAGGTAGCCTTGCGTCGGCCAGGCGAACCGCCCGGAACCTTTGGGCGCGTCCTTGGGGGCCGTGCCGACAATGGTCATCGGATAGTAATTTTGTTGCGGGATGACGATCTTTTTCCGGCCATCGGGGATGACCAGCTTCTGACCCGGCACCAGCAGGTAAGGTTCCTGAAGGCCGTTGAGCTTGAACGAGGTGATCTTTTCCACTGTGGTCTGATAGGTTTTGGCCAGCTTTTCGACGGTGTCGCCCGCCTGGACGGTGTGGTAAACCCCATCCACCGGCAGAATGGTGAGCACCTGCCCCACATGCAACAGATCCGGCGCCTTTTCCAACTCCGGGTTGGCCCACAAGATCGTCTCCGGCTTCAGCCCAAAGCCCTGGGCAATGGCCCATACATTGTCATTGGCCTGGACGGTGTAGGTGATGATCTCCAGCCGGTCCCGGTCGGACACGGTCGTGTGCGGAACCGGCGCCTGGAACAGGATGACGCTGTTGCTGACCGACCGACCTCCACCCCGATAGCCTGGCGTGGTGGTGACGGTGTGTGTCCCCAGGTCGGGCGCCGGGGTGGGGGTGGGCAGGAGAAAGTCAATCTGGGGAAGAGTGACCTGGCTGATGCTGACCACGCCGACGGCCAGCAGAAACACAACCAGGTGGAGGCTCAGCCGATTGAGCAGAGGACGGTCCGCCAGGCCGGCCCCGATCCGGCCGAAAATCCCGGCCAGGCTTAGCCGCGATAGAGTTCCTCGCGCCAGGCCGACAAGAACAGGCCCGACGCGGCTCAGAAGATGCGCCCCCCTCCTCCCTGGCAGGGTTCGGATCCTGGCTTCAACCCGCCCCTTCAACAAGGCCACCACCTGCTGGCCCCGGGTCCAGATCGTCGCCGGACCGGTTTCCTGCGCAGGGAGCCCGGTTTGCGACTCGATCATGCATCCACTCCGCAAAGGTTACGCCGCACCCGGCGGCGCGACACAACCCAATTATACCACAATGGACGCCATCTGCCAAATCCGACGCTCAGGCGGGTTTCGAAGCAGAACATGGGCGTGGGGCACCCCATTGCTCGGCGGGGGTCTGTGTTGCTCGGTGGGGGCCTGTGTTGCTCGGCGGGGGTCTGTGTTGCTCGGCGGGGGTCTGTGTTGCTCGGCGGGGGTCTGTGTTGCTCGGCGGG
>Ga0209018_1002642_pt1 | contig 12284 bp, 9 predicted proteins | sample YNPBryBLVA2012_FD_185814 | JGI IMG/M metagenome (GOLD analysis project Ga0209018, IMG submission 185814) | Anoxygenic and chlorotrophic microbial mat microbial communities from Yellowstone National Park, USA - YNP Bryant BLVA 2012 (SPAdes)... ...
CGGCGGATTGAACATACCACGGGCGTCTCCAACAGCCGCCCAAATCCGGAACTTTCTACTTTGCCCGGAACCGGAAGTTTCTACTTTGCCTTGACACTCCGCGGGCGTTGGAAACCTGTTCTTGACCGCGTACTCCGGCGGCATTGGCGGTACGGTTGTCGGGTCCACATCGGCTGCCGGAAGCGTTCCGTCGGGCTATACTTACCCTGAAGGGACACTGGTGTTCGCCGGCGGTTCTTTCGATGCCGTCACCATCACGTCTGACCAACAGGATTTTGCTGTCGACAACATCGAGGTGTCCGGGTCGATTCCGGAGCCCGGGTCGATTGGGCTGCTGCTGGGCGGACTATCCGGAATCTTCGCCTTGCGCCGTTGGTCGAGACGCGGACCTGTAGCCTGACAGATCGCTTGCAGCGGCCCGGGACACCTGCCGCAGACGGTGCCGGGCGCGGCGCTGATACTGGTACAAGCGGGATCGCGAACAGGGCGCCCTCTCGTCTTCAGAGGCTGCTATCGTTCGGCAGGCGCACACCGTGGCGGCTCGACGTCCGCTGCCGCGCTGCCGGAAGGGAGTAAGCCCGGCCGCTGCGTCCGGCTCGGGTCCCGCACGGCGCAGGTTCCGGGTTCGCACTGCGGATCCGGATGCCTGCAATGATGCCGTCACGGACGATCACGGGAGTCATGCCCGCGAAGAATTCGCGGGGCCAGGCCGGCCTTACCGCGGAAGAGCCTGATTCTCCCGCACCAATTCTTGCAGCGCCCGGAACGTGCCGGTTCGCTCGCCACGAAGGATCGCTTCCACAACCGCCCGGTTGTAAGCCGGGTCGTCCAGATCCCCGCCGTTGGGCACATAGCGGAACAAAGCGAAGATCCAGACCGGAGTGATTGCCTCGAGGCGGTTCGCCTGCGCCCAGGCGGTTATGACGCGCAGCCACCGGCCGTCGAGCGCTTCGAATTCCGAACTCCCGACGTTCTTGAGCGATGCGGAGTCGGGCGTCATGCCGGGCCGCGGCTGGAAATACGGGGGGCGCCAGGTCTCCTCGATATAGACCGGCTTGCCGGCAGCCCGGGCTTCGCGAATCAGCCGGTTGCACGTCCTCAAATCCCCAAGGCGGTAAATATCCAGCGTCAGCACCTCGGTCTCGGGCAAGCGCAGAAAAGCCTCCAGGTATTCCCGCTCGGAAGCGAGACCGCCCGCGCCGATGCGGCTCCCGGGTGAATTCTGTTTGACCACCCGGGCGGTTTCGCGAATGAAGCCCGCCCAATCCGCCGCTGTCGCCCGGGAATTCATGCGGCCGGACATGGTCGTCGGCTCATGGACCACCACAAAAATATCCGGCTTGTAGCGGCGCGCCAGTTCCGCATAGATGGACAGCGCGCGCCTGCGCCATTCGTCGAAAGATTTCACCTGGTGCTTGGCGGGGGAGTACTGCGGATTCAAAGCCAGCTTCAGACCGTGACGCCTGATGCGATCGATCGCAGTGTCATACTTGGCGATCCCATTCTGATCGCGGCCGAGCCAGGGATACTGGCCGGGATTGATATCGATACGATCAATCCCGGCTTCTTTGCACGCATCGATTGCCTGTATCAGGACATCTTGAGGGACCACACCAATCCAGATTTCGTGAGCGATGAACAAATTCATTCCGAACTCGATCTGCCGCCGGGCTCGTGGCGGGATCCGCCTGGCCACTTCGTCGAGTCCCCGGCTCAGCATCTCCTTGTACTCGTCAGGACTCCAGCGTTCCGCCCTTTGGCCTGAATCAGCCCTAGAGGGAAGAGCCAGAAAACCCAGGTATATCCACACGAAATTGCGGGCGATTATCATGGCGACGTAATCCTTTTCGGACCGCCCGTGAGCCCGGAACGGAGAGGACTTGATGGGCGGCTTCGCCAATCATCGTACGCGGCCGCCCGGAGAGCAAGCCCTTTCCCTGTGGCAGCCGGTTCCCGCGCACCGGGAACCCTGAGGGCGCGCGCTCTTGGAAAGGGCATCTGGTCCAAACAGGAGCATCGGGCGCCAGTCGCCCGTGCTTCCCCTCGAAGGCGAAGCGTGCGGCGCGGAGGCGGGCTCCGGCGGCACGGGCGCGGATCCATGCCCGGAGCAAGATGAGCGCCGCCCCGGAGCTGGTTCGCAGTCCTCAGCGGAGTTGGGCGAGCCGCGATCCTCAGGCACAGAATCCTTTTTCAGATGGTGCGACGTCCGCCTCGCGGCCGCCGATGTTCCGGCCGTGAGCCGGAAGGACGAACCGGCGGGCTCCTGAATCCGCCACCGGGGCGGGACGGCTTGCGGCTGGAGACGAGAACGGGCGCGGAGGCCCGCTTGTATGCGGACGCCGGAGTCTGATACCAATCAGGCAGGAGTTTTTCATGGAACGCAGAACTTTTCTCGCTGTCACAGCGCTGTCTGTCGCCGCGCCTTCGCCCGCGGGCGCGCAGAAGCTCGGGGTGTGGACGGCGCTCGGCTCGATGGCCGAGAAAGACGGCGCCGCGCCGATAGAAGGCGCCCGCTGGTTCGAGGCTGAAAAGCCAGGCGACGGGATGTCCTTTGTGTTCCGCCCGGGACTGCTGCAAAACGCCAAGGCCGTTACCTGCGACATGCTCATCGATGGCAAGGACGTCATCGCCTTCCGCATCACGCTGGGGGAGGGAGAAAAAGGCCGCCGTTTCCGCTTCGACTTCGGCGGGCTGCCCCAGTGCAGCTTCCGCGTCCGGCTGGATCTCGAGCTGGTCGACCAGAACCGCTGGATGGCGGACCGCGAAGCGGCCTTCCTCAAGCCACTCTGCGGCGGCGACCGCGTGGATCTCGCTCTGGTCGACCGCCTGTCGTTTACCGTCCTGCGCAAAGCGCCACGCACCGCCCGCTGGTGCATGACCGAGCTGGCCTGGCTTCCGAAGACGCCGGAGCGCCTCTCCGCGCCCGTGCTTCCCAAGGGGCCGCTGCTCGATGAATTCGGCCAGAGCGCGCTGCACGAGTGGCCCGGCAAGACCCGCAGCGCCGCGGAGCTGAAGCAGCGGCTCGGCGTGCAGCTCCAGCTTGCGCCGGAACAAAAGTGGCCGGAACCGTTTTCCCGCTGGGGCGGCTGGAAGGCGCTCAAGTTGGGCGAAGGCACGGGCTTCTTCGCCGTGAGGAAGGCAGGCGGGCGCTGGTGGCTCATGGATCCCGACGGCTATGCGTTCTGGTCCGCGGGGCTCGATTGCGTCCGCGTGGATTGCGAAGCGCGCGTCGACGGGCTGGAGACGGCCCTCAAATGGAGTCCGGAGAAGCCCGAATACGCCGCCGCATGGAGCGAAGGAAGGCCCGGGCGGCAGGGCGCAAAGTTCGTCAATTTCCTCGCCGCCAATTTCATCCGCGTCTTCGGCAGCGAAGGCTGGCGCGAGAAGTGGGCCGCCATCGCGCTGGCCGAATTGAAGCGCCTGCGCTTCAACACCGTCGCCAACTGGAGCGAGTGGGAGTTCGCCGCCAGGGCGGCTTTCCCCTACGTCCGCCCCATGAACTTCCGCGGCGCCCGCTGCGGCGTGATTTACCGGGATTTTCCTGACATCTTCCACCCGGGGTTCGAGGACGACGCCGCCGATTACGCCCGGCAGCTCGAGGGCACGGCCAAGGATCCCGCGTTCCTCGGCTACTTCCTGATGAACGAGCCCACATGGGGCTTTTCGAGCGAGCTGCCCGCGGCCGGCATGCTCTACACCGCCGACCTGTGCCACACGCGAGAGGAGCTGGCCCGCTGGCTCGGGAAGAAGTACGAGACCTCCGCGGCCCTCTCCAAAGCCTGGAACATGGAGGTCTCCTTCGAACAGGTCGCCCGCGGCCGCTGGCGCAAGCCGCTGTCGAAGGAGTCGCAGTCCGATCTGCGCGAGTTCAGCGTGCGGATGGTGGAGCGCTACTTCACCACACTGTCACGCGCCTGCCGCAAAGCCGACCCCAACCATCTGAACCTCGGAATGCGATGGGCGGGCGTGCCGCCGGAGTGGGCCGTGGCGGGCATGAAGAGCTTCGATGTCTTCAGCCTGAACAACTACCGCAACAAGCTGCCGCGCGACGTCTCCGCCAAGATTCACGCCATGCTCGGCATGCCCGTGATGGTCGGCGAATGGCACTTCGGCGCGCTCGATGCCGGACTGCCTGCAAGCGGGCTGGGGCATGTGAAGACGCAGGCTGACCGCGGCCGCGCCTACCGCGTGTACCTGGAAGACGCCGCCGCCAACCCGAATTGCGTGGGCGCGCACTGGTTCACCCTGTACGACCAGAGCGCTCTGGGCCGCTTCGACGGCGAGAACTACAACATCGGTTTTCTGGACATCTGCAACCGCCCGTATCCCGAGATCGGAAATGCGGCCATCGCCGCGCACGAGCGGATGTACCAGGTGGCTTCGGGCGCGGCGGCGCCGTTCGCCGATGCGCCCGAGTATCTGCCGATTCTCAGCGTGTGAAACCGGGGCGCCTCAGGCCGAAAGCAGCTTCACGGCTTTCTTGATGTCGCCCTGGGCTACCTGGATCAGCGCCCCGAAGCGCCCCTCGCCCGAGGCGACGGCCTGCAGGGCATGGACATCGATGCCTGCCGCCGCCAGCTTCGCCGTGGCGTCGGCAGCCGCGCCCGCGCGGTCCTCGCCGTTCCAGCAGATCACGTTCTGCTTCGGCCCGCACTCGAGCTTCAGCTTCTTCGCCGCCTTCGCGAACAGCTTCGGATCGGCAGGCACCAGGTCGAACTGCGCCTTCTTGCCCTTCACCGGGTAGGCCCAAAGTCCCAGCAGGTTCACGCCCGCGTCGCGCAGCGCCCCCAGCAGCTTCGCGCCCTCTCCCGTCTTGTTGGGCACCGTGACCGAGTAGTAAGGCAGCACTGCAATGTTGTCAGCCATGAAATTCCTCCAGCATGCGAAGTGTCGGATCGAATTGATTGTATCCCGAAGACGGAGAAAAACAAGAGGCGGCTCGCCGCGGCCCTGGCCGCACGGCAAGCCGCCCGGTGTCGCGGGGATCGAATCGCGCTTCAGGAAGCCGGAACGCGCTTGGCCTCGAAGGGCCGGCCCTGCCCCTGCCCGCCCTCGCGGCGCGACGTGCCCTTCAGCATATCGCCTTCCACGGTGCCCTCGTACACGGAGGTCATCGTGCCGTTCGGCGTCTCCATCACGGTCTTGAACGAGAACTTGTTGCCTTCGATCTTGCCTTCCTGGATCTCCATGGTTCGCGGCTCCATCTGCCCGAACTGCATGGTGATCTTTCCGGTCAGCTTGTTCCCTTCCGACTTCAGCTCGAACGTCTGCCGGATGGTCACTTCCTCGCCGCCGCGGTTCATGGTCCGCTCGGACAGCCACTTGCCGTCGATCTGCCCGGCAACGGCCAGACCAGCGGCTACAACAAGAACGGTCAAAATGGTGAGACAGGCTCTCATGGGGAAACTCCTTCAAGGTCTGAAGCGCGCCCCGGCCGCCTGAGGTTACGCATGCAGCCACATTTTGCCTTTGCCGACGCCAGCCTGCCCGTCCCCCTCGACCGCCTGTTCACTTACTCCCTGCCGGAGAGCCTCCGACACCGCGTACTCCCTGGCTGCCGCGTGCTGGTGCCCTTCGGGGGGCGCCGCCTGACGGGCGTGGTTCTGCGCGTCCACAACGAACCGCCGGGCGTCGAAACCAGGGATGTGCTGCGCGTGCTCGATGCCGAACCGGTCTTCGATCCTGCGATGCTCGAGCTCGGCCAGTGGGTGGCCCGCTACTATTGCGCCCCCCTAGGCGAGGTGCTCCGCGCGATGGCGCCGCTCGCTGCGGACGTCCGCCAAACGCGCATCTGGGCGCTCACGCAGAAGGGGATCGACGTCGTCCGCCAGTTGGGGCTCGACGGCGAGCCGTCCGACCCTGCCACCGCCCTGCTGCGCGCGCTGGAGGCGCGCCCGCTGGCCGAGGCGACGCTCGAGCGCAAGGTCGCCGGCGCCAGGAAGCTGCTGGCGTCGCTCGAACGAAAGGGCCTGGCCGAGGCGGAACAGGCGGCCGGTCTTCGCGATCCGCTCCGCGCGCCGGCCGCAAAGCTCCTGGCCGAGTTCACGCGCCGCCCCGCGGAGGGCGAGAAGCTTCCCCGCGCCGGGCGAGAACTGCTCGCCTATCTGGAGCTTCACCCCGGTCCGCATCGCCTTTCCGATCTCGAAGAGGCTGTGAAGGGCGCCTCGCAGGCGGGCCGCGCGCTGGCCCGGAGAGGCCTGGCCACGCTGCGCTACGAGCCGGAAGCCGGCGACCCGGCGTGGGCCCGCCCGCGCCACACCCTCACCGAGCCGCAGCAGCGCGCCTTCGGCTCCATTCGCGAGGCGTTGGAGTCGCGCCGCTTCCACGCCTTTCTTCTCCACGGCGTGACCGGATCCGGCAAAACCGAAGTCTATCTGAACGCGATCGAGGCGGCTCTCGAGATGGGCCGCGGAGCGCTGCTTCTGGTTCCCGAAATCGCCCTTACGCCCGCGGTGGCGGGGCAGTTCCATGCGCGCTTCGGCGATCAGGTGGCCATTTTGCACTCCGCCTTTCACGACGCGGAGCGCTCCGAACAGTGGCGCCGGCTGCGCTCCGGCTCGGCGCGCGTCGGCGTGGGCACCCGGTCCGCCGTCTTCGCGCCGGTGCGGGACCTCGGGCTCGTGATCGTCGACGAAGAGCACGACCAGAGCTACAAGCAGGAGGAGACGCCCCGCTATCACGGACGCGACGTGGCAGTCGTCCGCGCCCAGCGCGGCGGCGCGGTGGTCGTGCTGGGCTCGGCCACGCCCTCGCTGGAGAGCCGTTACAACGTGGACCGCGGCAAGTATACGCTGCTCGAGCTTCCCGCCCGCATCGCCGACCGCCCGATGCCGTCGGTGGAGATCGTCGACATGCGCCAGGAGTTTCTCGAGACGCGCCAGAATGCGCTGTTCTCGCGCCGCCTGTTGGACGCCGTGGCCGCGAAGCTCGAAGCCGGCGAGCAGACCATTCTGCTGATGAACCGGCGCGGCTTCTCCTCCGCCGTCTCCTGCCGGTCCTGCGGCGAGCGCCTCCAGTGCGTGCATTGCGCCATCGGCCTCACGTTCCACCGCCGCGATAACCGGCTGCTGTGCCATTACTGCAATTATGCGCGGCGCGTCCCGAAGGTCTGCCCCCACTGCGGCAGCGAGTACCTGTGGTTCCTGGGCTCGGGCAGCGAGAAGGTGGAGGACGAGCTGCGGCGCTGTTTCCCCCATGCCCGCGTGGCGCGGCTCGACCGCGACACCGCGGCGGGCAAAAACCAGTATCAGCGAATCCTGGGCGGCTTCCGGGAGGGTGTGTTCGACATTCTGGTGGGCACGCAGATGATCGCCAAAGGCCACGACATCCCGAATGTCACTCTGGTGGGCGTGATCAACGCCGATATCGGCCTCGCGCTGCCCGATTTCCGCGCCGCCGAGCGCACTTTCCAGCTCCTCACGCAGGTAGCGGGGCGCGCCGGGCGCCACCACCTGCCGGGGCTCGTCATCATCCAGACCACGGCTCCCGACCACTACGCCATCCGCTGCGCCGCCGCGCAGGACTACGCGAGGTTCTACGAGAAAGAACTCGAGTTCCGCCGCCTCATGCGCTACCCGCCTTTTTGCGCCATGGCCAACATCCTGCTCCGCGCGCCCGCGCAGGAGGCGGCCATGCGGCTTGCCGCCGAGGCGGCGCAACGGCTGGGGGCCGGAGGAGAAGGCGTCAAGGTCCTGGGCCCGGCTGAAGCGCCCGTGCCCCGCCTCAAGAGCGAATACCGCTACCAGATCCTGGTCAAGGCGCTCTCGCGCCCGCGGCTGAATGAAATGCTGAACGCGCTCCGGAGCCACGCCGCCGAACAGAAATGGCCTGCCACCGCCCTGGTGGTGGACGTGGACCCGGTGACCCTGTTATGACTATCGGAGCATGCGACCGTGGGAGCGCAACGCCGCCAACCTCGCCGCATTCCTTTCCTTCTACGGACCTGTGAAGGCGGAGCCCGGCCTGCGGCTGATCACCAGCTGGGTTCCGGATGCCGTGTTCAACATCGCTCACCTCGACTCGCCCGCGGCGGATCCGGCATCCAACGGTCCCGGCGAACTGGAACGCCGCATTGAACGCGCCGCCGCCCACTACGGCGCATTGGGACGCCGCTGGAGCTTCTGGGTTTGCGAGCATCTGGTCGGCCCGCGCACGCTCCGCCGTCTCTACAAGATCTTCGACGCCTTCGGCCTCTCCTGCATCTCCGAGCCGCCGGGCCTCGAGATCGACGAACTGCTCCCGCCGCGCCGCCGTCTTCCCGCGCTGGAAGTGCGCACGGGAACCGGTGCGCAAGCCCGCAGCGATTTCGCCGACATCGTTGCGCAGTGCTTTTACATCGCGCCGCCGCTCGCCCACCAGATCTACGACGACCCCTCGCGCTGGGGCTCGCCGGTCGATCTTTTCATCGGCTACTCGCAGGGGCGCGCCGTCACCTGCGCCGCCTTCATCGAGGCGGCTGGCGCCATCGGCGTATATTCGGTGGGCACTCTCCCCGCCTGGCGCACGCAGGGCTACGCCGAGGCGATCATGCGGCATGGAATCGGCGAGCTCCGCCGCCGCGGGGCAACGGGTCCCATCGTCCTGCAATCCTCTCCTGCGGGCATGGATCTCTACCACAGGCTCGGCTTCCGCCGCGCCACTCGCTACTACGTCTTCTCTTGCTGAACTCCGCCACGCGCCTCCCAGGGCTTCGGGATGGCGCGCCAGCCCGCGAGCCACGCGGCGAGGCTTTCCATTTCTGCCGAAGCCGGATAGTCGCCCGCCTGAACGGGAGCTCGCTGGCGCAGCATCGCAAGAAACTCCTCCAGAGCGGGGCTCGTTTTGAGCGGGCGCAGAAACTCGATCGCCCGCGACGCCGCCATCATCTCGATGGCCAGCACCATCCGCGCCAGTTCCACCGCCTGGCGCAATTTCAGCGCTGAAGTCATGCCCATGCTCACGAAGTCTTCCTTGTTGCCGCTGGTCGTGATGGAGCCGGCCGAAGCGGGCGCCGCCAGCACGCGCAACTCGGCCACCAGAGCGGCGGCGGTCACCTGCCACATCATCAGCCCGGACTCGAGCCCCGGATGCGAGGCCAGAAACGCAGGCAGCCCCTCGTTCAGCATCGGGTTCACCATGCGGTCGATCCGCCGCTCGCTGATGCCGGCCAGCATGCACAGCGCCACAGCCAGCGTGTCCATGACGAGCGCGAGCGGCTGGCCGTGGAAGTTGCCGCCGGAGAGGATTTCGCTGTCGAAGACCAGGGGATTGTCCGTGGCCGAGTTCAGCTCGATGGAGAACACGCGCCGCGCTTCAGCGGCCGCGTCCCGGACCGCGCCATGCACCTGCGGCGCGCAGCGCAGCGAGTAAGCATCCTGCACGTGGCGGCAGGTGCGGTGCGATTCGCGGATCTCGCTGCCTTCCAGCAGGCTGGCCAGCAGGCGCGCGCTTTCGATCTGTCCGGGATGGGGACGCGCGGCGTGGATGCGCGGGTCGAAGGCGCGCGGGGTGCCGCGCAGAGCGTCGGTGGAAAGCGCGCAGGCGACGTCGGCGATCTCGCACAGGTCTTCGAGATCGACCAGCGCCAGCACCCCGACGCCCAGCATCGCCTGCGTGCCGTTGACCAGCGAGATGCCCTCCTTGGCCTGCAACCGCAGCGGCTCGATCCCCGCCGCCGCCAGCGCTTCGGAGCCGCGCATCCGCCTGCCGCCGAACTCCGCCTCACCCTCCCCGATGAGCACCAGCGCCATGTGCGCCAGCGGCGCCAGGTCCCCGCTGGCGCCCACGCTGCCGCGCGAGGGAACGACCGGCGTGACGCCGCGGTTCAGCAGCGCGCACAGCCGACGCGCCACCAGCGGACGGATGCCGCTCAAGCCCTTCGCCAGCACGTTGGCGCGAACGAGCATCATCGCCCGCACCGCTTCCCGCGGCAGCGGATCGCCCACACCGCAAGCGTGCGAGCGCACCACGTTCTCCTGCAGCCTGGCCAGATCCTCGGCGCCGATCCGCTCGCCGGCCAGGTAGCCGACCCCCGTGTTCACGGCGTATACCGGCGCCTCGCCCGCCGCCAGCCGTTCCACCTGCTCGCGCGACTGCCGCATTCGCCGGGCAGCGTGCGCGTCCAGCTCCGCCTCTTCGCCGTGCCTCGCCACGGCCAGCACCTGCTCGAGCGTCAGCGATTCTCCATTGAGCTCCACCATGGCTTCAGGCTACCCTGCCGGCGGCACAACCGCACGCGAATCCGCTCTGTGTGGGCTCTGACCCCGATGCAACGATGCCGCGCCCCTTGCGCCACCACCGCAACCGCGCCCCACCGACATGCCTCGGGCGGCGGCAATGACCGCGTCCCTATGGCCGTGACGCTGTCCGGGGAACTGCCTGCCCGGGAGGCAGGAAAGCCAGTCCTCCGTTCTCGCCCTATTGCTTCACCAGCTCCACCCGGCGGTTCCTGGCTCTCCCCTCCTCAGTGTCGTTGGACGCAACCGGCGCCAGCGGTCCCATTCCGGCTGCCTTCAGCCGGTCCGCCGCGACCCCGTATTTCCCGCTCAGCTCCCGGACCACTGCATCCGCGCGCTGCTGGGAGAGTTTCATGTTGTATTCGAGGCCGCCGGCGTTGTCGGTATGCCCCACCACATACAGCTTCATAGAGGCGTTCTCCCGCAGGACCTTCGCAATTTCGAGCATCGCTGCTTCGGATTCCGGCTTGATATCCGCCTTGTTGAAGTCAAAATGAATTCCGTATACCGCGACATGGCCTGCCGTTTGAATTCCATCCGACAGAAACTTCGCGTTCGCCACCACATCCTGGGCCATCTCCTGCTTTTCGATCAGGGTAAGAGTGTAACCACCTCCGTTCCTGTTGATGTAAATCCTGACCCAGGCCTCCCGGTTCTGACTGGCGTACCTGCCATGCAGCTCGCCGCCGCCGATTTGCGTCCACGAGTAAGCCGCCCCTCCCACGCTCCTGAGAGCACTTTCATAGTTTCGTATGATTTGCACAGGAGAAGAGGGCGTCTGGGAATAATCCTGCTTGACAAGGTAGCTTATATAGACTCTTCTGCCCTCCACGACAGTTTGTTTTTTTCCCTGAAACGCCGGGTCGTAAAACTTGTAAGAATCAAAGTCGGACGACTTGCATTCCAGAATGTAATAATTGGGCATTCGCGAAAGAAAGGGATGATCCGCGCAGCCTTTCGCATCCTGCTGGGCGGGGAGCGGAACTGCGACCGCGACTGCCGCCGCCACCAGCGCAAATAACGTTCGAATCGCATGCCACATTGGGCCGTTCCTCCTTCTTGTCGGAAGCCGGCTCCGGGGAGGCGGTTCGTGCCAGGGGATCTCCGGCCCCGCACAGCCGGATCGTACGCCTGCCGCGATTTGGCCGTCAAGGTGCCGCCTCTTCGGGCGGCGCCCGCGAGGGCGCGCTTGCAGGAACAGAACGAACCGGCGTTGCGCCATCCGGACTCTCGGCTCTCCCACACCGTTGCGGTCCTGCGCCGCCCGGCTTTCCTGGCCTTCCGGCTGTGGCTGCGCGGTGGCTCTCTGCGTGCAGTGGCAGCACGGTATCCTGTCTTGGCAATGTCCGCTCAGCGCCTCCCCGTCGCCGTCGTGCTCGACAACGTCCGCTCCATGTACAACGCGGGCGCATTTTTCCGCACCTGCGATGCCGCGGGGGCGGCAAAGCTGGTGCTGTGCGGCATCACGGCACACCCTCCGCAGCCCGGGGTAGCGAAGACGGCGCTGGGCGCCGAGCGGAGCGTGGCCTGGTTTTATGAGGTCGACACGCTGGTCGCGTTGCGCCTGTTCCGGGCACGGGGCTACCAGCTGGCCGCGGTGGAAACCGCGCAACCTTCCGTCGGCCTGTTCGAGTGGCAGCCGCGCTGGCCCGTTTGCGTGGTCTTCGGAAATGAGGTCGACGGTTTGTCCGGCGCAGTGCTCGACGCCTGCGACGTGCGCGTCCGCATTCCCATGCAGGGCGCCAAAAGCTCGCTGAACGTCGCCACGGCGGGCGGCATTGTTCTCTATGAACTGCTGCGCAAGTGGCTGGCCGCCAGGGGCGCGGATCCACGAGGGTAGGAGCCGCCGCACTCGAATGCCAACTGCCGGCGGCAACGAGGGTTTCAGCCGAGCGCGGTCCTGGACCGGTTGAGAGGACGGACGCGGGGAGCCGGGGGCCGGGAGCTGCGGGAAAAGGGACGGGCCACGGATGGTGCGGATGAGAGGACTTGAACCTCCACGGGGTTGCCCCCACTAGAACCTGAATCTAGCGCGTCTGCCAGTTCCGCCACATCCGCACGGCTGGCTTG
>Ga0209018_1002644_pt1 | contig 12275 bp, 6 predicted proteins | sample YNPBryBLVA2012_FD_185814 | JGI IMG/M metagenome (GOLD analysis project Ga0209018, IMG submission 185814) | Anoxygenic and chlorotrophic microbial mat microbial communities from Yellowstone National Park, USA - YNP Bryant BLVA 2012 (SPAdes)... ...
GCGGAGCTTTGGTCAAAAACGCCTCCGCGAACCGCGGCAGGGGCATCGGAAGGCACTTCCGGCCCGGCAAAGAGGCAGCCGCGGCGCAATCAGGAAAAAGGGCAGCCGATTTTGACCTCAAATCCGACTCGCCCGCCGCCTCCCAGCGCTCCGCTGGGGGAGGTGTGAGAAATCGCGGCTAATCACCCGGAAGGTTTCCGCCGAAGAGTGAGTGAAGGACCATGATCTCGTTTCTGGTGGCCCTCATCTTGGCTTCGCAACCGGAGAATGCTGGCTTCTCCGCCCGGCCATCCTCGTTCCTGCCGGTGGCTGAAGTGCGGCGCATGGCCTCCAGACGTGCGGCCGAGCGCGTTTGCGTGCAGGGCGTCGTCACCATGGAAACAGGCGTGCTGCGTTCGGGTCCGGCGGACTTCTACCTGCAAGACCAGTCCGGCGGCATCGTCGTCCAGGGCAGAGAGGCGGCCAGCATCTCCCGCGGGGAGGCCGTGAAAGCCTGTGGCGTGCCCGGTCTTTACGAAAGGCTTGAGCCCCAGCTCGAGCAATCCGAGGTCATCCTGCTCGGGAGAGGGCGACTCCCCGCGGTCAGGCTGCTCACGATCGCCGAAGCCCTGGACGGCATCGCGCGGGCCGAGCTGGTCAAGGTCCGTGGCGTCGTCAAGAGAATCTCCATCGGAGAAACGCGCGACGTGCTCTGGCTCGGGCCCCCCGGTCCGGCATTGCGCGTTTATATCCGGCGCGAGCAGGACCAACCACCCACGCTGGCGCAGGCAGCGCCTGTGGGTGCGCGCGTGGAAGTCTCCGGGATCCTGATCCCCGAAGAGGCCAACAAGTTTCAGCTCCGGCTCCGGGCGCCGGATGACGTGGTACTGCTGGAAATGCCGGAAACCGCCCAACTGAGGGTGCTCCGGCTCTGGCTGATGGGCGCCGCCGGCCTCGGTCTCGCCATCGGCCTGTGGGTCATTCTACTCAGGCGCGCCGTGCGCCGCCAGACCGCCGAGATCCGGCGCCTGATGGTCGAAGCACGCCAGTCCGAGGAGGCCAAGAGCCGCTTCCTGGCCAACATGAGCCACGAAATCCGCACCCCGCTCAACGGCATCCTGGGCATGACCGAACTTGCCCTGGAGTCGCGCCCCTCGCCGGAACTCCGCTCCTACCTGGAAACCATCCGCAGCTCCGGCCGCGCATTGCTCGAGATCGTTAACGACGTGCTGGACCTCACGCGGATTGAGAAGGGTCGCATGCGTCTGGATCCCGCGCCGTTCTCGCTCCGTCAGATGGTGGACGAGCTGCTGCCGCTGTTCGGTCTCCCGGCCAGCGAGAAGGGGCTGCGCCTGGAGGTCCGCCTGGATCCTCGCCTGCCAGAAGCCGTTCTGGGCGACGCCGGACGCATCCGCCAGGTGCTGGTCAACCTGCTGGGCAATGCCGTCAAATTCACCCAATCCGGCTGGGTTCGCCTTGAGATCGAGCCCGAAGCGGAAGGCCGCATCCGATTCGCCGTCTGCGACTCCGGCCCCGGCATCCCGGCGGCAAAGCAGAAGGAGATTTTTCGGGCGTTTGTCCAGGGAGACGCTTCCTCCACGCGCCAGCATGGCGGCGCCGGCCTGGGCCTTACCATCAGCGACCATCTCGTCCGCCTGATGGGAGGCGAACTGCGCCTGGAAAGCGAGCCTGGACGCGGCGCGTGCTTCTCCTTCTCCATTCCGCTCCCTCAAGCCGAACCGGAGTCTGCCGGGCAGGAACCCGGGAAGGCTCCCGAACCTGCTCTGCGCGGACTCCGCATCCTCGTTGCCGAAGACAACGAGATCAACCGCCGCGCCCTGGAAAGCCTCCTCCGCCGCGATGGCCATTTCCTCCGCTTCGCCGCCGATGGCGCCGAGGCTGTCGAAAAGGCTCGCGCGGACCGGTTCGACGCCATCCTCATGGACGTCCAGATGCCCGGCCTCGACGGTCTGGAAGCCACCCGCCAGATTCGCGAACTCGAAGCCGCTGTCAAGCGCGGTCACACGCCCATCATCGGCCTCACAGCCCACGCCTTCCCGGAGGACGCCTGCCGCTGCCTCGCCGCCGGCATGGACGGCTACCTCGCCAAGCCTTACCACATCGACGATCTGCGCCGAATGCTGGCGCAACACGCCTCGACCTCCATCGCCCGCCGCTGATTCGCGCCGCGCCCGCCCGGGTGTATGCTTCCCTTGAACAGGAAGCTGCACTTATGGCCCATCAGACCCTCTCTCGCCGCGCTTTTGCCGCCACACTCGCCTCCGCCGCCTCGGCCGCCGCCCGCCAGCCCGCGTCTCCCTCCGACCGCGTGCGCATCGGACTTGTCGGCTGCGGCGGCATCAGCGTGGCCGACTCCAACGCCTTCCTCGCCCATCCGGAGTGTGAGATCGCCGCCATCTGCGACGTGGACGACGCGATGATCGCCAAAACGCTCAAGCGTCTGGACGACCTCGGCAGGAGGCGGCCGGACACCGCCAGGGACTTCCGCCGTCTCCTGGAGCGCAAGGGCATCGACGTCCTCCTCGTCTGCACTCCCGATCACTGGCACGCGCTGCCCACGGTCATGGCTTTCCAGGCAGGAAAAGACGTCTACGTAGAGAAACCTCTCGCCACCACGTTCCAGGAGAGCCGCGTGATGCGCGACACCGCGCGACGCCACAACCGCATCGCCCAGATGGGCACTCAGTGGCGCAGCGGCGCCCACTGGGCCGAGGCCGTTGAAATGGTGCGCTCGGGCAAGATCGGCAAGGTCCGCCAGGTGCGCTGCTTCGCCTATCTCGACTGGGTCACCGATTGCGGCAATCCTCCCGACGAGCCCGCTCCCCCGGGCGTCGACTACGATTTCTGGCTTGGGCCCGCGCCCGCCCGCCCCTTCAACCGGAACCGCTTCCACTTCAACTTCCGCTGGTTCTGGGACTATGCCGGTGGACTCATGACGGACTGGGGCGTCCACCTGATCAACATCGCCCTCTGGGCGATGGGTCCGGAATGGCCGAAAAGCATCGTTGCCAGCGGCGGCAAGTACGTGCTTCAGGACAACACCGAGACGCCTGACACCCAGATCGCCGTGTACGACTTCCCCTCCTACACGCTCATTTGGGAGCACTCCGTGCAGTGCGGGCTCGGCCCCGACCGCCGCGAGCATGCCGTCGTCTTCACCGGCGCCGAGGCCACGCTGATCGTCGACAACAACGGCTGGGAGGTAGTGGCCGAACCGAAGAAGCGCGACAAGGTGGTCGAGCTGCGCCGCCGCGCGCCTGCGGGCGACAACGCGCGCATCGCCCATGCGCGGAATTTCCTGGATTGCGTCAAGAGCCGCCGGCAGCCGGTCGAGAACCTCGACGTCGGCCACCATGTCTCCGCTGTCGCCATGCTCGGCAACGTGGCGCTTCGCTCGAGGAGCCGCATCGAGTGGGACGCCGCCGCCGAGCGGATCATGAACAACGACGCTGCCAACGCCCTGCTGCGGCGCGAATACCGCGCCCCGTGGAAGCTGGGCTGACGCAAGGGAAGGCGAAGAAGCGGCAGCGGCGCAGCCCGGAGTCTCTTTGCGAAACTCAAGTTTTATGCTGCGCCTGTTGCTTTTCTGCACCTGCCTGGGCCCCCTCGCAGCCCGGCCGGGACTTGAGGGTTGGGTGCGGTCGCCGGACGGCGCCCCGGTGTCTGAAGCCCGCATCGAGTTGCGCACAGCCGCCGGCGTGCTGCTCGAGACGGTTCTCAGCGGCGCCGATGGGCAGTTCACATTCCGCCAAGGCGCGCCGGGCATGCGTCTCGTGATCCGAAAGCAAGGCTTCAGCCTGCTGGAGGCGCCCGCCAGCCGCGGCGCCCGACTCGTGCTTCACCCGGAGGCCTTGGCCACGTCCGTCACCGTTACCGCGCGGGCGGGATTGCTCGAGACAACCGCGGACGCGGCCCAGCTCGTCTGGCAATCCGGGCGCGACGCCGGAGATGCGATGCTGCCGCCGACCGTCGGCCACCAGCTCGAACTGGCGCCGGGCATTCTCGTGCAGCAGACTACGGCCGGGCAGGTGTCTCCTTTCTTGCGCGGCCTCACCGGCTACCACGTCGTGCAGCTTGTCGATGGCGTCCGTTTCAACAACTCCACTTTTCGCAGCGGCCCGAACCAGTACCTGGCGTTTTTCGAGCCTTCCCAGGCCGAGCGCGTCGAGGCGATGCTGGGGCCAAGCGGCTCCCAGTACGGCAGCGACGGTCTGGGCGGAACGATTCAACTTCTGACCCCGGCGGCGGACTTCGCCTCCGGCGCGCGGTGGCAGCGGCACGGCTTCCTGCAGGCTGGCGGAGAGAGCGCAGACTGGAGCGCCTCCGGACATGCTGAAGCTTCACTGGCCAGGGATTGGCTGTGGCTGCTTGGCGGGGTGCATGGCGCCCGCCATCAGGATCTGCGCGCGGGCGGCGGCCTCGATTCGCACCATGTCTTCCGGCGCTTGCTGGGGCTGGATCCGCAGCGGGTCCGTGCGCTCACAGGCAGCCGCCTTCAGGACACCGCCTGGTCCCGCGCGGGCGTCTACGGCAAGGCCGCCGCGCGGCTCGGGGCTCGGGACCTGGTCACGGGCTGGCTGCAGCACAGCGAGGTGGGCGGCGTTCGCGGATACAAAGATTTGTGGGGCGGGCTCGGGCGGATGCAGTCGGAGTTCCGGCCGCAGGCGCTCGATTTCGGCTACGCCCGCTGGGAACGGTTCGGCGGAAAGTGGTGGGATTCGATCAGCGCGAACCTGTCGTGGAACCGGATGCGCGACGGCAGCATCCGCCAGGGGCTGCGGTTCAACGATCCGGTGGTTGCCGACGAGAGCCGCGTGCGCATGCTCGGCTGGCAGGGTCAGGCGCAACGGCGCTTCGGCCGGCAGACGGCGGCCGGTTTTCAGGCGGAGTGGTACAGGGAGAACATTGCCTCCTCGCGCCTTCAGGACAGCACTCCCGCGCGCCCGCTTTATCCGGCTGCCTCCTACCGCACGGGCGCGCTGGCGGCGCATGGTTCTTCGGAGCTGGCCTCGCGCCGCCTGCGGCTCGGTTACGGGGCGCGGTGGACCGGCGTGCGCTTCCGCTCACAGGCGGAGCCGAGGTTCGGCGTCCCCGAGGCGGACCTTGGCTTTTCGCAATGGACCTGGAACGGCAGCGCCGTATGGCGCGCGGCGCCGCAGTGGGCGTTGCACGTGGCCTCCGGCCTCGGTTTTCGCGCCCCGAATCTGAACGATCTGGGCGCCCTCGGGCTGAACGATCTCGGCTATGAGATCCCTGTTCGCGACGCGCTTGGCTGGAAGCCGTTGCTGGCCACGGATGCCAGCGAAGCGGCGGTGTCGAAGGGCACGGCTCTGCGCGACCTCGTTCCCGAGCGGCTCAACAACATCGAGGCCGGCTGGCGCGGCGCATGGGCGGGTTTCGAGGCGAGAGCGCAGGTTTTCCTGGCGCGGCTCGAAGACCCCATCGTGCGGCGCACGCTGCTGTTCGATGCCGCGCGCGTGCCCGATTCCCTGGCTGGCATCCCCGTGGCCCGGTTGCCGCAGACACAGCAGCAGGCCGCTCAGGGCGTGGTGGCCGTGGCGACAGCTTTCGACCCGCGCGCCATCAAGGCGTTTGTCAACGACGGGCTGGCCGACTACCGCGGTGTCGAAACCCTGTTCCGGTGGCGCGTCAACTCCCGCTGGTCCGCCCGCGGCGCCTATTCTTTTCTCGCCGGCAACGACCTTCAGCCTCACCGTCCCGTGCGGCGGCTCCCGCCTCAGACCGGACACTTTGCGTTGCGCCGCGATTCCGGGCGCCGCTGGTGGGCCGAGGCGAGCTTCCTGGCCTCAGGCGCACAACGCCGGCTGAGCGGCGGCGATCTGGACGACGAGCGCATCGGCGCCGCGTTCAGCCGTCGCGACATTCGCAGCTTTTTCACGGCCGGCCGCATGCAGCCCTTCCTCGATGCGCAGGGCCGCTTCATTCCCACCGGGGAAACAGCCGAGCAGGCAGCCTTGCGCGTGCTTCCTCTCTCGCGCGCCGCCGCGGACACGCAGCGCGTGCCACTGTTCACGGCAACGCCCGGCTGGGCGCGCCTCGATCTGCGCGCCGGCTCGACAGTGGGCGAGTTCTGGTTGCTGCAAGCCGGCGTGAGCAATCTCTTCGACCGCAACTTCCGCGTGCATGGCTCCGGCGTGGACGCCCCGGGCCGCTCGTTCATCCTGCAGGTCGTGCGCCGATGGTGAAGACCGCGGTTGTGACACAATCCTTGGTTTCAGGCCATGAGGAAGACTCTCTGCATTTTGATGGCGGCGCTGCTTTGCGCGCCCGCAACAGCCGTGCAGCCTCCCGCGCCCCGCACGCTCACGGTCGAATGGATCATGCAAGGCCCGGCGCTTTACGGCCACGCCCCTCGCGCCCTGCGCTGGAGCGGCGACGGGCAGCGCGTCTACTTCGAGTGGAAGCAGGCGTCCGAACCGCAGGAGAAGGAGTTCTCCACATGGGTTGTGAACCGTGATGGATCGGGGCTTCGACGCCTGAGCGACGAAGAAGCGCTGCAAGCCCCGCCCGTGCGCGGATCGGAGTCCGCCGACGGTTCAAAGGTGGTCTTCGCCCGCGACGGAGATCTCTTCCTGTACGACCGCTCCACGGACCGCATGCGCCGGCTCACGCGGACCGGTGACGCGGAATCCTCGCCCAGGCTCACCCGCGACGGCCGCGCCGTCGCCTTCGTGCGCGCGGGAAACCTGTTCCTGCTCTCTCTGGATTCCGGCACGATCGAGCAACTCACCGACATCCTGCCGCCGGGGCAGACTCCTCCGGGGGAGGAACGCAAGGGCACTGCCAGCCAGGAGTATCTCAAGAAGGAAGAGCGCTCGCTGCTCGAAACCGTGGACAAGATGGCCCGGCAGCGGGAGGAGCGGGAGGAGAAGCGCAAGAAAGAGAACCCTCGCAAGCCGTTCCGGCTCGGGCAGCGCCAGTCGGTTTCCGACCTGATCCTCTCGCCGGACGGCAAACACGTCCTCGCCGTCATCGCCGAACGCCCACAGGAGGCCAAGACGGCGCTCATGCCGCGCTATGTCACCGAATCCGCCTACACGGAGACGCAGCCCACCCGCACCAAGGTGGGCGACGTGCAGCCGCGAACCAGAATGGCCCTGCTCAGCGTGGAAACCGGAGACTCGAAGTGGATGGATCCGGGAATCAAGACCACGCGCGACGGGAAGGAAATCGAGCGCGTTGTCAACCTCTTCAACCCGCAGTGGAACGAGGACGGCACGAAACTCGCCGTGCTGGGCCGCGCCGCCGACTTCAAGGACCGCTGGGTGTTTGCCGTCGATCCCGATTCGGCTAAGGTTCGCGTCCTTCATCAGACGTCCGATCCGGCGTGGGTGGACGGTCCCGGCGCCATGGCCCTCGGCTGGCTCCCCGGCGGGCGCGAGGCCTGGTTCCACTCCGAGCAGACCGGATGGTCCCACTTGTATGCCGCCGATGCCGAATCCGGCGCTGTCCGCGCCCTCACGTCGGGATCCTGGGAGGTGAAACAGGCCGGGCTCTCCCGGGACAAAAAACACTTTCTCTTCGTCACCAGCGAAGAGAGCCCCTATGAGCAACATCTGTACCTGATGCCCGCCTCAGGCGGCGCACGGACCAGGCTGACGGGCGCTCCGGGCTTCTACTCGGGGGAGTTGTCGCCTGACGGCGCGCGGCTGGCCGTCGTTCACAGCCGTTCCAATCAGCCTCCGGAGCTCTTTGTGATGGACGCGCGCCCGCAGGCCCCGATGCAGCGGGTCACCGTCTCGCCCACGGAAGAATTCTCGAAATATCCCTGGATCGAAAAGCCGATTGTGGAAATTCCGGCCCGCGACGGCGCCCGAATTCCGGCGCATATTTACAAGCCGAAAAACTGGAAAAAGGGAGGGCCTGCAGTCATTTTTGTCCACGGTGCGGGCTATTTGCAGAACGTCCACCGCGGCTGGTCCAGCTACGCCCGGGAGATGATGTTCCACCATTTGCTGATGGAGCGGGGTTACATGGTCCTGGATCTCGACTACCGCGGCTCCGCCGGGCATGGGCGCGACTGGCGCACTGCTGTCTACCGCCATATGGGCGGAAAGGATCTCGACGATCAGGTGGACGCTGCGCGCTGGCTTGCCTCCGAACATGGCGTCGGTCCGAAGCGGATCGGCATTTACGGCGGCAGCTACGGCGGCTTCATCACCCTGATGGCCATGTTCACGCAACCCGGCGTCTTCGCCGCCGGCGCGGCGCTGCGCCCTGTGACAGACTGGGCGCAATACAACCACCCCTACACCGGCGCCATTCTCAACTTGCCGCAAGACGATCCGGAAGCGTACAAGCGCAGTTCGCCCATCTACCATGCCGCCGGCTTGCAGGGGGCGCTGCTGATCTGCCACGGCATGGCGGACGCGAATGTGCACTTCCAGGACACGGTGCGGCTGGCCCAGAAGCTGATCGAACTGGGCAAGGAGAACTGGGAAGTGGCCATCTATCCGGTCGAGGATCACGGCTTCGCCCACGCCTCCAGTTGGACAGACGAATACCGCCGCATCCTGAAGCTGTTCGAATCCAACCTGCGCAAATGAAGTGCCGCGGGTGCCGGAAAACGGATGGCCCCACATCCGATTCAGGAAGCCGCCCGACTTGCCGACCCCAGCTGCAGCATCTCCGCCCGTAGCCGGGCGTCTGCCTGCAGCGCTTGCAGATAGCCAGCTTCCTCGCCGGACCGCTTGAGTTTCGCGCGCTCTTCAAAACGGCGCCTTGTGCGCGGCGGCCACCTGGCCAGCGCCAGGCGCCGGATGTGGAACCGGTCCCAATCGCCGCAGACTGCGCCGGGCGGCTCGTAGATCATCGGACTCTCCGCCAGCCGCCGCAGCAGGCGCGCGGGCGTGCGCTCGCCGGGACGAGCCTGCAGGCGCCGCTCCTCCCGCTCCGCCAGGCGCGCCGCAGCCGGAGCCACGGGGCGAAATCCCAGCTTGCGGTAGAACCAGAACGCGCCGGACTCGATGGCTTCCTCGTTCTCATGCCCGACCTGATAGGGATCCACCCAATACACTGTCACGCCCAGCAACTGACGGCAAAGCTGGAGGACTTTCGCGTAAATCCACGCCGTTTCCCCCTCCCGGAACGTGTAATAGAGATTGAACCCCACTTCGGCGCGCTCGAAAAACGAAAGCACTTCGACGTAACCCGCCGGCACTCCGTTCTTGAAAAACATCCCGGCATGATAAGCCCTGAGCGGCAGGCGCGCCTCCGGTGCGGCGCCAAAGAACAGGATCTCCATCCCGCGTCCGGCGTCCGCGCTGTACACGTGCCGCAGATCAGGGAAATTGAACCCGTAGAGCTCGCGGTATCGCACGGCGGAAGTGTCCTGGATCATCGCCAGCGCCTCACGGGCTTCTCCCCCGCCGAGCCGCCGTACCGGCAGTTTCGGACCGGCGAATTCCGCCTGCAGGCTGACGTTGCGTCTGGGGATGAGCGCTTCGCCGTGAAAGAAAACCGCCAGCCCGCGCCGCATATGCGTTCGCGCCGCGCGCGAGTCCTCCAGGCGCCATCCCAGCATGATCTTCGCGCCGTCATACAATTCAGCGCGCCGTGCATCAGGCCCATTCAGCTGTTCGAGCCTTGAGAGGATCCACTGCAACGAAGTCTGCCCCGGCCTTTTCGCCCCCTCCACCCACGCCCGTGCAGGGAAGTGCGCCTCCACCGGCCACTCTTCGCGCGCTGCCGGAAGCACCGCCGCCAGCAACGGACCGAAGCGGTCCGGTTCGGGGCAGTCATTCCAGGAGATCTCGATCTGCGCCCCATGCCTTGCCGCCAGCGCCCGCGCGGCCTCGTAACTGAAAACAGCCGTCACTGACGTTCCGGAAATGCCGGAGACTTCCGGCTCCTCGAGCGCCTCCGCGCCTTCCTCCAGCCCCTCCACGCGCCCGCGGAATCCGGCCAGAAGTCCGTCGCATGCCTGCGCGACAGCTTCGCTGTGCGGATACGCCCGCAAAAACAGCAGAGTCTCGTGCAGCCGGATCAGCTCCGCCGCCGTGGCGAAGCGCGTCTTCTCGGTCTTCTCGAGCAACTGCAGAAGCGGTCGCGGATCCTCGCCATACCGCCGCTTCCATCCTTCCAATTCCTCGAGTAACGTGGCCATGCCGGCCCACCAGCTTATCTCAACGCTGGCCCGCAGGCTTTGCCTTGGCCGGTGCGGGCGCCTGCGGCGCCGCTGTCGGCTCGGCCACTTTCAGGATCTGGTCCGCCCGCACATTCTCGAGTTTTTGCCGCGCGCCGCTTGGCCAACTGATCTCCACGCTCCGCACGCGGTGCTCCTCTCCAAGGCCGAAATGCACCCGCCGGTCGCTCGAGCCCATGAAGCCCACGCTCACCGCCACATGGTTGTACAGCGTGCGTCCAGACGCAGTGGTCACCTTCACCTTCGCGCCAATGGCGTCCCGCGGGCTGCGCCGCCCGGTGAGCTCCACGAGCAGCCAATGCCGCCCGGGAACCCCGCTGTTGATCAGAATCCGCGGCCGCGCGTTCAGCGATGTGACGATCAGGTCCATCGCCCCGTCGTTGTTTAAATCGGCGAATGCCGAGCCGCGCTGGAAGCCTTTTCGCGTGAAATCAGGCCCAAGTTCAGCGGAAACATCAATGAAGTTCTTCCCCTCGACGCTCTCGAACATTGTGTCATTCTGCGGGGAAAGTTCATTGAATTCGTCCACATCTCCGTTCGAGGAGTAGATGTCTTTCCACCCGTCATTATTGTAATCGATGAACCCGTTGCTCCATCCGGAGAACGGCCGGCTCAGGTAGGTGATGCGCGCCGGCGTCGAGACCAGCTCGAAGGCCTCGCCCGTGTTCCGCAGCAGCCCCCAGATTTGCGACCGAAGATTGTTGTAGAAGATGTCCACCCGCCCGTCGTTGTCGTAATCCTTGGCGTCGCAGCCCATGGAGGAACCTGCCTGGGCGTTCTCGTTATAGGCTACACCCAGCTGGAGTCCGGCCTCTTCCAGATATTTCCCCTGCCGGTTCAGAAAGAGAAAATTAGGGTCGGTATCATTGGCGACAAAAACATCCATCCAGCCGTCGTCATTGAAGTCGGCAATCGAAACGCCCATTCCCTTGCCGGGCGCTTCGTGAAGGCGCACCTTCTCCGTGACGTCGGCGAACCTCCCGTTGCCGAGATTCCGGAAAAGCTGGTGCGGCACGCTCGGATAGCGGCGCGGATCGCAATACAGGTCCATGTCGCTCATTGCGCAGCGGTGGTCGGTTTGCGGCGTCCAGATCGTGTAGTTCGAGACGAGCAGGTCCAGCCGCCCGTCGCGGTCGTAATCAAACCAGGCAGCCGCCACGCTGAGAGTGTTGGCGGGCTTGGTCCCGATGCCGGAAGCCGCCGTCACATCCTGAAAACGCCCGTTGCCGAGATTGCGGTAGAGCACGTTGCGCCCGGCCGTGGCGATGAACAGATCCGTCCACCCGTCGTTGTCGTAATCGCCCGCCGCCACGCCGAAGTTGAAGTCCAGGTCCGCGCCCGCCAGTCCCGCGCGTCCGGTCACGTCCTCAAACGTCCCGTCCGGCTTCTGACGGAGCAGGAGGTTGTAGTAGGAAGGGTCCGTCCGCCTGCGCTCCGGGAAGCGCGCGCCGTTCGTGAAGAAGATGTCGAGCCGCCCGTCGTTGTCGTAGTCGAGCACGGCGATCCCGCCACACATCGGCTGCGGAAACCATTTCCGCCCGTGCAGGCTGTTGTTGGAAAGGTAGCGGTAGGGCCAGTGGGCTGCCACGTCGCGGAAGGTGGGCCGGCGGGCCGCAGGCTGCGGCGGCTCGAAAGCCCCGGCCGCCGCGCAGAGCATCCACGCAGCCAGAGCGCACGCACCCGCGCCCGCCAGCGCCGGCAATTTGCCCGCTTGTCTCATGGCCACCCGGGGAAGCAGTCCGGCTTCCTGCCCGCCATCTTCCCCTGCCGGCGCGCTCTCCCGCAACTCGGGCGGGCTCACGGCGCCGGCGGCAGCGGGTACTCGAGCGATTCCATCAGCCATTCGCGCTGCTCGCGCAGTGCCTGCTTCAGTTTCCCCACCAGGTCCGCGCGCCGGTCATACAGGCGGTAGCCCTCGCGCGGGCGCAGGTATCCGCGCGCTTTGGGCTCCTGCTCAAACAGCGCCTCCACGCCCATCTCCTGCGCCATGCGCTCATACCTCGAGCGGTTGTCGAGCAGCGCTTTCACGATCAGCGGCATCACGATCGAGTAGTCGCACTGCATCGATTCGGTCGTCTGCTGGTAGTGATCCTTGTCCACCTTGCCCCAC
>Ga0209018_1002648_pt1 | contig 12263 bp, 9 predicted proteins | sample YNPBryBLVA2012_FD_185814 | JGI IMG/M metagenome (GOLD analysis project Ga0209018, IMG submission 185814) | Anoxygenic and chlorotrophic microbial mat microbial communities from Yellowstone National Park, USA - YNP Bryant BLVA 2012 (SPAdes)... ...
TATCGGCACGGAAGCAAGCATGAGAGCTTCCCAACGTCCCCTTATCCTGCGGATACCTGTCGAGAATATTTTCTGCCCGGTCAAGGCTCTGATCACCAATGGATCGTCGGTCGCCGAGCCACCGATGCCGCCCGGGTCGTGCCCCTGAGCAATTATGTTGCCCTGAGGATCGGTGACCATCAGGTAGTCGAGATTGGACATCGTCAGTTGGCGCAGCGATTGCTCGATGAACGCCGGCTGATCGAAATATCCGATCTGGTTGAAAGTCAGCAGCAGCTCGTAGAGCGGACTGGAGGAGGCTATAGCTGCGGTTCGCGAAAGCAGTTCAAGCCCACGCCTATCGATATATTTGGAAAAACCGCCGAAAGCGGCAGTCAGCCTTCTATGGGTAATGCCATCCTTCTGCAAAGGGATGAATAAAAACGAAATTATCGCCAATGTCAGAAGCGGGGTCAGTGTGGAGAGGATAAAGATCAAATAATATTTGCGCCGCATAATTCATCCGAAGACGAGCGATTCCGTATCCTTGACCCAGCCGGCATTGCAAAGGTTAGCGGCGGTTTCCCGCTGACAATCGGCGATCCGCCTTATAGCACCTCTTTGAAACGCTGAAGCGCTTTCGGCAGGCCCTGGCTGACGGCGGCGAAGGCTACCTGACTGCCCAAGAAAAATTCCCCGATATTTTCGATTTCGGCGAATTTGCCCGCCTGTGAGGGCGTCAATTTTCCGCTGACGATGACCCCCATAGATAACCGCTGGGCCAGAGCGCTCGATTTTGCGACATTATCAAGATAGGCTAACTTTTCGGTCAGGCTTTTGGAGTTGCAATAGGCGGCCGTATCGAAAACCACATAATCGGCCTTGGTTCTGGCGGCGGCTTTCACCTGATCTATTTCCGGCGGCAGAATTATCCCGACCACGATATCGGCCACCTGGAATTTCGTGACTATGGTCGCCGCTTCCGGAGTCGTCGATTGCAGCACCGCCATATCCGGCTTTATCTCTATCGCCCTGGCGACGGATTTTTCATCGGACGGCAGAATCAGGGCCAGCGGTATGTCTAAAACATCTTTCAGCGATTTGATCGATTTTTCCGCGCCTGCACTCAGGCCGTCTTCCTTGATTTTTACGACAACGCCGTCGGCACCGGCAAGCTCGCATAACAGAGCCGTTTTCATGAGTCGCGAATCCACCGAGGTCGTTTCTCCGGCGGCTGCCATGATTTCGTCAAGTATCAGCGATATCTTAGCCATGTTTCCCTCCAGATTACAACCTTACATCCGGCGGAAGCACCTTGTCAAGCGATAGAATTACCTGTATTGGATCACCGACTCATCGAATAAAGCGTATTCGAGTTGTTTGAAATCGTCGAAAATGCGATCGGCCCGCATCAAATATTCGGCGGGCAGTGTCGTGCAGACCGCCCAGCAAGTAAGACCGGCGCCGACCGCGGAGGCGATACCGGTCGGCGAATTTTCGATAACCAGAATTCTGTCTCGTGGAATGTTCGCTTTTGCCGCGGCAAAGAGGTAAGGTTCGGGATCTGGTTTGCCTTTTTTCGTGCTTTCGTAATCGACCACGAAATCGAATCGGCATTCGAACAGGCTCAAAGTTTTTTGCACGATCGGCGGAACACCACCCGTGACGACCGCCAAAATCACCTTCCCTTGCAATCTATCCAGTATCGTCTTGATGCCGTTTAACGGCTTGAGGACGGCGATTTTTTCGTAAATTCGGCGTTTTCTGGAGTATATTTTTTCGATCAGTTCATCGCTTGCGTTTTCGACTCCCAGTTCCGCAAGCCTGTCTTTTACCGTTATATCGTGTCTTACGCCCTCGTTGAGATAAAACGGAAGTTCCTTCGGATAGAAGCCGTATTCGTTGAATGCTTTCATCCATGCCTCGACATGGAACTTCATGGAGTCAACGAGGACTCCGTCCATGTCGAAAAACACGGCCTCGATCAATTTCGGGTTTTTCAATTTTATAGTCCCAATTCGGGAGCGATTCCCTTGAGTGCGTTCAGCACGTTTTCTATATGCTCTTCCAGGGGTATTCCGAGTTCAGCGGCGCCCCTTATAATATCGGAGCGCGAGATCTGCCTGGCGAAAGCCTTATCTTTCATTTTCTTCATCACCGACTTCGGCTCGACATCGGCTATCTTTTTCGACGGCCTTACCAGCGCCACGGCCGTCAGAAATCCGCACAACTCATCGACCGCAAAGAGCGCTTTGCGCGCATTGCTGTCGCGCGGCTTGCCGCAGGAATCGACATGGGACAACACGCAATCTATGAAGTCAGTCCCGTATCCTTCCCGGGATAAGATTTCCGAACCGGCAAGCGGATGATTATCGGGATTCTTCTCATAATCGAAATCATGAAGCAGGCCGATATTCCCCCACCGGTCGGCGTTTTCACCGAATCGGCCGGCATAGAAACGCATGGCGGCCTCGACGGCCAAGGCATGTTTCCGCAATGATTCGCTGGATGTATGGGCGCACAGCAATTGCCATGCTCTTGCCCTGTCATTTTCGATTTTACACATATCCCGTCTTCGATACGAACTGTCGATTCATGATTCCGCCGCGTTCGAAATGTCGGCTGAACCAGGAATTCGGCGTATGGGAATAAACAGGCCGCAAGGCCGTTTCGCCTTGAAACCACCGGATTGAATCATGTCGGCAATCTGTCAAAAATACTTTTGTTCTCTGGCAAACCGTTCGAGCTCTTCCCGGAATTGCGGGGCTGCTATCGATATCAGCAATTTCGCCCGCTCGCCCACCGATTTTCCCCAGAGATCGACCGCACCGTATTCGGTAACGACCCAATGAACGTCGGCTCGGGTTGTGGTGACACCGGTTCCAAGAGGCATATGCGGACAGATTCTCGAAACCTTGCCATCTTTGGCAGTGGCCGGAAAACCGATGAATGGTTTCCCGCCTTTTGACTTGGCAGCTCCTCTCACGAAATCGAGTTGCCCGCCGAATCCGGAGTAAAATTGAAAACCGAGCGAATCGGCGAAAACCTGTCCGGTCAAGTCAATTCCGAGCGCCGAGTTGATCGAGACCATCTTGTTGTTCTGGGCGATTATGAACGGATCGTTGGTGTAGCGACAGGGGTGAAACTCGAGCATTGGATTGTCATCGCAAAAATCAAATACCTTTTTGGTGCCCAGAACGAAAGCGGCCACGATCTTCCCCGGATGCAGAGTCTTTTTCGATCCCGTTATCACGCCGGTATCGACCAGATGGATCACACCGTCGGAAAACATTTCGGTGTGAATTCCCATGTCGCGTCGCCCCTCGAGCGCATAGAGAAAGGCATCCGGAATGGAGCCGATCCCCATCTGCAGCGTCGAACCGTCTTCGATATTATCCGCAATCAATTTGCCGATCTTCATCGACGTCTCATCGGGAATACCCTGCGGCATTTCCATGAGCGGCCCGTCGTGCTCCACCAGATGAGTCAGCTTGCTCACATGTATGAAGCAGTCGCCGTGCACCCTCGGCATCTGGCTATTCACCTGGGCGATGACGGTTTTTGCGTAGTGGGCGGCCGACATCGTTATGTCGACACCGACGCCGAACGAACAGAATCCATGTTCATCCGGCGGGGAGATCTGGATCAGGACGACATCGATATTCATTTTCCCCGTCAGCCAAAGATTTTCAACTTCTCCCAAAAAGATATGCGTCTGATCGGCCCGGCCTTCATTGACCGCTTTCCTGACATTGGCGCCGGTGAAAAAAGACTGATGCCGGAAATGCGGTTCCATACCGGGCATCGCATAGGCTGCTTTCCCCTGCGTGAGTATATGAACGATCTTGACGTTCTCGAGTTCGTCTTTTCTGGCCACCATAGCGTCGACCAAATGTTCCGGCGTGCAACAGCCAGGGTGAATCAACACGGTATCGCCTGATTTGATGGCTTTTACTGCCTCTTCGGCGGTGGTTCTTTTACTATTGTAAATGTCCATCCACTTCATTATCAATGTCCCATTCCCAAAATGTCCTTGATCGTTCTGGCTTCAATTCCAAGTCTTGAGGCCACCACTCGTCGGGTGGCATATCCTTTGAATGTATATGCACCGCGGGCCAAACCGGGATCCCGCCGCATCGCATCCTCTATCCCGAGCTCGGCGATTTGGTAGGCGTAGGGGAGCACGGCGTTCGAAATCGCGTAAGTGGCCGTTCTGGAAATATTAGACGGCATATTGGGTACGCAGAAATGGGTGATTCCGTGTTTGATGAAAGTAGCGTTGGCCCAGTTGGTGGGATGAGAGGTTTCGACACAGCCTCCCTGGTCGATCGAGGCATCGATGATTAGAGACTGCGGCTTCATCGATTTCACCATTTCCTCGGTGATCAGTTTCGGCGGTTTTTCGCCGTGGATCAAGATCGCCCCGACCACGACATCGGCGATTCTGATCGCTTTCTCGAGGTTCTGCACGAACGGTAGATATGTTACGAGCTGCTTGTTATAAAGCTCGTTGGCGTATCTCAGCTTTCGGATGTCGTTATCGAACAGGATTACGTTGCAGCCCATTCCCTTGGCCGTCCTCACTGCGCTCAGACCAAGCGTGCCTGCGCCGAGCACCACCACCGTCGCCGGCGGGATGCCGGCCGCGCCCCCCAGCAGAACTCCGCGACCGCCGCCGCGATTGGAAAGGTAATAAGAGGCGATATTGATGCACATTTGACCGGCAAGCTCAGACATCGGTACGAGGATCGGCAGTTGCCCTTCGTCATCCTCGATGACCTCAAAGCCGATGGCTGTGATCCTTTTTTCCAGCAACAGCCGGATATTTTCGGGTGCAGCCACCGCCAGATGCAGGCTCGACATTATGATCTGGTCTTCCTGCATCAGGCGATATTCTTCGGTGGTCGGCGGGGAAATCATGAGCACCATTTTGGAACGGTAGAATATCTCCTCCAGCGAATAGACAAGCTTGACCCCGACCTGCAAATACTCCTGATCCGCAAAACCCGAGATTTCGCCTGCGCCTTTTTCGAAATAGACCTGATGGCCTGCGCTAACCAGCGCCCGCGCCGCACCCGGCGTCACCGCCACGCGATTCTCGAGATGGCGTGTCTCCTTGGGAATTCCTATTTCCATCCTATTCTCCTCTTTTGACCGATCGGATAATTTTCATGTTGATCCAAATTTCGATTCCAGTCAGCTCCTGCGTCCGAGCGAATCCATCGCCCTGCCGTAGTCGTTGGAATGGAAGATGAAGTCGCCGGCGACCAATATGTCGACGCCCGCTTCGACACACCATCTTCCTGTTTCGTCCGTTATTCCGCCGTCGACCTCGATCAGGCAGTCGAGTTTGCCGGAATCGATGAAACGGCGGGCAGTGCGGATTTTGGTCAACGTTTGATCGATGAACCTCTGCCCGCCGAAACCGGGATTGACGCTCATCAGCAGCAACAAGTCGAGGCTGGGAATGATCTCGGTGGCCAGAACGATCGGAGTGTGCGGATTCAGGCTGACTCCGGCTTTCACTTTGAGGTTCTTGATCGTTTGCACGTTCCGGTGAAGGTGCACTGACGATTCGAAATGGATTGTCAAAATATCGGCTCCCGCGTCGATGAATCGGGGAATAAACGATTCGGGAGCGGTGATCATCAGGTGTACATCCAGCGGCAGTTTCGTCACTTTCCGCAAAGCCGACACCATTCCCGGACCGAATGTGATATTGGGCACGAAATGGCCATCCATGATATCGATATGAAGCATATCCGCACCGGCTTGTTCAACCGCCGCAATCTCTTCGGCCAGACGGGTGAAATCGGCGGACAGTATCGACGGCGCCACCAATGTTTTTCGGGGATTAACGGTGAATTCGTTCATCTTTCACTCCGATCTCGATATGACCAGGTCGATCTTGGTCCAGCGCGGCACGGCGGTGCCGGGGGCGATCGATTGCGAAAGCACGCTTTCCGGAAGTATCCGATCGTCTCTTTTGTATTTTACCTCGCCCAGCATCAGGCCGCTCCGCTCAATTATCGCTTTTGCCTCGGCATAGTCAAGACCGACCAAGGCGGGAACGTTCACCGTGGCTATCTCGCCGAGGCGGTTGACCACTAATTGGACTTCCGTGTTCTGGCGCAACTGCGTCCCCGCAGGAGGATTGGATTCGATAACCACGCCATCCGGCAAACTCATGTCCTCGAACCAGACTATATCTCCGAGTGTAAGGCCGGCATTTTCTATCATCAGCCTCGCCTCTCTCAGCGAGATCCCTTTCAGATGCGGCACGGTAGCCGATGGCGCCCCTTTGGAAATCGTCACCCGCACCGTTGCTCCCGCTTTGACCTTCGCTCCGACGGCGGGCACCTGACCGATGACGTAACCTTTGGGGTAGAAAGAGTGGAACTCCTCCGTGGTTATCTGAAATCTCAATTTCATATCTTCCAGTTTCTTTGCGGCCACTTTTTTGTCGATACCGATTATATCGGGCATGGTCAACTCGTTTCCATGATTCACGATTGCCGGCATGATGATCAAATCGAATGCAATGATTAAGACGAATAATCCGCCGAAAAACACGGCGGCCGTCAGCAAAATGCTCTTTCTTTTGGCAAATATGGATTTCAACCATCCCGGCATTTTTCGGCCTCGTTAAATCGACTTTCTCATGATTGCCGCAAATGCGCCGTCCATTCCGTGACGAGTGGGAAAAGTGGCGTACATTCCTTCCCCCAGCCTGTATTCGTTCAATCGAGCATCGTCTTCCATCCGGAAACCGGGATTTTCGCCGATGAATCGTTCGATCTGCAATTCGTTTTCCTCGGGCTCGATACTGCATGTGGAATAGACAAGTCGGCCTCCTCGATCGAGCAGATGGCTTGCCGCCTTGAGCATTTTCGCCTGATAATCGGCCAGCCTTTCGATATCGTCAGGCCGCAACCGCCAGCGTAGATCAGGATTGCGTCTCATCGTTCCAGTTCCCGAGCAGGGGACATCCAGCAATATATATTTGAATTTCCTCGAAGTGGCAAATTGTAAAAGGTCGGCTGCGGCCAGATCAACGTTTTTCAGATCCCAGCGGCGGCAGTTTGTCTTCATTTTTTTAAGCCTTTCGAAAGAAACATCGATAGCCGTAACCCGGCCGTGATCGCCCACCAACATACTCAATGCCGCCGATTTGCCGCCTGGTGATGCGCACAGATCCAAAACGAGTGAACCGGTGTCCGGATTCAGCGCCGTAGGCGCCATCCCCGCCGAGGGATCTCCGATAATGATGCGTCCTGCTGCAAATTGCGGCGATTTGAGCAATTCCCGACCATCCCGGGCAATATAATATTTCCAGGCGGCCGGCCCATCGACATTTTCGATACCTGCGGATATTTCGTTTAAGTCAATCGGCGGTTCCGTCGAAGTCGAATTGACGAAAAAACTTACTGGAGCCGGCTTGTTGCCGAATTCAAGCAGTTTGCCGCAATCGTCAAGGCCGAATCGTTGCAAATAGCGATTTACCAACCAATCGGGGTACGATTGGGTCAAGCCCAGATATTCCACCGGATCGGTTGCCTTATCGGGGAACGTAACCCTTTCAGGCTCTTTCAGATATGCCCTCAATACCGCATTCGTCAAAGCGGCTTGTTCAGCACCTGCGTATTTTTTGGTCAGCTCCACTGATTCGAAAACCGCCGCATGCGGGGGGATTCTGTCCAGCTTGAGGAGCTGATAAAATCCCAGCCTCAGGATATTCCTGAGTTTGCCGTGAAGACGGCGGCGATGACTGTAAGTATCGATATAATGATCGAGAAATCTGCGCCATCTGATTACCCCAAGAAACAGCTCTCGGGCCAGCGATCGGTCGGCGGTCACAGCCAGATCATCAATCAGCGGCTCAAGCAAATCATGGGGATCGATTCCCGAATTTTCCCAGCGGATCAATGAGCGGTAGGCGATGTCTCTGGCGGATGAAAGCACGTTTTCAAACAAGCTGAAGGGGATCAGTTCGGTGAATTCCTTGTAAATGATATTGTCCCGTTCTTTCGATAATCATCGGCATTACGGTTTCAGCCGGAAGTCCCAGACCGTAAATAAGCACCTCCGACGGCCTCAGGCTTTTATAATCGGCTAAAACAATCTCCATTTCGATCGCTTCGCCGTTCAGTGATATCGATAGCAGCAAATCCCGGGCGGAAATCCGGCCGGAGCTTTTCGGCCTGTTTCTTTCAACGATAAGTTCGGGCGATTCCCTAAGCGATTTTATCCGGTCCTCTATTGATTCTACATTATTATCGAGATAGGCGCGATAGGAAATCGAGTTGACCGCCCGCACCAGCGAAATCCCGTCGCCGGTGAAGAACTTCGCCGATTCAATGGCAAAACCTTCAGGCAGATTTTTTTTCAGCCTGACCATGCTTTCGCTATCGAGCGGCCTTTCGGTCTGCAGATCGAAATATTCGGCTTTTGATACATAACCGAGGGGGAGAGGATGACCGAAGGCGATTTTCATATGCCTGTTATGGCCATGACTTAAGGCCACCGGTAACTCGGCCCGTTTGATCGCTCTCTGCAACGCCCTCATGATATCGAGGTGTGAATAGAACCGCAATCTTTCATCGCGTGCATACTTCACCCTTGTCTGATAAATAAGGGTTGTCGCCTGATCATTCCGCCGCGGTTTGGCAGGGCGCCCAAAATTATCGTCAGGGATCGGCACTGCTCCGGAAACGGCGATTTTCCGCCGGTGAACCGGCAATCCGGCCCTGGCCTTATCCCGCTCCCAGAGAAGGTATCTTTTCGGAATTCCCTTTTCGATATGGTCCCAAGGGAGACCAGCCGCTGGATCTTTTTCCCGAAGATAGTCCAGCGGCTCGATTCCCGTTTTCTGGAATGCTTTTCGCCAATGTTCGATTCGGAAATGCTCGCTCCAGCCGTCAAGCCGCGAACCGTTCTTAAACGCCTCGAAAATCACCTCGCCCAACCGCCTATCGCCGCGGCCAAGAATCCCTTCCAGAACAGCCAGATCTGGATTGCGGAATTTAAGAAAAACGTTTTTTGCTCTGATAAGTTGCCTGAGCCGCTGATAGATGGCGGCCGTCTCTTCGGCCGACAACTGCCTTTCCCATTGCCAAGGTGTTCCAGGTTTTGGGCAAAAAGGAGAAATGGTTACGTTGATTTTCCTGTTTCGGCCGGCCTGGCGGGCGATCGCACTTGTTTTTTGCAGAAGTTCGGCTATCGCCTCCAGATCGGCCTCGGTTTCCCCCGGCAGTCCGATCATGAAATACAGTTTAACGAGTTGCCAATCCTCGGCAAAAGCCAACCTTATTCCCCCGAGGATTTCATCTTCGGTGATGTCTTTTCCCAACATATCACGTAGCCTTTGGGTTCCGGCCTCCGGCGCAAACGTCAAACCACCTTTTTTACCGTTTTTCAGAATTTGGAGCATACGGCTGTTCAGCGTTCCCGGCCGCAAAGACGGCAGCGATATCGAAAAACCGTTCTTGGCCGCCTGTTTCGAAAGCGACTGCAACAAAGATTCGAGTCCCGGATAGTCGGTCGATGATAAAGAAAGCAATGTCAGCTCGTCGTAACCCGTGCTTTTGATTGTTTCAACCGCCTGCTCGATAATCTGTCGCGCTTGGCGATAGCGGCGGGGACGGTATTGATATCCCGCCTGGCAAAAGCGGCAACCTCTCATGCATCCCCGCATGATCTCGATGGAAAGGCGATCATGGGTAATTTCCAGAAACGGGACCAACGGCCTTGAGGGATAATGTTCCGTTTTCAGCTGCCGACACGACTGAATTTTAACTTTTGCAGGCGCATTCGACAAAAAAGTTACGTTTCGGTGGCTGTTTTCCCCCGCGATCTCGATTTTATAAAATGAGGGGATGTACATTCCCGGAACAGCCGCCAGGGCCGTTAAAGTATCTTGGCGGTTTTTCCCTTTATTTTCAATTAGAACATCGAGCAATCTATTCAAAGATTCCTCGGCTTCACCCAGAAACATGGCATCGAAAAAATCCGCCAGCGGCTCCGGATTGACGATGGCTGGACCGCCGGCAATAACCAATGGATATCGTTCGTCTCTATCGGCCGCCCGCAGCGGAATCCCTGCCAGATCCAGCATGTTGAGGATACCGGTGGCGTGCATTTCGTAGGTGATCGAAAAACCGATTATATCGAATTCCGCCAGTGGGGTTGATGTTTCAAGAGTGAAAAGAGGCAGTCCCAGCTGTCTTAGTTTAAGTTCCATATCGGGCCATACCTGAAATGCTCTTTCGGCCAGGCAATCGTCCCGTCGGTTGATCAAGTGATACAGAATCTGCAGGCCGAGATATGAGGAACCGACTTCGTAAATATCGGGAAAGGCAAGAGCTATTTTCAACCTGTCGGTATGTTCCTTGACTATGACGTTGAATTCGTTCCCCACGTATCTACCCGGCTTGCTGACAAACGGCAGGACCGATTTTTCAAGAACGTCCCAGAGCCGGTTTTTGTGGATAAGTCTCATCGCCGGATACCGTTTCCCAAAATCAAAATACCCGACATCCCCGTGACTGTCAAAGCAATTCAAGGCCGACCGGAGTCGTTTCCGTGAACCGTCTTGCTTGACAACAGGAAACCGGCGCCGCATTATTGCAATTTATATTGGTCATGGAGATGCAGAAGACAGCAGGCAAATTGATAATGGAGTACCTTCTGCGCTATCGTTGGCGCTGGTTGCTCGGACTCGGTGCGGTTATCCTGTCGGTGTCGTTTTCCATGATAGTGCCTTGGGTGCTCCGGCAGGCCATAGATTCCCTGAATAGCGGCGTGGCGGCTGACAAGCTTGTTCGCTATGCGGTTATAATAGTCTCGGCGACGCTGATTCAGGGGATATTTCTCTATTTCATGCGCCAGACGATGATCGTCGCTTCCCGTAAAATAGAGTATGACCTGCGCCGGGATTATTTTGATAAAATCCTGAAGCTCGATCGACCTTATTTCGACAAAACGCCCACTGGCGATATTATGGCCAAAGCCACCAACGATCTTGAGGCCGTAAGGAATATGATAGGCCCGGGGATCATGTATTTCGCCAATACCGTATTTACTTTCACCATGGCGCTGGCGATGATGCTGGTGATCAATCCGTTGTTGACCTTGATATCGATCTCGCCGTTGCCGCTGATATCGATTTCCACCTATTATCTCGGCCGCAAGGTGCATCGGCATTATTCGCGGATTCAGGAACAATATTCGACGCTCACCACGGAAGTCCAGGAAAGCCTGTCGGGTATCAGGGTGATTAAAGCCTACGTTCAGGAGGAGAACGTCTGGCGGCGTTTCGCGAAAATCAACGGCGAATTCATCAAACGCAATCTCGATATGATTCGCGTCTGGGGGCTTTTCTTTCCCCTTATTTTCGGGCTGGCCGGTGTTTCGATAGCCCTTGTGCTCTGGATCGGAGGCGGCCAGGTCATTCGGGGCACGAGTTCACTCGGCGATCTGGTGGCTTTCGCTTCATACCTGATGATTTTGCTCTGGCCCATGGCTGCCCTCGGCTGGGTCGCCGGAATGTATCAGCGGGGGATGGCCTCGATGAAAAGAATAGCCGAGGTGTTCAACAGCCGCCCCGTAATAGTCTCGCCTGCCGGCGCTAAAGCGGGAATCATCAAAGGCGATATCGAATTCCGCAACCTCCATTTCGCCTACGACGGAAATCCGGTCTTAAGCGGCATTAATTTGAAGATACCGGCCCGCAGCCGCGTTGCCTTTGTCGGACGCACCGGAGCGGGCAAATCAACCCTGATTTCGCTGATCCCGAGGATATATCCTGTCGGCGACGGCATGCTGTTCATAGATGGCATAGATGTCAATCGCTATGATCTGGCCGCACTCAGATCGCAAATAGGCCTTGTCAGTCAGGAACCGTTTCTTTTTTCGATATCGATCAAAGACAACATCGGTTTCGGAGTCAAATCAGGCCAGCTTGATCCGGAGAAATACGCCGCCGCCGCTTCGGTGGCCGATGATATAAACGCCTTTGAAAACGGCTATGATACCCTGATTGGCGAAAGAGGGATTACGCTTTCCGGTGGTCAGAAACAGCGGCTGGCTCTGGCGCGGGCTTTGGCGATAAATCCGAAAATAATAATTCTCGATGACGCTTTTTCCTCGGTGGATACCTCGACCGAGGAGAATATTTTGAACAATTTCGCCGAAGCGCTTGCCGGGTGCACGGTGATCTTGATATCGCATCGCATTTCTACGGTCAAAAATTGCGATATGATCTATGTTCTTGACAAGGGCAGGAT
>Ga0209018_1002650_pt1 | contig 12257 bp, 8 predicted proteins | sample YNPBryBLVA2012_FD_185814 | JGI IMG/M metagenome (GOLD analysis project Ga0209018, IMG submission 185814) | Anoxygenic and chlorotrophic microbial mat microbial communities from Yellowstone National Park, USA - YNP Bryant BLVA 2012 (SPAdes)... ...
GGGTCTCCTTGCCCACCGCGCCGATGCCCAGGGCCGTGAGGATGGCCGTGCGGATGAACTCCGAACGGTTGCGGACCGTTTTGAGCGCGTCGAGCAGAGATGGGTCGGCCTTGAACGTGACGACGATTTCTTTTTGTTTCGAGCCACGTCGCATGGTGCACTCCCAGCGCGGTGTCGCGGGCCGCGTCGCACGGCCCGTCGGTCCGCCGCATCGCTTCTTTAATAATTGTATTATCTTGTATTACCAAGAACAATTGCCGACGCTTCGCTGCCACCGGATACATCTCCTCCGATTACTCCTTTTCTCGACCGCGACCCGGCCCTATCTTCTTATTGAGAGCCCCCGACGAAACGCGCTGTCGAAGCGTCGGGCTGCCGCCTGGTTAGCGCCCGGGGGTGCGCTCAGGCTGCCGCGCCTCGGCGCGCGCGTTCCGATGGGCGCTCTCAGGCATTTCGCGTGGAGGTATGCCATGGACGTCCTGACCGCGATCCGAACCCGGCGGAGTGTGCGTGAGTATTCGTCGCGGCCGATCCCCGACGACGTCCTCGGGCGGATGCACCAGGCGTTGCGCTATGCGCCGTCCGCGTGCAACTTTCAACCGTGGCATTTCATCTTTGTCACGGACGCGGATCTCCGCCGGCAACTCGCCCAGGCCTCGTTTGGCCAGACCTGGATGGCCGCAGCTCCGGTGATCGTTGTCGGTTGCGGCGACCCGGAACAGGCCTATAAGCACATGGGCGGCTACGGCAACAGCGTCGACGTCGACGTCGCCATCGCGCTCGATCACCTTACGCTCGCCGCTGTGGCCGAGGGGTTGGGAACGTGCTGGATCGGCGCGTTCGATGAGCGTGAAGTGAAGCGTTTGCTGAACATTCCGCCCTCGCTGAAGGTCGTGGCCATGACGCCGCTGGGCTTTCCGGCATCTCCCGAGCTGAACCATCCCATTCCCGACGAGCGACGCAAGCCGCCGGCCGAGATCTTCAGCCTGAATCGGTACGGGGAGCGGTAACGGCGGCGGCGTTTACGCATATCATTTCAGACGGTCGCGTACGCGGCTGTCTGCGGGTCCCGGAGAACGTGTCGTGAACGGAGAGGTCGGGGTCGTGCCCGTGCCTGTGGCGGGGCGCGGGTCTTTGTTCACGAACGTCGCGTTAGGCCGGGTCGTGGTGCTCGTGATTGGCCTGTCGCTGCTGTCCTACAAGCTGGCGGCGCCGTTCACCGGGCATCATGAGTGGAACAGCGCCGAGTTCTGCATCTTCGCGCGCAATCACGTGGCCTGGGGCTTGCGCTCCACGAAGCTGTTCTGCACGTGGGGCAACACGGCCGAGCCGCCCGCCGAACCGGTTCGGTACGTCAGCCATCCGCCGCTGATCGCGGTCTGGACCGCCATCCCGCTGGCGATGTTCGGGGATCGCGAGTGGGCCGGGCGGCTGGTGCCCATCGCTTTCACGCTCGCCAGTGCGTGGCTGCTGATGATCGTCGTCGGGCGGCTGCATTCGCCGGGGCTGGGCGTCCTGGCCGGCCTCTTCTACGTTACGCTTCCTGCCACCGCCTACTTTGGCCGCATGATCGACCATCATCCCCCCGGCCAGTTCTTCAGTCTCTTGATGTTGCACGGGTACCTGCACCTGGCCGGCCTGTTGGGCGACCGCTCGCGGCGTCGGCAGGGCTGGCTGGCGTACATTCTGGGGACCGTGCTGGGCATCTGGACCGCCTGGGTTGTGGCCATCCTGGCTGCCTTGATCTGGGCTTGGCATCTCGTGCGCCGCGATCCGCACGCCGGCGGCCGCCCGCGAGGCTTCTGGCTCGCGGCGATTCCCGCGGCGGCGCTGGCGGGCGTCTTCCTGCACCTGCTGTGGGGCTGCGGCTGGGATTGGCGAATGCCCTTGGCATTGCTTTCTTCCCGCACTTTCGGCCCACACGAGGGACTGCCGGACTATTCGTGGCGCCAGTGGCTGGTACGCGTGTGGGGTTATCTCGAAACCAATGTCACCGTGTACGGCGCCATCGCCGCCGCGGTGTACCTGGCCATGATGCCGGTTATCCTGGCTCGCGCCGGCCCCGCCTCAGACTATCGGCGTATCGTGCGGAGCGGGTCGGCGGCCGTCCCCATTCTGCTCCTTCTCCTCCAAGGCTTGCTCTACGTGGTGGTGTTCCGCAATCAGTCCTGGATTCACGATTACTGGCAGTACCTGCTCAACCCCTTCTTCGCGGTCGCGCTGGCGGCGGTCGTCGTGGGCACGTACACGCTGCTGTCGCACCACGCGCCTTCGCTCGCCGGCCTGAGTGCCTTGCTTGTCATATTTCTGCTGCCGGTCTTCGCTCGCGGGCGGGCGTGGCTGCATCAGACGGCTACTGATACGGCCGATACCCTGGCCGCCTTCGAGCGTCTGGCGGAACTCATCCCCGAACGCGTGCCCGCGATGACCTCGGTCGCTTACCCGCAAATGTCGGAGCAGTTCGCGTCCGTCACCAGTCGCTGGTGGATGCCCCAGATCGAGTACTACTCCCGCCGGCCACTCTTTTTCACTCGCGATCTTCAAGAGGTGTTGCTCAACAGGCACGGCTGCGCGGCGTATCTGCTCGCATGGCAGGGCGACGAGGAAACCGCGGCCCTTGGTGCGGAGCTGACCCGTCGCTATGAAGCGATCCCGGTGGGCAAACACCACGTGATCTTCCGTCTGGATCGACGCGGGCCCTCACCCTGATCGCACGTCGCGTTGTAGTATCCCGCTGATCGGCCACCGCATCCGCCGATCACTCCTCCGCCTCCAGCACCAGTTGCATACCGGCTGCCGGCGGTACCGTTACCGACGCGGGAATCACGAATCCTCCAGCCAGTCCGTCCTCGGCCACGATCAGAAGCGCCACCGCGGCGGTTTGGCCGCGCGCCTTGACTGCCAGCGGCGTGCCCAGCGGCGGCTGCGCTACGGTGAGCCGCACCGTAATCAGGTCCCTTGCCGTGACGCGAACGATCGTGCCGACCTCAGTCGGAGCGGGTGGCGGCGGACCGAACCGCACCTCATCCCCGAGGCGTAACTCGACGGCCGACTCGCGGTCCTTGGCACGGGAAACGATGACAGCGTAGGTCGGCTGCGCGCGAACGACCTCGATTCGTCCGACAACGGCCCCTTCGCGATATATTTTGCCCTCCTGCCCCACCGCAAGCCCATCGTTCTCGCCGGCATCCAGCAGCGCGCCCCCCGTTGTAACCTCGAATACCTGCGCCACGAACCGCCGCCGCTCGATGTCCGCGTCCGTGCGCACGACAACGTGGTCACCGAGCTGTGGCAGGACTTCCTCGGTGGGAGCGCTTGCCGGCGTGCTGGCGACCGGAGGGCTGGCGGACCGCGGCGATGACGGTTGCGTGGTTTCTCGCCCCGCGCCGGGCGCTTGCCAGCTCGGCGCGGCCCGAAATGAGGCGTACCAGAAGCGGTCGTCCTGTCGCGTGACCACCCCAGAGCCGATCAGCCGGTCCCCCCGAAAGTAATCCAGATGGGGCTCGTCCGGGCACGAGACATGCGGTACCGCCGGAACCCACACCTGAACGTCCCGACCGGCCTTCTCCACGAAGGAGACGAAGGACGTCGCACGCCCGCTGCGTGCCTCCCCCGGCGCGGGCCACAGCGCGGCCTGCATTCCAGACGTGAGCTTGAGGTCGGCGACCAGGGCGGTCACGCAGCCGAAGCTGACGTCAGGACCGACAAATCGCAGGTCGATCCGAGCCGCAGGTTGGCGACCGACTTTTACCAGGCAGGTGTCACCGGCCTGCAACCCGAAGTCCTGGCCGGCACGGACCCATACGGAGCGGTCTGAGGGTCCGACTGAGTCGATCTCGGTTAATAGCCCAGCCCCAGCAGGCCAGGCGCTGCGAACGGCGGCGATCAGGTCGCGCGGCAGCATCCATGCGCGCAAGTTGTTGTTTGAAATGATATTGGGATCTACATCTCGAAGATGAAACACCGATTCACCCTCGCTTGTGCCGACCAAGCTGCCACGTGCGATTGGTTCAACTCCTTTTAGGACAATAACTTCTGTCCCGCGGCACAGCGAGGTGTCGGAAGGCCCGCGGACGCGAACCTGCCTGGCTTGCGGGTTGACCGCCGAGATGCTGACCTCGTTCACTGGGGACCCTGCGCACAGGGTGCAGCAGGTCAACAAGGCGCATAGGATAGCAGGCACGCCGCCGGAGCCGCGGCAGCGTGCCGCAGCGCCGGCGTTTGATTTCGCGTCAAGGTTTAACGGCGAGGTAACTATGGGCATACTGCCGGACAGAATAGGGCTTCTCCGCGTCCTTGGGCAACCAGACGCGGTCTGCTCCGCCGGCCGTAAAAGACACCCGAGGCGGCCGCTTTCGCTGGCCGCCTCGGGCATCGGAGGAGGAGAGGCACAGTTCTGGAGGCTTTCAACAATACATACGTAAGCCCCACAATCCGGTTCATTGTTCATCGCTGTATTTCCGTAAGTCATTTTGAGAACGACTCTTACTGTCCTTCGTGTCTGCCCCGAGCCCAGGGTTGCAGGTGCTGCGGTTTCGGCAGCATGCTGAAATCGACCTCGGATTGAGCACCGCTCACCGGGGCGCGCGCAGACTGCACCCGCCCTTCGCGACCTACGCTGTCAGCGCCGCCGCGGCGAGCACAGGGTAGACAGTCGCCGAATACACACTTATACTGGTGGTGCGTTTGGGCGGCCGTGGCGGGCCGTCGCCAGTCTGCGCGTGTGCGCCGGACAGGCACGAATGCCGACGGTACCTGGTGGCTGGCCGGCCGGGGCGGGACCGGGTGCTGGTGGGACACAGGCACCGATCAAGGCGGATTTCCGACGTTCCGCCGGATAGCGGGTGACGCGGGTGGCTCGCTGCTGTAGCGCGAGGCGGGTGCCGCGAGGCATGACCCAGAGATAGCAACACGGCGGCCGGGAGGAGAGATGGTCTCCATCTACAATCTGCACAACCACACGCCGTTTTCGGACGGTGCGTACACGATCGACGAACTGTGCGAGGAGCATCTGAAGCTCGGCTTCCCGCTGGCGGGGATCGGTGTGACGGACCACCTCTTTGCCACGCCGTCGTCGCGTGAGGTGCACAGCGAGAAGGAGTTCGACCGGGTCTTCGGGAAGGAAGCGCGGGCCTATGTGGAGGAGGTTCGGCGGGCGCGACAGCGTTGGGCGGGCAAGCTGAAGATTCTGTGCGGGTGCGAGATCAATTGGCCGCTGAACAAGGGGCAGTTGGACATGGTGCGCAACTGCCTCAACGGGATCGACTATGTACTGTTCGAATTCGTGGACTGGGCCGGGCTGACGACGCTGGCCAACCAGGCGCGGCGGTGGCCGTGCCCGGTCGGGTTGGCCCACTGCGACGTGCGCGTACAGTTCCCGAATACGTCACTGGATCAGGTGGTCCGCACGATCGCCAACGCGCGCATTTTCTATGAAGTCAACTCGAAGCTGATTCCCCTGGCCGAGCATGAGCCGTGGTTCAAGATTGTGCCGAACCATCGCGTGTTTGTGACCGTCGGCACCGACACGCACGACGACCTCGAAGTCATCAAAACATTACCTTACATGTATGAGTACGTGTTGAACCACGGGCTTGAATCCAAGCTGCTTGTCCCCAGCATCCGGGACGAAGCCCCCGTTTCTGTAGCGCAGTGAGCCCTCTCGGCGGGACGGCGCTTTACGGACGTCCGTAGTGCGCGAGCTTCCAGGCGCGATGTCGGTCCGTGGCGCGCTGCTGGCGCGCGGCCGCGCGGGACAGCGCGGGCCACATCCGCCGCCATGTGTCTTCCGCGGCTCCGAACCGTGCCCAGTACGCCCGCAGGAAGCGCACGCGGTCCGTACGCGTCAGCCCGCCAACATCGCGCAGGCTGACTTCCAGACGTGCCAGCGCCCGCAGGCGGGCGTGGTCCGACACCCGCCGTGACGTACGGATACCGTCCAGGTCGATCCACAGCAGCCGCAGTTCCGGGTAGGGCACAACGAGGATGTTGCCGGCCTTGCAATCCCGATGCACGAAGCCGCGCTCTTCCAGACGGCGCAGGTGGTTGACCAGCCGCTGGATCAGTTCCCGCTTCAGATGCCACCATTCACGCGCTGTGCGCCGAACGTGCTCGGCGCGCAGAAAGCTCTCCAGATCTGACGCCCCCGGGATGGCCTCCGTGATCAGCAGGCTGTCGCGGACGAAGGGGCCCCAGCGGCGTTCCAGCACGGCCAGCGGCCGCGCGGTCGGGACATCGCGGTTCAGCAGTGCGTAGCCGGTTCGCCAGGCGCGCAGGCAGCGCGAGGGCGGCCACAGTTGCGCCAGTCGCCGGCGCCAGTTCCGCGCCCGAGGCCGCTTCACGATTACGGGAATGCGGTCTGGGCCACATTCCAGCACGGCGCGTCCAACAACGGCCGAGTGCGACTCTTTGCAGAGCGCGGCCGGTGCAGCCGCCTCTCCCGGCGGGTCCGCGGTAGGCGAACACCACCGGCTGACCAGGGCGGCCAGTTGCGTTTCCCACCAGCGGCGTTCGAAAGTCAGGTGTGAAGCGCGCGACTCCGCCTGCGGATGTTTGCAGCATTGCATGGCCAGGCCATGCCACCCGCCCGGCACGCGCACCGGCGTGAAGTACCGACCGCCGCGCAACGCGCGCCGGTCCCGCTGCCGGCCGAGGCGACTCGCGTGGCGCTGCGCGGCGGTCGCCAGCGCCCCGACGAGCTGGTCGAAGGACAGGCCCAGCGGGCGGCTGTACTCGAAGCGGTCCTCGAACTCATTCCGCCACCGCAGGTACGCCCGCAGGAAGCGCAAGCGATCCATGGTGGTGCTGTGCCGACGAAACCACTGGTTGAGCTGTGCCAGGTTGCGGACCACCGCGCGATCGCTGAGCGGTACTCCCAGCCGCGCACTTTGCAGGTCCACGAAGACGGCCTGGTAGCGCCGCGGTGCCACAGTCTGGACGAGAATGTTCGCAGCGTGCATGTCGAGGTGTTCAAAGCCCGCCTGGTGGGCGCGCGCGATCAGCTCCGCCAGCGTTTCGATGAGCTGACGCGTGTCGCACCGCCGCCGCACCACGTTCTCGTCCGATTGCAACTGTAGCCAGAACTCGTTCAGAGGTTGCGCGGGCTCCACCGCCTCGGTGACCAACAGGGCGCAGCGCCCGGCGCGGCCGGTCCCGGGCGTGCGGGCACGTTGCAACCCACGCGTGTATGCGACCGGACGCACCGCCGAGATGCCGTTCCGCAGAGCGAACAGCCCCCCGGCCCATTCCGCCGCGCAGGATGACGGACGGAACCAGCGCGTCAGTACTTCGCGCCACGGGCCGTAAAAATGGTACTTCAGGTAGCACGGGCGACCACCGATGACGGCCCGCCACACCTCCCGCCGCGCGTTGTGCTTGACCAGCTCCCACCCGTTACCGCGCGGATCCGCCCAGGCCCGGGCCGGCACACTCGCAAGCCAGTCTGCGGCCTCACCGACGAAAGTCCACGCGCAGCCATCGAATGTGGCGCGCTGGATCGGCACGCTGCCCCTCGCACCAGCCGCCCCCGAACCGGCCAGGCTGCGATCCGGAGCGGGTCGACCGGGCCAGAAGGAATCCGGTCCGCGAACCGCATCGGAGGCGCGGGGCGCGGTGCTGATGGAAGAAGTTGACGTTGTCACGTCCGCCGTATTCCTGGTCCACCGGTCGGCGCTGCCCGACAAAAAGGGCGGCGCTCACCGGTCGATTGTACGCGCTCCGCAAATGTCCCCTCAACACTCGGCGGAGAGTGCTTGTGGCGGCCCGCCGCCGGCGCCACACCGCCGCGCCCACCGCCGGCGATCACTCCGACGGTTTGCGGGCCGGGGTGGGCGAATCCGTGACCCGCCGGTATACCGCCCCGGGGTACAGCTCATATTCCGTCTCGGCCCGGTCGTCGTCGAACGCGTAAATCGCCCCCAGCGGCCAGAAGTCCTGCTGCACCAGCACGCGGGGCAGCGCGCCGTCCGGCGGCAATTGCCGCAGCCATTCGGTGTGCGTGGCTGGCCCCAACAGGGAGGAGACTTCAATCACTGCGGAACCGGGTTCGTTGCGGGCTACCCACCCCGCCACGACCGACTCGGCCGGCGGCGGCGTGAACCCCGGCCCGGGGCGATGGGTCCAGGTGACGCCCGCTCGTCCGGCGATCGCAATCTCACGCACCACGTCGCCGTCGACCTGGCGACGACGCTCCAGCACGCGGATCGGCAGCGCGTTGTAGCGAAACTCGGCGTGCCACTCGTAGGTCTGAGCTCGTCCGTCCAGCACCCACCGGATGGCGTCTTCCTGCCCGGCCATGCGCCGGACCTGAAAGCCCTCGTATCCGCGCTCCGGGTCGCCGCCCCGCGCTTCGCGCAGAACCGTTACCGTCGCCTCGCCGAAGAGCGTTTCTTCGTATTTTGTTTCCAGGCGGCGACGTCCCCAGCGTGGCAAAGCGCCCCGCTGCGTGAGGGTTTGGGCCAGCGTGACCCCGGCTTGCTCGGCGCTGGTCAGGTCCTCGAAGGCGGTCAGCGGCGCGAGCGTCAGTTCCTTGGCGATCTGTTCGGCCACACCGTCGGCCAGCCCGGCGTGTCGCGGGCCGGCGTAGGCGAAGAGCATGGCAGCTTGCGTCGGCGAGAAAGACACGACGCGTGCGGACACGAGCGGCTCGTCAACGATGCCCAAGTGCGGATGACGCAGCGTCGTGACGGTGGCGCCGTCGGGTCGCCGCGTCTCGGCTACCCGAAGCTGCCCGTCCCACAGGAGCCACTCCTGGGCCGCGACGTCCGCCAGCAAATCGGCCGGCGTGCGCTCGTGAGCCAGCCAGGTGCGAAAGATGCCGACCGCCCACATGGGCATCCCGTCGACCACGCCACCAACGTACAGTCCCGGCACCTCCGCGAAGTGTGCGCCGACGGCGGTCCACCCATCCGCCAGCGTAAGCCCCACCCCGGCGCGTTCTAGATACACCTCAGGTGCGGCCGCCAAGGTGGCATCGTCGATCTGCATCGTCCGACAGATGTCTTCAAGGATTTCCTCGTCGGCCGGCCGCAGCTCCACGAGCGTTTCATATGCCACAAAGATCACCGGGCCGCGCGGCAGAGCAGCGATGCGCACCAGCGACTGCCGGGGCGGCAGCCGATATCGGCCACGGCTGCGCGGCTCGAATCGTCGCACTTGGACCGCCGGATAGTGCCCGATGCGGGCCGCCGTGAGTTCCGAGGCGTTCCCCAGCCCCAGACGCGGCAACAGGCGCTCCAGGGGCTCGAACTGCGGCAGGACGAGATACTTGAACCGGACCCGGCGTTCAAACTCGAAGAGCTTGCGGCGCTCGCCTTCCCGCGTCGGCGACAGGAAAGTCTGTGGATCGTCCGGTGCCGGGTGCCATCCGACTGGGACGCGCACTTTCAACGGCGTGCCGGGGACAGACTGCGCCGGCGCGAGCGCCCGCGCACTGCGGACCTGGGTCCAGGCCACGGCCAGGGCGGCGACGAGCGTGGCGGCCGCGACGCTCACCATCCGGGGTCGATGTCCGGGACGCATACCGAGGTAGATTTCGGCCATCATCGCGGCTGCATCATAGGCCGAGCGGGTCCGGGAGACGAGCGCCGGGCGCGTCATCGCCCGATCCGCGGGCGACGTACCGGGCGGCTAGAATTGGCGGGTCCAGGCGTCCCCGGCATAGCGCTCCCGACGTCGGGCGACGTCTTCGAGCTGCGCCGCTTCCCAGCTCGCGGAGCATGCGGTGAGGTTCAGGGCAGCCGCCAATCTGTCGGTGAACGCGGTTTGCCACTCCGCGACGCGCTGGGCGGGAGGTTCGCCCAGATGGGCTCCCGGGTGCGCTTCGAAGCGCCGGCCCAACAGCAGCGAGCCGTGCTGGAGCACGCGGTCGCGCAGGCGGCGCTGCGCACTGCCCAGGACCTTGCGGCCCTCGACCAGAAGGTCCGTGCGCCCGGGTTTCTGGAAGCAGAAGAAGGGGCCGGTTCGCGGGGTGGGCAAAGGAAGATCGGGCGGAGCGGTCGCAATGGCGGGACAGTCGCGCCCCACCGCCTGGCGCCAGCATTCGTGCACCAGCTCGTACAAGGCCAAAGGAGGCTGGCGGGCGATGGGTACCGTTGCGTCCAGCACCAGGCAGTACGTCAGCTCCCGATCGTGCAGGATCGCGCCCCCGCCGGTTATGCGGCGCACGACGGGCAGGGCGCGGACTTCTGGCGGCAGGGTGGCGAGCTCGGCGTAGCGCTGAAAGTAGCCGAGACTGAGGGTCGGCGGGGTCCACGTGTAGAAGCGCAGGACGGCCGGACGCCAGGTGCCGCCGTACAGCAGATGTTCGTCCCGGGCCATATTGGTGGGACCGTCGAGCGGCGGATCGTGCAGGATGTACAGATGACGGGTCACGCAGTGCGGGCGGTGCACTTCTTGAATCCCATCCCAGACAATCACCTACTGGCCCGGAAGCTCACGGCGCTCCGCCCTCCGGACGCCGCGGCGGTGGCAACTCGATGGGCCCGAAGCGTTCCTCGTGTGCCTTGATGGCCTGCTGGAGGGCCAGCATCAGTCGTTTCGCGTTCGCCGGCATCATCATCACACGGTGGGAGACCTTCAGCGCGGGTTGCGGGACGTTGGGCAGCGGCGAGGTCGCGCCCAGGTACAAGACGATCTCGTCCTGCGACCCCGCCAGCGCGAAGAAGTTCGCGTACAGGGTCTGCATGTCCGTCGTATCCAGCCGGAGCTGGGCCGGCGGGTGAGGGTGTGGTTCCATCGGTTTCGAGTCCTCCTCGCCGAAGATCATCATCCTGCTCCCCTGCTGCGACGACGGCTTGTGGACACGACCCCGCAACGCCAGCCATCGGCCGCTACGCCTTCGGACACGAAGCGCAGTGTACGTCCGCACTCGTCGAACGCCAAGTCATTCGGCGCGCAAGTGCTCCATACGACCCCGCGCCAAAGGTTCCCGGCCTGGGAACGGGCCCGCCGCGTCCGTGGCGGGCCACCTCGCTGCCCAGGGGGTATGCGGTTCAATCAGGCGCTTTTACGGACAGCTCGTCCCGATCAGCGCCACGAACGAATCGATGTCGGCGAAGGTGACGTCCCCGTCGCCATTGGTGTCCGCATTGCTCCACGGACACGGATCGTGTGGCCAGTTTTCAGGGCCCGACAGCGCTTCGACGAACGAGTCGATGTCCGCGAAGGTGATTTCGCCGTCGCAGTTGGTGTCGCCCGCACAGCCCGCTGGCGGCAGGCAGGGATTCACCGGCTCGCACGTCGTGAAGGCCCCGGCCCACGTCCCGCCCGCACCCGTGCAATCCGCGTTGGTCTGCCCGGGGATGCAGAACGTCCCGAAGCAGCAGGCGCCCACGGGTTGCGGACACGGGTTGGGCGCGCAGCTCGTGCCCGGCCCCTGAAACGTCCCGCCCAGCGCAGCACATTGAAAACCGAAGTTCTGCACGCAACTGCCGTCGATCTGACAACACGCACCCGCCACACACACGTTGTCCGCGCAATTGGTCCCATGTCCCGCATACGTCCCGCCGATCGCGGCGCAGTTCGCCGGGCTCACCAGCGGCAGACACCCGCCGGCGCGGCAGCACGCCCCGCGCGGCGTACAAGTCACCTGCCCGCAGCTTTGCCCGTCGTACCAGGCCGCGCCGTACTCGGCGGTGCAGTCCGCCTGCGTAACGCCATTGGCGCACGTTCCGTCGGCGTAGCAACAGGCGCCGGTCGGGTCGGGGCAGTTCACAATCGCGCGGATGGCGAAATCGCCCGCTACACCCAACAGACAGGAGTTCCACCAGCCGCCCGGAATGGCGTAGATGACGTTCTTCCCGTTCTGACAGCCGTCGACGTCGCGCACGACGCTGGGCCCGCCGTTGCCCACGTCAGTCGGGTTGTAGAATTGCAGCGTCACATAGAACTGCTGCCCCGCTGTGACCGGGACATTCAGGGGAATCGTGCCCGCCTCATCAAGGTACCGGAACTCGTTCCAATACCCGGGCGTCAGCACCGGTCCCTCCAGCAGCGCGAGTTCCGCGCCGGGCGTCGGAAAGGTCGCGCCGGCATAAATGTGGATCGCGTCCTCCAGGCTCGGCGGGTGCCCCGGTGTCCCCTCCAGCCACAGAATCTGCACCGCGACGATCGCCCCATTGCACGGCGAGGTGAGGCGCACGCCCGCCTGCTCCCCCGCGATGAAGTTCCCCACGATCACCGCCTGTCCGTTGTTCTGAATCGAGTCGTTCTTCACGAGTACCTCGCCGGCCTGTAACGGAGTGCCGAACAACAGGCTG
>Ga0209018_1002651_pt1 | contig 12255 bp, 8 predicted proteins | sample YNPBryBLVA2012_FD_185814 | JGI IMG/M metagenome (GOLD analysis project Ga0209018, IMG submission 185814) | Anoxygenic and chlorotrophic microbial mat microbial communities from Yellowstone National Park, USA - YNP Bryant BLVA 2012 (SPAdes)... ...
ACTCTCCTGCAAAAACGCACCACAGAGACGCCCGGAGGCAGGGGGCCATGCTCTCTGCACCCTCTGCCTCTGAGCGGGGAAATGACCTGTCAGTAGTGGCGCGCTGTGTATTCGCTGTTGCGGTTCTCGCCGCTTTCAAGCGCTGGAAGAGAGCAAAACCGGCTTCCCTGTTCGGGCGGAGGCGAACAAAGCCTGGATGACAGCCACGGTGGCGCGGCTATCGCTCAGACTCACAGCGGGTGGCGCCCCGTTCAGGATTGAGTCGGCCATGGCTTCCACCTCGCCCGTGTAGGTCCCCGTCCCTTTGATGGCAATGGTTTCGGTCAGACCCTGGCGCGATAGATAGATGGCCTCCTTTGGCCCAGGGTTGAAGGGCCGGGGAACAATAAGGGTAGCCTCCTCCCCCACGAATTCCATGAAGACGTGATACGGCCGCGCCATGCTGACGTCCATCTGAAGAAACACGTCATCAGGAAAGCGCAACTGGGCCACGAAAGACTCGTCCACGCCGCTTGGACCGGTTACCTGCTGACCGAAAACTTCCAGCGGCTCGCTGCCCAATGCAAAGCGGGCGTAACTGAGCGGATAGACTCCCACGTCCCAGAGCGCGCCGCCACCCATGGCCGGGTCGAGGCGGTAGTTGCCGGGGCGGGTTCCGGGGTAGGAGAATGAACCTCGCACCAGGCGCACGCGACCGAGTTTGCCATTCTGAATGAGTTCGCGCACGTTGAGCGTCTGGGGGTGGGAGCGATACATCAATGCCTCGCTGACCACTTTCCCGTGCCGTGCTGCTGCCCCAGCGATCGCATCTACCTCCTCCACGGATAGCGCCAGCGGTTTCTCGCACAGGACGTGCTTACCCGCCTCGATGGCTTTCACCGTCCACTCGGCGTGAAGGTGATTGGGCAGGGGGTTGTAGATTACGTCCACCTCGGGATCCGCCAGGAGGTCAGCATATGAGCCGTAAGAGCGCGGAATTTTGTGTTGTTGGGCATAAGCCCTGGCCTTTTGCGGGTCGCGGCTGGCGACTGCAATCAGTGTGTTCCGCCTCGAGGTGCGGAGCGGTTCGATCAGCGCTTTGTTGATGTCAGCAGTGGAAAGAAATCCCCAGTGAAGTTTTTCATTCATACCCCTTTTGTACCACAGAGCCGCAGAAGCGCCCAGAGTATAATCGCGACATGAATTTTCCTTCCAAAGCACTCCGTCACCTGCTCAATTTCTTCGGTTGGACGAAGCACAGCACGGTTCTGCTGGCTGGTTTCCTGCTCACTGTTTTGCTCATCGTCTATATCTGGTGGCCACTGGCTGAAGAGGTGCTGGCTTATGTGGACTGGAGCGGCCCCTGGTGGCGTTATTTCGACTGGCTGTTGGTTGGCATTTTCCTGTTCATGACCCTGACCATCATGAGCCGGGCCGACCTGAAGACAGATTCTCTGATTGTCCTGGTAGGTGTGCTGGGCGGGTTGACGATCGAATCCTGGGGAACGCAGACAAACCTGTGGTTCTACTACACTGCCGAACGGCCGCCGCTTTGGATCATTCCGGCCTGGCCGATTGCCAGTCTTTCGATTGACCGCATCACTCGCCTCCTGCAATGGGCGGTGAATGGCCTCAGCCGGCGTGTTCACCCACACCGCATCTCCACTCTCTTTCCTCTTCTCTACTGGGGAATTTTTCTCGCTTTCCTGACCTTAATGCTGGCCTTTGTGTCCCCCACGTTCGATCAACCCTATACGATCATGGCTACTGCTCTGGTTATTTTGCTCATTCTTACCCCCACCGATGCTCGTATGGCAGTGTTGACCTTCCTGGCTGGCTCAGCCCTCGGTTATTTCCTGGAAGTGTGGGGCACCACGCGCCAGTGCTGGACATATTACACGTTCCAGACCCCGCCGCTGTTTGCTGTGCTGGCGCATGGGATGGCTGCGGTCTCGTTCTGGCGGGCCGGCCTGATGGTGAAACTTGTCTGGAAAAAGTTGTTCCCCAGCCGTTCAGATCCAAGCATGGCTCGTCTGCCCGAACAGAACGGTTAAAAGAGACCGGACTGTTTTTCCGGGAACAAGTCAGAACGTTTGTACGATGATTTGCGTGTGGTAGAATAACAACGTGGAATTTGAACAGAACAGTCTGCCTCCCCCTCCGGGCCTGATTGCCACGCTCGCGGCCGGTTTTAATTCGGTCGCTAACAGCATCGTCCTCATCCTTCCGCCTGTGCTGTTGGACCTTCTGCTGTGGTTTGGTCCCCGCCTGAGCGTGCAGCCCATCTTCCAGCCGTTGCTGGATGCTATGCCGCGCCTGTATGCGAACTGGATACCGGCAGAGACATTAGAAGCGGCCCATGCTTTTTGGATGGATCTCTTCAGCCGCTTCAATCTCTTTGCCATTCTGCGCACGTTCCCGGTTGGAATCCCCAGCCTGCTCTCGCTTGAGATGCCCCTTCTTTCACCAGTGGGACAGCCGCTCATCCTGCAAATTAACTCCTTCCTCGTCTTGCTGGCGGCGATGGGTGGGCTGACGTTAGTCGGCTGGGTGCTGGGTAGCCTGTATTTTTACTGGGTTTCTTCCGTTGTCCTGGAGAAGCGTTTTTCATACCCCATCTGGACATTCGTTTTGCAGGCATTGGGCGTCAACTGTTTAGGGGTAATTCTCCTTCTTTCGTTAGCCTTTCCGGTTATGACATTTCTTGGCCTGGCGACAATGACAAACCCGGCCTTGAGCCAGATTGCTTTGACGTTTGTCGGCGTCGTGTTTCTGTGGTTGCTGGTGCCTGTCTACTTTTCTCCCCATGGCATTTTTGTCTTTCGAATGAATGCTCGCCTGGCAATTTCGAATAGCTTGCGCCTGGCGCGTTTCACTTTCCCTGCTACCAGTTTTTTCTTGCTTCTCACCCTGCTCATCAGTTTCGGCCTGCGTTTTCTCTGGCAGACGCCCCCCGCCGATTCGTGGTGGACCCTGGTGGGCATCATGGCTCATGCTTTCATTTCCACGTCTCTGCTGGCGGCAAGTTTTATTTACTATCGCGATGTCAACAACTGGCTGGAACTGGTGTTTCAACGGCTGAAGGCAAAAATGAATACGGTCAAAGGATAATGTATGGCAACGAATGCAAGTTATAACGCCAAAGATATTCAAGTTCTGGAAGGGTTAGAGGCTGTTCGCCGGCGCCCCGGCATGTACGTGGGCGGTACGGACATCAAAGCGCTCCACCACCTTGTCTATGAAGTGGTAGATAACTCGATTGATGAGGCGTTGGCAGGCGCCTGTACACGCATTGAAATTACCATCCATCCCGATCAATCGGTGACGGTCTCCGATAACGGCCGCGGGATTCCAGTGGACATTCACCCGACCGAGAAAAAGTCGGCCCTCGAAGTGGTAATGACCAAACTCCACGCCGGCGGCAAATTTGGTGGAGGCGGTTACAAGGTCTCGGGTGGTTTGCATGGCGTTGGCGTCAGCGCAGTGAACGCTCTTTCGGCGTGGTGCGAGGTCGAGGTCCGGCGCGATGGGCAGATGTATTTCCAACGGTACGAGCGTGGCTACCCCCAGGAACCGGTCAAAGTCATCGGCAAACTCAAAAATCCCCACGAAACCGGCACCAAAACCACCTTCCGCTTCGACCCGCTCATTTTTACCGAAAATCTTGAATACCGCTTCGACACCCTCGCCCAACGCTTTCGCGAGATGGCGTTCGTCACGCGCGGTGTGACCATCCACTTTGTGGATGAGCGTACCAATCGCCAGATGACCTTTTACTTCGAGGGGGGCATCACCTCGTTTGTCCGTTATCTCAACCGCAACCGCGAGACGCTTCACCCGGTGATGTATGTGGAAAAAGAAATTGATGGGATTGGGATTGAGGTGGCTGTCCAGTACACCGATGCTTATACCGAATCGGTCTATTCGTTTGCCAATACCATCAACACGATTGATGGCGGCACTCACCTGACCGGTATGCGCACTGCCCTGACGCGGGTCATCAACGATTATGCCCGCAAGGCTGGCCTGTTGAAAGAATCCGACCCGAACTTTTCGGGCGACGACACGCGCGAAGGGCTGACGGCCATCGTCAGCATTAAGCATCCTGATCCGCAATTTGAGAGCCAGACCAAGGTCAAATTGATGAACCCCGAAGTACAGACCTACGTGGCTCAGGTCACGGGCGAGGCCTTTTCCACGTTCCTGGAAGAGAATCCTCAGGCGGCGAAGGCAATTGTGGCGAAGTGTCTCACCTCCGCTCGCGCCCGCGATGCTGCTCGAAAAGCACGCGACCTGGTGATTCGCAAATCGGCCTTAGAGAGCCTGACTTTGCCAGGGAAACTGGCCGACTGCTCGGAGCGCGACCCATCGAAAACAGAACTCTACATCGTTGAGGGAGATAGCGCAGGGGGATCAGCCAAACAGGGACGTGACCGTCACTTCCAGGCGATTTTGCCGTTGCGCGGGAAGATCATGAACACCGAGCGAGCCCGCCTGGACAAGATTCTTTCGAGTAATGAAATCAAGGCGCTCATTTCGGCTTTGGGCACCGGCATTGGCGACAATTTTGATATTTCCGGCTTGCGCTATGGGCGTGTGATCATCATGACCGATGCGGACGTGGACGGTGCACATATTCGCACCTTGCTCTTGACGTTTTTCTTCCGCTACATGCCTCAACTCATTGAAGATGGTCACCTGTACATCGCCCAGCCGCCGCTCTACCGCATCGTGTACAAAAATCAAGTGCATTATGCCTATACCGAAGCCGAAAAAGAGAAATTGCTCAAGTCGCTTGGGGTCAGCGCCGACAAGGTCAGCATCTCGCGCTACAAAGGTTTGGGCGAAATGAATCCCCAGCAACTGTGGGAAACCACCATGAACCCGCTGAATCGCACCCTGCTCCTCGTCACCGTGGAGGACGCGGCGGAAGCCGATCGCACCTTTGATATGCTCATGGGCGACGCGGTGGACCCCCGCAAGCGGTTTATCCAGACCCATGCGCGCAGCGTGAGAAACCTGGACATTTAGCAAATCTCGCCCTTTTCCACTTGCACAGGAAGGCGAGTGGGCGGATTGACGGCTGGAAATTCACCCGGCGATTCTGGCTCCAGCAGGAAGGCAAAAACGATTGTTTTCGACGTGGAAAGTCGTGTAAAATGTCTTTAATTCCCTGACAGGACACGCTTATGACGCGCTTTGAGTCCTTTTCCCGATCGCTTGACCGTCTTACCCAATGGATGGTGCTGGGATACCAGACGCTTGTTCTGGTTGCTTTTGTCGTCATTCCCATTTTAGCCTACAACTGGTTGCATTTGCCTTTCCTGGGGGCAATCGTCGAGCAGACCATGGTGATCAACAACCAGGTTACGCCATCGGAGCCGGCAGACTGGCCGTTGCTGGAATACACCCCAGACTTTGGCTATCAACTGGTCGAGGTGGCGGGCGTCCCCACGCCGCGGACCTCGGACCTGCAATCTGTTCTCCGCCGCTTTTCCCCTAGCGATACGGTGGAAGTTGTCCTGCGCAGTCCGACCGGTGAGTTGGTTACTCATTCCATCACGTTGACCTCTTTCCCCCTGGATGACCAGGTTTTGTTCCTGTATGTTCCTTATCTTGTCGGGCTGATTTATCTGGCAATCAGTTTGTGGATCTATCGCATGCGCCGTTCCGAACCTGCGGGACGGGCATTTGCTTTGTTCGCTTCTTCGGTCGCCCTGGCTACGGGTGCCCTGTTCGATTTGTACACTACCCACGTCCTTTCCTATTTTTGGACGGTATCCATCCCGATTGCTGCAAGTTCTCTGATTGAGTTGACGCTTGTCTTCCCACAGGAGGCGCGGCTGGTCCGGCGTTATCCCTCCCTCCGCCGGATTGGCTACCTGATTGCCCTGGGATTGATTGTATATGCTCTGCCGACCGTTTATGATGTTGAGCGGCCGCTGGCCTATGCAACTGCCTGGAAATATATCTATATTTTTGGCGGCATCAGCGTTCTCTTCTTTGTGGCCATTATGTTGCTGCGCTGGTTGTCTGCGCGCTCACCGGTCGTGCGCAACCAGGCCCGTAACATTCTTCTGTCCATTTTCTTCGGATTTGGTCCCCTGGCCACCTGGTTCGTCGTATTTGCGGTCTTCGGTCTCAATCAGGGCAAGGGACTGGTTTACAATCCTTACTTGCTCTTTCCGCTGGTCATCTTCCCGCTGATGACCGGCTACACCATCCTGCGTCAGCGTTTGTTACAGACCGATTTTGTCATTCAACAGGGGACCTTCTATGCTTTGTTGACGATCCTGGTGCTGATGGGGTATGCCTTTCTTGTCGCTGGCCTTTTCATCATTTTTGGCCCAGGCATAGACTTTAAGAATCCCTTATTCATTGGCGCGAGCGCTTTTCTACTGGCCCTGGCGTTGAATCCAGCGCGCAATCGCTTGCAGCAATTGGTAGATAAAGCCTTTTTCCGCGGCGTGCGCGCGTATGAAGAGCGGGTGCGCACTTTCAGTCATGAACTTCTCAACACGGTGGACCAGGCGGCGATTTTGCGCACTCTGCGTCGCCATATTTCTGAAAGTCTATTGCCTGATCAGATCCACATTTACGTCTATGAGCCACTTAATGACTTATATATTGCTGCGGCGGGCGATGACGGAAAACCAACCAGCGATTTGCGCTTCACGTCAAACAGCCCCTTCCCCCAACTGCTCAGCCGCAACCCGATCCCATTCTACCTGGATGAGGCCTCGGTTCCTGCTGAAATTCGATCTGAATTACCGCGCCTGAAGATTTTGGGCGCTAACTTGTTTGTGCCCATGGTCGGTTCCGAGCGATTGATCGGCTGGCTGGCGTTGGGCGAGCGGCGGTCTGGCGAGTCGTATAACAGTGCAGACTTGATCTTTTTGGACCAGATCAGCGCAGCCGCGGCCGTGGCTATTGAGCGCGCTCAGGTGATCTTCAATCTTGAACGCCGCGTGCGTGAAATGAATATTCTCTCGCGCGTCGCCCAGGGCGTGAACGTAACGGTCAACTTTGATGACATTCTCGAATTAATCTATGCCCAAACTGACCAGGTCTTACCGGTAGATTATTTCTATATCACCCTCTATAACAAAACCGGTAATTACTACTACCATGCTTTTTGCCTCGAGAATGACGACCGCGTTCCAGCCAAAGAGAACGTGCCTCTTCCGCCAGACACAGGCCTGGCCCAGGAAGTCATTCGCCAGCGTCGCTCTATTTTGACCAGCGACTATACTGTGGAATGTCAGCAGCATAGCGTCTCCCCCGACATCTCTGAAATTTATGCCTGGATGAGCGTGCCGCTCAATGCTGGCGCCGAAACGATTGGGGCGCTTTCGATTGGCAGCCGTGATGCGCTGGTCGCTTACACCGCTGCACAAATGCAGTTACTGCAATCCATTGCCGATCAGGCTGCTGGCGCCATTGTCAAAGCCCGTCTGTTACAGGAAACTGAACGCCGTGCTCGCCAGTTGACAATCTTGAACGAGATTACCCGACAGTTGACTGGAACGCTGGAAAGTGAACCTCTTCTCGAAAAAATCCTGGAGAGCGCGATCAACATCCTCAATTGCGAGGCCGGTACTCTCTTCCTGGTGGATGAGCAAACCGACGAATTGGTCTTCCGCGTCGTGCGTGGACCGGTTGCTTCCACGCTGGTCGGTCAGCGTTTGGCTCCCGGAACAGGACTCGTGGGGGAAGTGGTGCGCACCCGTCAGCCGATAATTGCCAATAATGTCCAACAGACTGATAAGTGGTTTTCCTCGCCCGATAAGACCACGGGCTTTGTCACCCGCTCCATCCTGGCAATTCCTCTGCAAATCAAAGACCGTGTGATTGGCGTGCTGGAGGTCATCAATCGCAAAGACAGTCTCCCCTTTGTGGAAGATGACATCAATCTCCTGGCTGCTTTTGCAGGTCAGGCGGCTGTTGCCATTGAAAACTCGCGCCTCTACACCCTCACGGACCAGGAACTGAACAGGCGCGTGGAAGAACTCTCGGTCATGCAACGCATTGACCGGGAATTGAATACCACGCTGGATGTCAATCGCGCCATGCACATTACCCTGGAGTGGGCTATGCGGCAAACGAAAGCGGATGCCGGCTTGATAGGCGTCCTCGAAGAACACGGCATTCGCCTCATTGCTCAGCAAGGGTATGAAGAAATTGAACAGCAGTATCAAAACCGCCCGATCCCCGTTGAGCAACCGGCCCTGCGCGCGGCCTTGGAGACGGGTCAGGCGCAACTCCTGGCACTGGATGACTTTCAACCGGGTTTGTTGCCGGGGGCGCGTACGCAAATCGTGGTTCCCATCCGGCGCGAGGCCAAAGCGATTGGCGTGCTCCTGCTGGAAAGCCGCTCCGTCGAAGGTCAGCGAGGACAGGAAATGAACTTCCTGACGCGCCTTTGCGACCATGCAGCGATCGCGATTTCGAACGCTCAGTTGTATGCCGAAATTCAGCGCGCCAACGAGGCCAAGAGCGAGTTCGTCTCTTTCGTGGCTCACGAACTCAAGAATCCAATGACTTCCATCAAGGGCTACACCGAATTGCTGGCCAAAGGCGCAGTTGGACCGGTCACCGAGATGCAATTGAATTTCCTCAATACCATTCGCTCCAATGTCGAGCGCATGTCCACCCTGGTCTCAGACCTCAACGACAGTTCCAAGATTGAAGCCGGCCGGTTGCGCCTTGATTTCAAGTCTGTAGAAGTAGGCGATGTTCTGGATGAAGTCATGCGCTCTTCAAGCCGTCAGGTTGAAGACAAAAAACAAACGCTTGAGGTGCGCATCCCGGAACGCTTGCCTCGTGTTTGGGCTGACCGTACTCGCATGATCCAGGTGCTCATCAATCTCGTCAGCAATGCCAATAAATACACCCCAGAAGGCGGAAAGATTATCATCGGGGCCGAAGAGAGTGCCAATCACTGGGACTCGACCGGTGCCAGCAAAGTGGTCCATATTTGGGTCCAAGACAATGGGATTGGCATCAGCCTCGAAGACCAGAAGAAAATTTTCAGCAAGTTCTTCCGCTCCGAAGACCAGAAAGCGCGCGAGGCTCCCGGCACTGGTTTGGGCCTCACCATCACAAAAAGCCTGGTCGAAATGATGGGCGGGCGGATCTGGTTCGAAAGCGAGTTCCGTCAGGGAACAACCTTCCACTTTACCGTGCCGGTTGCAGAGGAGTAATATGAGCCTGATTGCTGCAGTAGGAAAAGCCCGTGCTCTGGATGGGCGAGAAGCCGGCCTGCAGGCTGCCCATCAAGCAATCAATGGGTTAGGAAGTGCAACACCGATTTTTGGCATTGTCGTCTCCTCCTACCAGTACGATGCCCAACAGGTGATCAACGGCATTGCTGGTCTCACCGGCAGCATGCCCATCATCGGGTTCAGCACCTCAGCCGGCATCACAGCGGATGGCGTTCATCCACATTCCGTAATCGTTGCCCTGATTGCCTCGCCCGATGTGCGCGCGGACGTTCAGTGGCTGGCAGGATATACCCAGGCCAGCCGCGAAGTGTCACAACATGTTGCCGAACTCTTCAAACGCAAACCGCAACAACTTTCCATCGCGTTTGCTGATGGCTTCAATGCCGATATCGAACAACTTTGTGCCGCCTTGCCGACTAGCGCAAACCTTTTGGGGGCCCTGTCAACGGCAGATGTGCAAAGCGGCAACGCTTATCAGATCGGTGGGGCGCAATTTGGGTCGGGTGGGCTGGCGCTCGCCCGTTTGGAAGGCGCAATTTCTGTTGGCATAGGCTACGATCATGGCTGGCAACCGGTGGGGGCACATTTCCGCGTCACCCGCTCGCGCGGCTTCTGGGTGCGGACCCTGGACGGGCGCCCGGCCTCTGAAGCCTACGCCCGCCTTTTCGATTACCCCCCTCGTGAGTGGGCGTTTCCTCCCCTTAACCAACTCGTCCGTCTCTACCCCCTGGGGCTGGAACAATTAGACAAAAGCCTGCTCATTCGCTCTCCTTTGCGCGTCGAGGCCGACGGCTCCTTCCGCATGAACACAACAGTTGGCGATGGAGCCGATGCTTACCTGATGGTCGGCAGCCTCTCGGCTTGCCGCCTGGCTGCGCAAAATGCAGCCCGCCAGGCCCTCTTCCACCTGCAAGGGGCGCGGCCTGTCCTGGCGCTGGTTTTGACCGACATCGCCTGGCAAATGTTGCATGAGGCCGAGCCTGGCTCCGATATCGCTGCTGTTCATAAAGTGTTGGGGGACGACGTGCCGATTGCCGGAGGCTACACCCTCGGCCAGATTGTCCCCACGGAAAACGACCGCCCAAAGTTACTCAATCAGCACATGGTGGTCGTTCTCGTTGGCGACCCGCAGGACGCGTTCGGTAAAACACAATTCAATCCCTGATCCAGCGCTCACAGCGACGCCCAATCTCAACTGGCAATGACATAAAACGAGCGATGGCGCTCTCACAAGGCCATCGCTCATTCTGTTTGCAGGAGGGTTTCTCCTTTTTATCTTGCCAGCATTTCCACTTTCGGCAAATGCTGCATGGATTCGAAGACTCTCTCGCTGGGATACTCATAATCTTCCAGTTTTCCGGCCAGATATTGCTGGTAAGCCATCATATCGAAGTGCCCATGCCCGGAAAGATTGAAGAGAATGACCCGCTTCTCCCCCTTGGCTTTGGCGTCCAACGCCTCGTCAATGGCCGCGCGGATCGCATGCGCCGACTCCGGAGCGGGCAAAATCCCCTCGGTACGGGTAAACAGCATCGCTGCCTCAAACGTCGCCACCTGCGGCACGGCTACGGCCTCGATGTAACCGGCATCATACAACGCCGACAGGGACGGCGCCATGCCGTGATAGCGCAACCCGCCCGCATGGATGCCAGGCGGCATGAACGTGTGGCCCAGCGTGTACATCTTGACGATTGGGGCCATCTGAGCCGTATCGCCGTAATCGAAAGCATACACGCCCTTGGTCAGCGACGGCGTAGCGGTGGGCTCCACAGCCACCAGGCGCGTGCGTTGACCGTCCCTCAGGTTCTGGCGCAAGAAGGGATAAGCAAGACCGGCAAAGTTCGAGCCACCGCCCACACAACCAATCACCACATCCGGATATTCCCCGGCCATGTCCATTTGCTTCAACGCTTCCTCGCCGATCACCGTCTGGTGCATCAGGACGTGGTTGAGCACCGAGCCGAGGCTGTATTTCTTCGTCCCGCCCGATTTTGCCGCTACTTCTACCGCCTCTGAGATCGCAATGCCGAGGGAACCACTGTTGTCGGGGTCTTTGGCGAGCAACGCGCGCCCAAACTCCGTCCGGTCGGTAGGGCTGGCGAACACCTGGGCCCCATAGGCCTCCATGAAAATGCGCCGGTACGGCTTTTGCTGATACGACACCTTTACCATGTACACTTCCAGCGTCATATCGAAGAAATTACACGCCATCGCCAGCGAAGTCCCCCACTGCCCCGCGCCGGTTTCCGTTGTAATTGCTTTCGTGCCTGCAACTTTGTTGTAAAACGCCTGGGGAATGGCGGTATTGGGCTTGTGGCTGCCTACCGGCGAAACGGATTCGTTCTTGAAATAAATGTGCGCCGGCGTGCCGAGCGCTTTCTCCAGCCGCCGCGCCCGAATCAACGGCGTGGGCCGGTACAGTTTGTAAATTTCGCGCACTTCTTCGGGAATATCAATAAATCGGTCGGTGCTGACCTCCTGCATAATCAATTCCATCGGGAACAACACCGACAAAAAGTCAGGGGTGACTGGTTCCATCGTGACCGGGTGCAGAACTGGCTGAGGGGGCACCGGACTATCAGCCAGGATGTTGTACCACTGCTTCGGCAGGTCGGTTTCGTTCAGAATAAAACGAGTTTGTTCAGACATGGCTATCTCCTTGAAAAATGATGAATGTTGAAAGAGTGAATAGAGAAACAGGCAGGAGCGACAGAGAGGCTGCCCTTCAGGGGGGATGAAACAGGGGAACAAGAATCGGCGTGCGGGGGCTCTTCCCTGCTCCGGACGGGAATCCGGTCAGGGGAAGGGCAACCGGGCCTCCGGTCCGCGGCGCGGCGGGACCCCGCGCCTGCTCCTCGCCAGGCAGCCTGGTTCGCTGCTGAGGCAAGGGGCTGCTCAGGAGCATCGTTGGGATTGTGACAGGCAGGGTCATTGTGCTTTTCTCTCCTTCAAAAAAACGTAACTATTCAGCCATCCACTCGAAACAGGGGTGTCACTGCGAACGAGCGCTTTTTGCGAGTGAAGCAGTCTCCCAAAGCATGGTTTTTCCTGT
>Ga0209018_1002653_pt1 | contig 12255 bp, 11 predicted proteins | sample YNPBryBLVA2012_FD_185814 | JGI IMG/M metagenome (GOLD analysis project Ga0209018, IMG submission 185814) | Anoxygenic and chlorotrophic microbial mat microbial communities from Yellowstone National Park, USA - YNP Bryant BLVA 2012 (SPAdes)... ...
CGTGTTCCGATCGGAAACGGACTCCGAAGTGATTGCCCACCTGGTTTCCACCTTCTACGAAGGGGACCTGGAACTGGCGGTAAAGAAAACGATCAAACTCCTGAAAGGGACCTACGGGATCGTCTGCGTTCATGCGAAAGAGCCCGGAAAGATCGTGGGCGCCCGGAACGGTTCGCCCCTGATCCTCGGAATCGGCAACAAGGAAATGTTCCTCGCTTCGGATGTAACCGCCATGATCGCCTATACAAAACAGGTGATCTATCTGGAAGACGGAAATGTGGTAACCATCACGCCCGAAGGGTACAAGTTGACCGATGGAACCGACAGGATCCTGGACCGCAAGATCGACTACATCTCCTGGGAACTGCAGGAGATCGAAAAGGACGGATACGCCCACTTCATGGAGAAGGAGATCTTCGAACAGCCGGAATCCATCAAGCGGGCCATGCAGGGCCGGATCGACAAGGAGTACATGACCGCCAAGTTCGGAGGCCTCAACATGACGAACCGGGAACTCCTGGCCATCGAGCGGATCAAGATCATTGCGGCAGGTACGTCCTACCATGCAGGGCTAGTGGCTTCCTACCTCCTGGAATCCGTAGCCCGGATTCCCGCCTCTGCCGAACTGGCTTCAGAACTGCGGTACAGAAACCCCATCGTGGAACGGAACACCCTCTACTTCGCCGTGTCCCAATCGGGGGAAACTGCCGATACCCTCTATGCCATGCGGGAATTGAAACGCAAGGGCGCCCGGGTTCTAGGAATCTGCAACGTGGTGGGCTCCACCATCCCCCGGGAATCGGATGGGGGAATCTACATCCATTCGGGTCCGGAGATCGCCGTAGCTTCCACCAAGGCTTTCACCAGCCAGCTGGCCGTGTTCTACCTCTTTACCCTCCTCATTGCCCGGATGCGGGACATGTCCTACGAGATGGGAAAGATGTTCATCCAGCACCTGGAGGAACTGCCCCAGTTGATCTCCCAGACCCTGCAAACTAACCCCCATGTGAAAAACCTGGCAAAAAAATACTCCGTCTACCCGAACTTCCTCTTCCTCGGAAGGGGATTGAACTATCCCGTTGCCCTGGAAGGGGCCCTGAAGTTGAAAGAAATCTCCTACATCCACGCGGAAGGGTACAGCGCGGCGGAAATCAAGCACGGTCCCATCGCCCTGATCAACGAAAACACCCCCAGCGTGTTCCTCATTCCCGACGATATGCTGCGGGAAAAGGTGATTTCCAACATGAAGGAAGTGAAGGCTCGACGGGGGAAAGTGATCGCCCTTGCCGTCGAAGGGGATGAGGAGGTGGCCCGAATTGCGGACGACTGTATCTTTATCCCGCGCACCCACGAACTCCTGTACCCCTTCCTGATGGTGGTGCCTCTTCAGCTATTCGCCTATCACTGCGCCCTGGAGTTGGGCCACAACGTGGATCAGCCCCGGAACCTTGCCAAAAGTGTAACGGTGGAATAGGGGCCAGGGAGCATGGGCAGCATGCGAATCGCGGCTCTCGTATCCTGCGGTTTTTTCCTCTGTGCGCCCTCCCTCCTGTATCGAACCGAAGCGCAGACTGCCGATACCGCCACTCGACCCCCTGGAGAAGCGCCCTCTATCCCTTCCTTGGCTCCTATGCCTCCCCTGGCTCCTCAGATAGATGAAAAGAGGGCCGTGTTCCTTGAGGGGCCTATCGTGGGAAGAGGCGTTCCCTACCTGAGCATCAACGCAATTCCCTACGAACTCGGCAGGTACCTGTATCGAGGCGCTTCCATCGAAGTGTATTTCCTTCGCATAGCCATCCCCGTGCTGGAATCCTGGATCCCCGCACGGTGCGGAGCCACCACGTTCTACCAGGTGAAAGCAGACAGTCCCGAGGCTTTGATGGCTCTTTCACCCCTGGGGTTCAGCGTGCTTTTCGTCGCTCCCGCGGAACCCTGGCGATGTCAACTCCTGGAGCCCCTCTGGAACCGTATCTCCAGCTTCTACCAGAACTTAGGCCCTGGGGAACCCCCTTTCCCCGCATTCGTGGAAACTCGATAAACTACCTTTATCACACTCAAGACACGCCCCTATTTTTCCGTAGCCATTCATGGTAACTCGATAACGGGCTTTTCAGAAACCCTGAAAAACCGCCGATGTATGAAGTATGAACAAGATCCTGACAGGAGCACTGTTTGGGTTGTGCTTCTTCCTCCTGGCCGCCCGCGTGAGTATTACAGAAGAACCGAAAACCGAACCCCCTTCTGCCGAGGGAGGCTTCAAAGAGGCCTTTTCCGATCCCCTCACCCTGGAGCCAAAGGACTTACGGATAGAACTCAGCCTGGAGGGGGGGTACCACCTCTGGATCAAGAAAAAGCCTGATATCGGTTCGGTCCTCCTCACCGAATCTACCGAAGATCCTGCCCGTCAGGTAGCGAGTTACGCGTATCGGGCGAAATCCTACAACCCTTACAATGGAGATGAGTTACGGATACTGAACGGGCAGACCCTCGTTCTGGGACCCGGCAAGTATTTTCTCGTCGATTCTACCCCCGAACCGGATGAACTCTACGGGCTCGCCTTTCACATCTTCATCCCTTACGTGGTAGAATACGGGTATCCCTGGAGCCGCCAGGGAGAGATGGAGGTTATAGACGGAACCTTCCTCAACATTCGCGCCTTCGCAAAACCCTATGCAGATTATTCGGCGCCCTTCAAAGACAACCCCTTCGTGTTCAGGATCCTTCAGCGCTCCGTGTCCTTGCCTAAAACCGAAAAAATCATGCCCGATGTAAAAAAGGAGTTCTCCAAGATCACCGAGGAAACAAAGGGGGAAACCTTCGAATCCACCGGCGAGAAGGACATGATCGACAAGCTCGCCGCCATTATCGATAAGCAGAAAGGAAGGACCCTGGATCTGGTGATCGTTCTCGACACCACCCAGAGCATGGAAGACGACATTCCCCACATCCGAAAACTCCTCGTTCCCATGGTGGCAGAACGAATCAAGGGGTTCGATAGAGTCCGGATCGGGTTGACTCTCTACCGGGACTACATGGAGGAATACCTGACCCGCTCCCTACCCTTGACAAGTGATCTTACCCAGCTTCAGAGGATGGTGGACTCCGTCCGGGTGGCGGGCGGAAGGGATATTCCCGAAGCCGTCCACGAGGGGATCTACGCCGCCATTCACAACTACAAATGGGAAGCGGAAAGCAGGGTGATCGTCGTGATCGGGGATGCCCCTCCTCACCCCATTCCTAGCGGGAAGATCACCGAGGAGATGGTGAAGCGGGATGCGGAAGAAAACAAGATCCTGGTGTACACGATAATACTTCCCCACTGATTATCCTGCCCCCCTGACCTAGTTAGGGGGCGACTTCCCCTGGGGGCGGTTCTTTCCTGTATTTTTCTCAATACCTTTTCTGCCAGCACCTTTGGCCATTGGGGAACGGCCAGGGGATTGTCGAATTTCTTGTAGGTATCCAGCAATTCTTCGAAGAGTTTCTTCGATTCTGCGTACTGTTCTTTTTTGTAGAGAATGAAAGCAATCTCGTACCGGGCAGCCAGTACATTGGGAAGATCGTTCGGGTACCGTTCCAGGAAAGTTTTGTAATAGAGCAACGCGTTGTCCCACCGGTAATTGTCCGATTCCTCCTGGGCCCGTTGGAAAAATTGCATGGGAGTCAGCCCCTCGGGAATCACAGGGGGGGTAGAGCTACAGGAAATAAAAAAGGAAAGAAGGAGGAACATCACACCGATGAAGTGCCCAAGGCTAAAGGAACGTCCACACCGCATGAAAGTATCCTACCATACAACCAGACGCTCTAGCAAGGTTGACTTTTCCCGGTCTTTCCAGGCATAGTAGGTGGAACGGAACAGATCATGCCTAGACTCATTGAAAGTACGAAACAAAGGGTTGAAGAAATTTTTTCTCAACTGGAAAAAATCGGGAATCTCGGACCCTCACGGGAGGCAGGATTTACCCGGGCCGCCTGGAGCAACGAGGAAACTCGGGCGATGGAGGTGATCCAGCGGATCGCCGAGAAAGCCGGGATGAAATCCTACTGGGATGGCGTCGGGAACCTCTTTCTTTCCACTCCGGGAGAGGCCTCGGAAACCGTACAAGTGGGGTCTCACCTGGATACCGTTCCCCATGGGGGGAACTACGACGGGGCGGCAGGAATCGTGGCAGGCCTGGATGCGATCCTCCAGCTCCGTCCCATGTGGGAGAAACTGAAACGTCGGCTGGAACTGGTGATCTGGCGGGGGGAGGAATCCGCCTGCTACGGGGCTGTCTGTAAGGGCAGTCAGGCAGCCTTTGGATTGAACGATCCTTCCATCCTCCATCGGACCTACCTCGGTCAATCGTTGGAAGAAGCGATCCGTTCCCAGGGGTTCGATCCTTCCTACATCCGGGACCGGAAACCCACCCTGAATCATGAGCGAATCGACGGGATCGCTTCCCACCTGGAACTCCACATCGAACAAGCCAAGCGGCTCGAAACCGATGGTGTCCCCATAGGGGTGGTGTCCAGCATCCGGGGAACCATACGGTTACGGGTCCAGGTGTTTGGGGAAGCGAACCATTCGGGGGGTACCCCCATGGGGATCCGGTATCGGAAGGATGCCAACCTCGCCATGGCGTATATGCAGGTAGCCCTCCACGAGGAGTGCTCCTACGCCCTGGAAAAGGGATTCGATATCGTGCAAACCGTGGGAGTGATCAATTCCGACGAAGATTACAACAAGAAGAATCCCATCGTGTGGGAGAACGCTCTCACCAAAGTGAGCCCCTTCGGGTATTTTACCCTCGATGTGCGAAGCAACGACCCTCGGTTCTTGCCCACCTACGTGCAGACCGCCGAAGAAATTATCCGAAAAAAAGCGGAGCGGTACAACGTGGAAGTACGGATAGAACGGCTTTTATCCCTCGAACCGGTGGAACGGTTGGATCCTACTGTGCAGGGGGTACTGGAGAATGCCTGCAGGGACCTGAAGATCCCCTACCTGGTAATGCCCAGCGGTGCTCTACACGACGCGGCGGTTGTGGCCGGAGTGCGGAAGAGCACCGGCGCCCCTATCCCCGTAGGGATGCTCTTCATTCCCTGTAAGGATGGAATCAGCCACAACCCCGCGGAGTTCGCCTCCGGTCAGGACATCGCCCGGGGAGCGGTAGTCCTATCCAACGCGCTGTACAGGCTGGCGAGGTAGTAGTTCAATCCACCGCATCGCTATTCCATTTGCTACGTTTCGCGCTGGTAATCATTGCAAGAATTACAACTCCTTGCTCACGTTGCATGACTTCAGAAGACAATACAAGTGCCGGTCGCCGTTTTCTAACCGGAAGATCAATAAAGGGAAATGGAACCTCGACGACATCCCCTGGCTTATAACTCGTCATCTAAGGTATCTTCCCATTCGTTCAATGTAGGCCGCAGTGCCTTGGCCCATTCCGGATCTATAGTTGGAAGCTTTCGGATAACCGCTTCGTTCGCTCGAACCTCAAACACGAGGGTATTCCCCTCCTTTAGCCCCAATCTTTCACGAACCTTTTTGGGAATCGTGATCTGCCCTTTTCCGGTAATTTTGGAAGATATAATTTCCATATGTAGATTTCCCTTACTGTAAGGATACCTAACTGTAAGGGAGGAGTCAATTCCTAGCTAATTGTTTAAAGGGCATTTCAAAATAATATAACGAATTGAACCCTAGTCATCGGTAATTATTTGTTGATGTGAGATGCATCGCACTTAGGTCCTGCGTTAGCAAGAGAGCATCAAAACTGTGAACACGTGATTTTTTTTAAACGACTCCAAGTGAATTCTATTGGTCATATATATTCCAATTCCCAGATTTTCTCTTTATCAAATTTAAACACTCTCATTTCCACACAAAACCTTTTGCTTTATTTTTGTGAAGTATCCTGTCTTTAAGGAAAGATATTTTTTCCTCCAGTCCCTAAAGATGACTTTTTTTCTATATAATTATTTGCTATCTATGTGCGCCAGCCCTATGATCTGCCGCACGGAATCATACCCTTCGCTTATCAAGTACTCTTGAATCCCCTCGATGGTTTTTTTCATCGTGAAAGGATCGATGAAGTTGTACATGCCCACCGCGACGGCAGAGGCACCGGCCAGGAGAAACTCGATGGCAGCCACGGGGCCGTCCACTCCCCCCATGCCGATGATGGGGATCTTCACTACCTCGTAGGCGGAATACACGGCCCATACCGCAAGAGGGCGGATGGCAGGGCCGGACAACCCGCCGGTGATGTTCCCTAGAGCAGGGCGTTTTTTCTTGATATCGATGGCCATCCCCTTGTAGGTATTGATCATGGACAGGGCGGCCGCCCCGGCTCTTTCGGCGGTGCGGGCCATATCGGCGATGTCGGTAACCACAGGGGACAGCTTGGCAATGACAGGAAGTTTTACCCGGGAGACCACGGTTGAAACAACCCGCTCGAGAGTCTTTTCCTCCGTGGACCAGGGGATGCCCTCACTGAGGTTCGGGCAGGATAGGTTGAGTTCCAGAAGATCTGCCATTCCGGTCTCCTCGATCTTCTCGGAAAGTTCGATCCACTCCTCCATCGTCTCCCCTGCAATGCTCACCACCACGGGAGGCCCCAGCCTTCGAAGGATAGGAAGTTTGTCCTTTATGAAGGCCTCCGCTCCATCGCAGGGGATTCCGATGGCGTTCAACATTCCGCAGGGTGTTTCCCAGATCCTGGGAGGCGGATTCCCCGGCCGGGGGTGAAGGAAGATCGTCTTGTTTATCACCGCTCCCAGCTGGGAAGGGGAAAAGAAATTGTCGTGGATCTCGTCCACCTCGTACGCTCCCGAGGCAGGCATCACGGGGTTGGGGAACCGCACTCCCGCAATATCCACCGATAGATCGACCTGCTTCATCACTCCACCACCACATCCCGGGAACGGAACACGGGGCCGTCCATGCACACGAGGTAGTACCCCTCCTGTCCCTCCTTCTTTACCGCACACCCATGGCAATCCCCCATCCCGCACCCCATGTTCCCTTCCAGGAAAAGGAACCCTTTAACCTTCCCTGCCAGATCGAGGGCTTTCACATGCCGGGCGAACCTGTGGGATCCGCAGGTGTATACGGTGTCCACTTTCCCCTCGTCGATCAGTTTGTCCAGGAGATCCGTTCCGTTCCCGTGGTACCCTTCCGTTCCATCATCGGTAGCGATGAAGAGGTCGTTGGAATACTCCTCCAGCAGGGCTCGACACACCAGCCTGGATCTGGTGGAGGCGGAAAGTACCGTGTACACGGGTTTTTTCAGCTTGGAGAGGGTCTCCGCCAAAAAGACCACCGCAGCCGAGCCGGCCCCCCGCACGAGCAGGGCCGTTCCCGCAGTATCGAAGTCCGTGATGCTTTTCCCCAACGGCCCCGTCACATAGAGGGGGGAACCTTTCTTCAAGGTGGAGAGCAATCGAGTACCTTTCCCTTCCACCTTGACGCAGAGCCGGAACACCCCTTTCAGGGGATCGGCCAGCACAATATCGAAGGGGCGGGGAAGGATGGGATCCCCCGTATGCCATCCCCGCACCATCACGAACTGCCCCGGCGAGGCGGTTCGGGCAATCTGTTCCTCCCGGATCACCAGGTGGACGTACCCCCTAGGGCTTTCTTTCCGTGAAACCAGCATTGCCTTTCGATACACCGGGGCAGCCATATACTGTCTCGTGAATTCTTACTGTGGATTCGGATACATAACCTTCGCGCTAGCCGCAGCCTCGGGCCATACCGTCTGGATTACTCCCTTCTGGATCTGGAAAGTAACCGCACCGCCCGCCATATTCTGCCCGGTGGCGTCCCATTTGGTAGGTCCCCAGAAGGTCACCCCGTCGTACGCCCGTAGAGCGGCCCGTACCTTGTCCGTCTCGAGTGACCCCGCTTTCTCGATGGCCAACTGCAGGAGGTATCCTCCCTGGGAAGCCGCTGCCGCCTGGTAGGCAATTTCCCCACCGAACTTCGCCGTGTACTCCTTCGCATAGTCCTGTGCTGTTCCGAAGAAAGGATCCGAATACTTCATCTGGGGCATCCACCAGGCTACCCCGTAGATGTAGTCTGCATCCCCACCGAGAGCATCCCGGAAATCCTTCAGCTCAGGCCCTGTGGTGAACCCAATGGCTTTCAGGTACACCTTCTGTTCCTTCAACTGCCGAACCGTAAGGATCGCCTCTTCCAGATACCCGGAGCCGAGAAGTGCTTCCGCCCCCGAGTTCTTGATCTTCAGGATGGTAGAGGAAAGGTCCTTTACTCCCTTCGGGTACACTTCGTAATAGGCAATCTCGAACCCTTTGCTCTTGGCGTATTCCTGGGCTCCCTCCGCTACAGATACGGGGAAGTTGTCGTTGGGAGCGATGATGGCGAGTTTCTTGGGAGCCGGTTTCTGGGCTGCCAGCATATCGACGAAGCTGTAAAAAAGTTTCCGCCCCGGGGGCAGAACAGAGAACACGTTCTTGTACCCTCTGCCGTAGATATTGGCCGCATTGGCAAGGGTAGCGATGGTGATGATGTTGTACTTTTCACCGATCGCCGTGGTGGCAAAGGTGGGGCCGCTTCCATAAGGACCCAGGAGGAAATTGACCTTGTCCTCTGTAATGAGTTTCTCCGTCAGCTTTGCCGAGGTCTGGTTGTCCGACTGATCATCGTAGTAGACGATCTCGACCTTCATCTTCTTTCCCCCCACGTTGATTCCGCCCGCGGCGTTCACCTTGTCCTTCCATAGTTCATAGCCGTTCTTCACCATGTTGCCGAACCGGGCCAGGTTTCCCGTAAGGGCCACGGAAGCTCCGATCTTGATCATATCCGGGCCTTTCGCCGCTTCTTTACCACCGGCACCGAATACCATTCCCGTCCCCGCTACAAGCAGGGCGAGGGCAATGGCGAGTACCTTTTTCCATTGCGTCATACCGTTCCTCCTCTGTTGAAATTTTATCCAGGGCAACGCCCTGGGAAATGCCTTTAGATCTAGATCCCCAGGTACGCTTTCTGGATCTCCGGGTTCGCCAGGAGATCCTTCGAGTTCCCCGAGAGGGCTACCCGCCCATGGACAAACACGTACCCTTTCTGGGCAAGGCTCAAAGCCACCTGCACATCCTGGTCCACCAGCACGATGGTGATGCCCCGGCTCCGGTGGATCTCCTCCAGCACCTTCACCAGGGTATCCACCACTACCGGTGCGAGACCCAGAGACAGTTCGTCCAGGAGGAGCACCCTGGGCGCCGCCATGAGTCCCCGGCCTACCGCACACATCTGCGCCTCTCCTCCGGAAAGGGTACCCGCCAGTTGTTTCCGCCGTTCCTTCAATCTAGGCAGAACCGTGTACACCCAGTCGAGGTCCTCTTTTATCTTCTTTTTATCCTTCCGAGTGTAGGCTCCCATGAGAAGGTTCTCTTCCACGGTAAGCCCGCTGTAAAGTTGCCGCCCCTCGGGAATCATTACGATGCCCATCTGCACCCGTTTCGGCTGGGGAATGTCCTGGATTTCCTGTCCCTCGTACCGAATGGTTCCCCTGAAAAGCTTGAGGGCTCCCGCCACGGTCCGCATGAAGGTAGTCTTCCCTACCCCGTTGGAACCGATCAAGGCAGTGATGCTTCCCTTTTCGATCTCCACGTTCACATCCCAGAGGATCTGTACATCCCCATACCCCGCGTGTAATCCTTCAACCTGTAACATGCGCGTTCCCTCTCATCTTCGCGTACCGTTCTCCTAGGTAGGCAGAGATTACCCGTTCATCCTTACTGATTTCTTCCGGTGATCCTTCGGCGATCTTTTCTCCATGGTGCAGAACTATTACCCGGTGGGACACACCCATGATTGCCTTCATCACGTGCTCGATGAGGAGGATCGTGCGACCCTCCCGATTCAACTCCCGGATCAGTTCCATGATGGACTCTACCTCTGCCGTGTTGAGTCCCGCCATCACTTCATCCAGCAGAACAAGTTCCGGGTCCATCGCCAGAGCCCGGGCCAGCTCCAGTCTTTTCCGTTCCGAAATATTGAGATGTTCCACCCGCAGGTCTGCCTTCCCTTCCAGTCCTACCCGGGAAAGGATATACCTCGTTTTCTCCCGGGCCTCTCGGGCGTCCTTCACCTTGTCTTTTCCGAACAGGGCTCCGATGGATACGTTCTCCAACACCGTCATTCCGGGGAAGGGCTTCACGATCTGAAAGGTGCGGGAAATACCCCGCTCCGCGATCCTAAAGGGAGGTAAGCCGGAAATTCGTTCACCTTTGAAAAAGATCTCCCCCTCCGTCAAGGGCAGAGTGCCGTTGATGAGGGAAAGGAGGGTCGTCTTTCCAGCCCCGTTGGGGCCAATGATTCCGAGGATTTCCCCCTGTTTCACCTCGAAATCCACCTGCCACACCGCCCGCAAGGCTCCAAAGCACTTGGTAACCTTCTTCCCCTGCAGGATACTCTCACGCATGGGTGCCCTCCTCCCGGAGCCTGGGAACAAGCCGCCTGAGCCCACCCCTTAAGTCCAGATGCAAGACCCCTCTGGGCATGAAGAGTACCGCCAGGATGATGATGGTCCCGAGGATTCCCAGATGGAGGTTGATGAACTTAGACCATACCAGCTCGGACACGGTTTCCAGGATCACTGCCCCCACTACGGGTCCGAACACGGTCCCCATCCCGCCGATCAGGATGATCACGAACATGTTCACCACCCACATCACGTTGAACACCGTGGGCGGATCGATATAGCTGAACCAGTAGGCGTAGACCGAACCCACGAGGCCTGTAAACAGGGCGCTGAGGGACCAGGAAATGATCTTGTACCGGGTGGTATCGATCCCCATGACGTTGGCCGCTTCCTCATCCGCCCGGATAGCTTTGAAGGCATATCCCAGCCGGTTTTTGTCGAGTTTCGCCACAAAGGCCACCACCAGGATCACCATGGTAAGCATGGCAAAGTAGAAGAAGGTGTTCACGATGAAAGGCTTTCCCGGAAAGGCGGGTACGGTGATTCCCTGACTTCCCCCCGTAAGGTCCGTCCACAGGTCCACGATCTGCCGGAAAGCTTCCATCGCTCCGAGGCTACCCAGGGCAAAGTAATGCCCCCGCAACCGGAGGAGGAGTAAGCCCAGCACGATCGCCAGCAGCACGGCCATGACCCCCGAAGCGGGGAAGGCCACCGCGAAGGGCAGGTGGGCCTTCGTCATCAGTACCGCGGTGGTATAGGCCCCCATCCCGAAGAAGATCATATTCCCGAAGGCCGCGTACCCTGTAAACCCGGAAATGATGTTCAGAGCCGATGCGAGGGCGGCGAACATGAATATTTGTGTGAGTAGCCTTACCCAGAACCCCGTTACCAGAAAGGGAAAACTCAACAGGAGCAAGGCTCCCATAGCGATCATCACGATATTTTTCATAGTGTTTTTCTTCATGACGCGCCCCTAGTAGAATCGTTTCCCCAGCAGTCCCTGGGGCTTCAGCACCAGAACCAGCACCAGTACGGCAAACCCTAAAAAGTCCTGCACTGCCGAGGGGAAAATGGCGGTGCCGATGGTTTCCACCAACCCGAGGGTCAGGCCTCCCACAAGGGCTCCCACCGTGCTTCCCAACCCCCCCAGGATAGCGATCACGAATGCCTTTCCCACCAGAGCCCCACCCGTGAAGGGGTTGATGCTCATGATGGGAGAGATCAGGGCTCCGGCCGCCGCGGCCAGTGCGGCGCTGACGGCAAAGGTGATGGCGTAGATCTTGTCCACGTCCACCCCCACAGTCTTGGCCCCCTCGAAGTTCAGAGCGGTGGCATTGATGGCGATTCCCACCTTGGTTTTTCGCATGAAGAGGTAGAAGAGGAAGGTCAAAAGCACTGCCACCCCGAAGATCCCGAACCGGACCAGGGGAATGACGAGACCTCCAAGTTCCAGGCCAGCCGATGAATAGGGGAGTTTCACGCTCTTGTAGTCCGCTGTCCAGATAAGGAGGCAGACGTTGGCAATCAGGATCTGAAGGCCGAAGGTGAAGGTGAGGGTGACGAAGGAAGGTCCCCGTACCACCCGGTTGATCAGGAAGTACTGGATTCCGTAGGCCAAGAGGAAGAGCGCGGCCATCACGAGAGGGATCGAAAGGAAGGGATCGATCCGGTACGCCGCGTAGAGGGTGAAGGAAAGGTAGGCTCCGATCATGATGAAGGATCCATGGGCCAGGTTCACGATGTTCATTACACCCCAGACTAGGGAGAACCCGATCCCGATCATGGCATACACCGAGCCGAAGAGTATGCCGTTGATGATGGC
>Ga0209018_1002654_pt1 | contig 12249 bp, 10 predicted proteins | sample YNPBryBLVA2012_FD_185814 | JGI IMG/M metagenome (GOLD analysis project Ga0209018, IMG submission 185814) | Anoxygenic and chlorotrophic microbial mat microbial communities from Yellowstone National Park, USA - YNP Bryant BLVA 2012 (SPAdes)... ...
GGGCGGCGCGCAGCTCCTGGATTTGCGCTTGGGTGGTTTCCACCATGGCCTGCAGCTTGGCCAGTTGCTCGCGGTCCTCCGCTTGGGCGGCGCGCAGCTCCTGGATCTGTGCTTGGGTGGTTTCCACCATGGCCCGCAGCTGCCGCAGCCCCTCCCGGTCCTCGGCCACGCGGGCGGTGAGCGCTTGGAGCTGCTCCTGGGTCCGGGCTATGGCTTCCAGCACCCGGGAGAGCTGATCCCGCAGCTCCCGCACCACCGCTGGAAGCTCCAGGAGCTCCTCGCTGAGCACCAGGCGGCGCAGCTCCGCCCGCCACTCCGGGTGCTCCTCCAGAGCCTTCAGCAGGTCGTACCAGGAAAGCGCGGTGGCCATCGCGGAAGAGTCTAGCACGAAAAGCGCTGCTACCATTGCGCCATGCGTGCAGGACGGCCTTTACCCCGAGGGGAAGCGACACGCAAGCTGGTACACGCCAGCATGGGTTTTTTCGCGCTGCTTCTTCCGTACCTCACCTGGTGGCAAGCGGCGGGGTGCGCGGTGGCTGCGTTCCTCTTCAACTGGCTGGCCTTGCCGGGGCTTCTGGGGCACCGCTTCCGCACTGCTCGGGTGGGCAGCGGGGACGTGGGGGTGCTGCTCTACCCGCTGGTGGTGCTGGTGCTGATCGTCGCCTTCCGCCACCGTCTGGAGCTGGCGGCGTTCGGTTGGGGGGTGTTGGCGTTCGGGGATGCCCTGGCGGGCGCGGTGGGGCAAAAGTGGGGCACCCACCCCTTGCCCTGGAACCCCAGCAAAACCTGGGAAGGCTTCTGGGCGTTTACCTTCGGCAGCGTGGCGGGGGGCACGGTACTTGCCCTGTGGTACCTGGCGGTGCGGGAGCCGGAAGCTCGCAGCTTCCAAGCGCTTTTGGGAGGGGTGGCGATGTGGGCCGCTTGGGCGCTGGTGCCCGCGCTCTTCGCTGCGCTGTTGGAAAGCCTCCCCTGCGGGCTCGACGACAACGTGCTGCCGCCGCTGGCGGTACCGGTGCTGGGCTTTCTTGGCAGCGAAGGGGAACCGTTGGCCTTCGCCGATCTGGGACTTGCAGCGGTGGTGAACACCGCCTGTGCGGTGCTGGCCTTGGCCACCCGCACCCTCTCCCCGGGTGGGGTGGCTGTGGCTTGGGTGCTGGGGGTGGCCACCTGGGCAGCCGCAGGCTGGCAAGGTTTCGCGCTGCTTTTGGCCTTCCTGCTAGCGGGGCTGGGCGCCACTTTTTTGGGGTACGGCCGCAAACGGCGCCGGGGGGTGGCGGAGCGGCACGGTGGGCGGCGGGGGGCCGTGGAGGTGTTCGCCAAGGGCGGTGTGCTGCTGGTGCTGGCCTTGGAGGGTTGGGGGGCGCGGCTGTCCGAAGGGGGGTTGGTCAGCTGGGCTGCGGCAGCTGTGCTTGCCGCCGCCTGGGCGGACACCTGGGCCAGCGAGCTCGGGGGGCTTTGGGGCAGGAAGGTGTGGCTGCTCCCGGATCTCCAGCCGGCGGCCCCGGGTACCCCCGGTGGCGTTTCCCTTCCGGGGCTTTTGGCGGCAGCTTCGGGCGCGCTGGCGTGTTGCGGGGTGGCGGTTGCCCTGCACTTGTTGCCGGGGCAGCTATGGGCGGGAGCGGTGGCGGGAAGCGCGCTCTTTGCCACGCTGGTGGAAAGCTGGCTGGGGCGCTCCCCCGAGGCAAGCCACGCGGGTCGCAACCTGGCGGTGACGCTCTTGCCGTTGGTGCTTTTGGTGGCGCTTTCGGGGGGCAAGCTGTGACCTGGCGGGACATCCGCGATCTGGCCAGGCCGTTCACGCTCATTCCGCCGGCCCTGGGCATCGTCTCCGGCGCGCTTTGCGCCTTCGGCTCCGCCCACAACCCCGACCCGGCGAGGCAGTGGTCGTTGTCGCTTTTGCTCACGGTGCTCCTCGGAGCGGTGTGCGCCGCGGTGCTCAACGCTGCCTCCAACGTGCTGAACCAAATTGCCGATCTCCAGGCGGACCGGATCAACAAGCCCACCAGGCCGCTTCCGGCGGGGCGGGTGCAGCTCGTGCAAGCGTGGCGGCTCGCTTGGGTGCTCTACGCCTTGGGAGTGCTTCCCGCCTGGCTGCTGGTTCCGTACCCCTACGCGAGCTTTTCGCAAAAGCTTGCGGCGCCGCTTGCGGAGCACGGGGTGTTTTTTCTCTACCTGGGGGCTGCGGTGGCCACGTGGGTGTACTCCTTGCCCCAGCTGGGCCGCACCAAGCGCTTCGGCATCTGGGCCAGCGTCACCATCGCGGTGCCCCGGGGGGTGTGGCTGAAGGTGGCGGGGTGGGGGACTGTAGCCTCGGTGTGGGAGGAGGAAGCTTGGTGGATAGGCCTGATTTTCGGGCTTTTCCTCCTGGGAGCCGCCAGCACCAAAGATTTTTCCGATATGGCCGGGGATCGGGCCAGTGGGGTCTTCACCTTGCCCGTGAAGTACGGCGAGAGGAAAGCCGCCTGGCTCATCGCGCCTTCCTTCGTGCTCCCTTGGCTCCTCATCCCCTTGGGGTTGCGGGTGCGGGTGGGGGAGGTGGCGCTGCTTTCCGGCAACCCGCTTCTCCTGCACCTTTTGGCAGCGGTGCTCTTCCTCTGGGGGCTTTACACCTGCAGGCTGCTCCTCCGGGATCCGGAGGCGCTTTCCCGCACCGAAAACCACCCCTCCTGGACCCACATGTACCTCATGATGATGACCGCCCAGGTGGGCTTCGCCTTGGCGTACTTGGTTTAGAAGCGCGTGTATCGGTCGAGCGCCTCGGGGAAAGCGGGGATCAGGGGAGCGGCTTGCCCTCCCAGCGCAAAGCCAGGGTTACCCAGCGGCCCGGGAGCGGCACACCGGGGATCTCCTGGATTTTTCGGTCCAGGAGGTTGTCTGCGGAAAGCTGCCACTCCAAGCCTGCCACCATGCGGTAGCGCATGCTGAGCTCGAGCAGCGCGAAGCCTCCTGCCTTTTGTGGCTTGCGGTAGCTCAACGCTGGGGAGAGGGCGATTTTGCCCCACTGCCAGAACGCGTGCACTGCCGCCTCCCAGCGGGGATGGGTGAGGGCGTAGGCCGAGCGCCGGGGATCCACTTGGATTTCCGAGGAAAGCCAGCAGCCCGAAAAGACCAGCGGTAAAGGGCCAGCGTTGCGCCGCGCTTCCAGCTCGATCCCCCGGGTGTCGGCACGGGCATAGTTGGTGGCCGCGAAAACGCCGCTGTCCTGCCGCACCCAATCCACCAAGTCCCGAGCGCGCCGCTGGAAGATCCCTACCTGCCACGACCAATCCTCATCCCAAAAGCGGTACGCCAGCTCCACGGACTTGGCTCGTTCCGGGGCAAGGTTCGGGTTGCCCACGGAGGCGGGGGAGACGTAGTACAGCTCGGTGAAGGAAGGCAGCCGAAACGCTTCGCCGTAGGTGGCAGCGAGGGCGCTCCGCGAGGAGAGGGCGAGCTCCACCGATGCCCCGGGGGAGAAGACACGGGCGCCGCCGCCGTGCCAGTCCTGGCGCAGCTGCAGCAGCGCCTTGAGGGGCCCGAAGCTCTTGCCAGCCTCGGCGAAGCTGCCGAAGCGCTCCCGCTGGTGGTTCCCCAGCCGGGTGGAGGCGAGGAGCTCCCGCTGGGCGTCCACCCCCACGCTCCAGTGCCATCCCCGGTGCTCCCCAGCGAGCTCCACCTGGGCAAACGCTTGCCTGGTGCGATGGCGGTTGCGGTACCACCCCGGCCGGGTTTTGTCCAGCACGTACACGTCCCGGTGCTGCCGAGCGCCAGCCCGGAGGTGCAGCGAAGCCGAGGGCGCGAGGTCTCGCCCCGCATCCACGACCAGCGAAGCCGCGGCAGTGCGTTCCCGCTGGTTGGGAAAGCGAGTGGAGTAAAACGACCAGGCGCCGAACTGCTTCCCCTCCGCCGCCAGCAGCGCATCGAGGTTCCATCGCTGGAACGCCTGACGCCAAACCAAGCTCCCTCGGTTGATGGCAAAATCCGTGTCCTTTCGGAAGCCAGCGGAGACGGCTCGCTCGGCAACCAGGGACAGGCCCTGGGATAGGGGCAAGCTCAGAGTGCTGTGCCAGAGCCGATGCTCACCCGCCTCCAGCTGCGCCCGAGCGGTTTCCGCCGGCACCGTGGTCACCGCCACCACACCACCCACGGCGGAGCTACCCCAAACCGCCGAACTCGGCCCCAGCAGCACCTCCACCCGCTCCAGAGCCCACAGCGGAATACCCAGGTCCAGGTGGAAGTGCCCGGTTTGCGGGTCGTTCATCGGCACCCCGTTCACCACCACCAGCACCCCCTCGAAGGTGGCGCCGCGAAGCGCTAAGTCGGGCTGCACCCCCCACGCGCCGCGGCGGGCGAGCCCTAGCGGAAGCAACCGCAGGAGCTCGGCCAGGTCCCGGGCTGGGAGCTTGGTCAGCTGGTCCTTTTCCAGCACCAGTACGCGCCGCAAGGGGGGTATGGGCAAGCGGCTGGCAGTGACCAGCACCGATTCTTGGAACTGTGCTACCGCCTGGGAGGCGATCGCCGATGCAACGAAAAGGCCGGCTGCAACCGTTGCCAAGCGCATGGGGGTGGATTTTGCAGCAGGTCCCGGGTCGCGTCAACGCCTCAGGTTTTCGAGGTGGGGCTTGGCTGGAGCTCGTCCTGTTCCAACAAGCCGTGCTGGCGCATCCAGGCATCGTTGAAGATCGTGCTCGCATAGCGGAAGGCGCTGTCGGGGAACACCGTGACCACGCGGCTGCCCGGGGGAAAGGCCGGAGCCAGGCGGAGGATCGCTGCCAGCACCGCGCCGCTGGAACCCCCGGCCATGATGCCCTCCTCCCGCACCAGCCGTCGGGTGGTGAGAAACGCCTCCCGGTCGCTCACCTGGACCACGTCGTCCAGCGGCGCGAAATCCGCGGTGCCGATGATGAACTCGTCCCCCAGGCCTTCGATGAGGTAGCGCTTGGGCTCGGGGCGCCGGCCGGTGCGGAAGTACTCGGCGAACACCGACCCTTCGGGTTCCACCGCGATCACCTTGATGTTCGGGTCCTGCTCTTTGAGGTACCGGCCTGCGCCGGAGACCGTGCCTCCTGTGCCCATGCCAGCGATGAAGTAATCGAGGCGTCCCTCCATCTGCTGCCAGATCTCGGGGCCGGTGGTGGCATAGTGCGCCTCGTTGTTTTCCCGGTTGTTGTGCTGATCGGGAAAGTAGCAACCGGCAAGCTCCGCGGCCAGGCGCCCAGCTTTGTTGTTGTAGCTTTCGGGATGCTCGGGGGGGAGCGAGGCGTCCACGAACTCCAGCTCCACCCCCAGCGCTCGCAGCAGCGCGAGCTTTTCCGGGCTGGTGGTGTTCCGCACCACCACCCGAAGGCGGTAGCCTTTTTGAATCGCCACCAGCGCCAACCCCAGGGCGGTGTTGCCGGAAGAAGCCTCGAGGATCAAGCCGCCAGGAGCTAGGAGCCCTCGCTGCTCGGCCTTTTCGATCATGTACCGGGCGATGCGATCCTTCACGCTCCCCATGGGGTTGAGGAACTCCAGCTTGGCCCACACCTCCACGGGGAGATGACCCACCACCCGGCGCAAACGCACCAGCGGCGTCCAGCCGATGGCGTCCAACACGCTTTCGAAGACGTGAAGCCCGCGCATCGTCCCCCCGTGGCGAGGTTACACGCGCTCGAGGGCTTGGTCCAGATCCGCCAGGAGATCCTCGAGGTCCTCGATCCCCACGGCCAAGCGCACCAGGCCGTCGGTGATGCCGGCTTGAAGCCGCTCCTTTCGGGAGAGCGAGGCGTGGGTCATGGAGGCCGGGTGCTCGATGAGCGTCTCCACGCCTCCCAACGACACCGCTAGCGTGGCAAGGCGCACGCTGTTCATGAGCTTTTTCCCTGCCGCAAGGCCCCCCTTCAGCTCGAAGGAAAGCACGCACCCGGGCCCGGCCATCTGCCGCTTCCCCAGCTCGTACTGGGGATGGGAAGGCAGCCCTACGTAGCGCACCCACGCCACCTTGGGGTGGGATTGAAGGTAACGGGCAATGGCCATGGCGTTTTCCTGGGCCCTCGCCACCCGCAAACCCAGGGTCTTGATCCCCCGGAGCACGAGAAACGCCTGGTGCGGGTCCATGTTGCACCCCAAAAGCGTCATGGTTTTGCGCAGCGCCCCGGCCAGCTCCTTGTCCCGGCTGACCAGGATCCCGCCGATCACGTCGGCGTGGCCGTTGAGGAACTTGCTCACGGAGTGCAGCGATATGTCCGCACCGAGGTCCAAGGGTTTCTGCAGGAAGGGGCTGGCGAAGGTGTTGTCCACCACCAACAAAGCTCCGTGCTCGTGGGCCAGCGCCGCGGTGGCAGCGATGTCCGTGAGCGTCATGGCCGGGTTCGATGGGGACTCCACGTAAACCAGGCGGGTATTGGGGCGGAGCGTCCGGGCCACGTTGGCTGGATCCGAGGTGTCCACCCAGGTGGACTCCACCCCGAAGCGAGCCAAGTGCTTTTCACCGAGCACCCGGCTGGGGCCGTAAAGCGAAGCTGTCCCCACCATGTGCTGCCCCTGGCCCAGAAGCGTCAGGAACACGGTGCTCACCGCGCCCATCCCCGAAGCGGTGGCGACGGCGTACTCGCCGTTTTCCAGCGCCGCCACGTTTTCTTCCAGGGCGCGAATCGTTGGGTTGCCTAGCCGCGTGTAGATGAAACCCGCTTCGCGCCCCTCGAACCTTGCGGCGCCGGTATCGGCATCGGGGAACGCGAAGGTGGAGGTCTGGTAGATCGGGACCGTGACAGCTCCTGTCCAGTCCGGCTCCTGGCCAGCGTGCACCATTTTGGTGAAGAACCCGCCCTGCTTGCCCATGAAGCCTCCCGTTTGTTGCCTTCATGTTGCTGTGAGCCATGCTGCGTCACAGCACGGCAAAGGACGATACCGCAAGGCCCGGGTTTTGTCCAGGTTGGACGGAGCACTAGACCCCGGGGGGCGGCTCTTCTTCCACGGGCTCGAGTTCCGGCAGCGGCGGGGCGAGGGTGCCGGGCCCCAGGTGCACCTCCAGGAAGCCGTCGGCGAGCCGCACGTCCTCCACGGTCAGATCCACGCCGGCGGGGAGCAGCCGCCGCATGTCCAGCACCAACACCCGGTCCCGGGGATCCCATGTGGCCTCGAGGGGAAGCCTCCGGAAAAGCATGCCCAAGACAACCGAGGGGACGCCGATGCCCAAAGGGCCGCGGAGGGAGACCAGGCGGCAGCCCAAAAATCCAGCTCGAAAGCGCAGCTCCTCCACCTCCAGCGCCGCATGGATCCGCACCCCCGCCACCCGGAAGAGCAAATCGAGGGCGAGGCGGTCTTGCTGCCCGGAAAGCGCCAGGTCCTCAAGCTGGGGTGCCTTCGCCGCAGCCATTCGCCGGGCAAAGGTGAGCAGCACATCCTTGTCCAGCCGCAGCACGAACGGCTCCCAACTCGCCAGCGGCCGCATCGCCAAGCTTCCCGTCATGGCAGGGAGTATACCGCGCGTGAGAGGAGGTGGCACCTAGGCGGGCTTTCCGGCGGGCCCTTGACAAACGCGGGGGATTGAATAAACTGAACAGGGCGTTCGGTTGTTCAGGACGAGCGCGGGGATGGAGCACGCGGTGAGGGGAGAGGCTCGAGGCGGCGAGGGCAGGAACGGATGACTCGGGAAAGGATCCTCGACGAGGCCCTGCAGCTGCTGTTGCGCAGCGGGGTGCGGCGTTTTCGCGTGAGCGAGCTGGCAGGGCGGCTGGGGGTGGTGAAGAGCGCGATTTACCACCACTTTCCCGGGGGCAAGGGGGAGATCCTCGGCACGCTGTTCGCCCGGGAGGAGGCACGGGTGCTTTCGGCCATGGAGCAAGCGGCGGCGGCCCCGGGGAGCTGCCGGGAGCGGCTTTTGCGGCTGGTGCGGGCCAAGCTGGAGGCGGTGGCGACCCTGGCGAGGCTTTACGAGGTGCCCCCAGGGGTGGTGGACGAGGTCACGGATTTCTGCCGCGGCCGGCGTCGGGGGTTTGTGGAGCGGGAGCGAGAGCTGCTGGCTTCACTGTTGCGCGAGGGTATGGCCCGGGGGGAAGTGCGGGAGCTGGAGCTGCGGCTGCTGGTCGCTGGCATACAGGCGGCGCTCCTGGAAATCTCGGAGCAGGTGGCTCGGGAGGCCGGGCTCGCCATCGGCGAGCTCACCGAGCTCATGGTGGATGTGATTTTTGCTGGCATCGGAGGTGCGACGTGCGGAAAGGCTTAGCCTTGTTGGCGCTGTCGTTGCTCGTCTCCAGCGTGGGGGCCGAGGAGGGGGTTTTGACGCTAGCGGAAGCGCTGCGCCTGGCGGAGGAGGGTCCCGCCGTGGAGGCAGCCGAAGCGGGCCGGGAAGCGGCAGGGTTCCGGGTGGCGGAGGCGCGAAGCTTCCGGCTGCCCCAGGTGGAGTTGGAAGCCCAGGCCCGCAGCCTCACCAAGGACCCAGGGTTTCTGGTGCCCCGGGGCTCTTTCGGCAACCCCGTGACGTTGGCGCTGGTGACCGGCGAGCGGGACGTGCAGTCCGGGAAGATCGGCGCTTCCTACCTCCTCTGGGATTGGGGGAGGACCGGCTCTGCGGTGGCGGCGGCAGAAAAAGCGGCGCAGGCGGCGGAAGCCCAGGTGAAAGCCACCCGAAGGGCCGTGCTCCGGGCCACGGTGCAGGCTTTCGCCCAAGCCCAGCGGGCCCAGGAGGAGCTCGCGGCGGCAGAGGAAGCGGTGGCGACGGCCCAGGAGACGCTGCGGGTGGTGAGCGCGGCGGTGCAGCAGGAGCTGCTGCCGGACTCGGACCGGTTGGCGGCGGAGTTCTTCCTGGCCCGCAGACAAGCCGAGGTGGCTGCAGCCCGGGGGCAGCTCACCGCGGCCTTGGCGGTGCTCGCGGAGCTCACTGGGGTGCCGGCGCGCGGGGTGATGCGGGCGAGCGTACCGGAGCCCCCAGCGGTGGGGGAAGACGCGGCGGAAAAAAGGGAGGAGCTGCAAGCTGCCAAAGCGCAGGGTGAGGCTGCCGCAGCTTTAGCCCAGGCGTTCCGCCGGGAGCCACTGCCGGTGGTGATGCTGGCGTTGGGCGCGGAGAACGTGCGCGACCATTTCCTGCTGCACCAGACCAACTCGTACCGGGTGGTGGGCGTGCGGGCTAACCTCTTCGACGGGGGAAGGGCGCGGGCTTTGGCGCGCCAGCAGGAAGCTCTGGCCCGCTCCAGCAGCTTCCAGCAGGAGCTGCTGCGTCGCCAAGTGCAGCGGGAGGTGACCGCCGCCCGGGCCATGGTGGAGGCGGTCCGCCAGCAGCTGGCCGCTGCCCAGAAGGCAGAGCAAGCTGCCCAGGAGGAGTTGCGGTTGGAGACCAAGCGCCACGAACAAGGGCTCGCCACCACCAGGGACCTGCTGGCGGCCCAGGAGCACCTGGCCCAGGCGAAGGCGGCGGTAGCCGCAGCGCAAGCCGGGCTGCTCCAGGCGGTGGGCGAGCTGGCCGCGGCTGCGGGTGAGGATCTTGTGCGCTTTTTCGGAGGGAGACCATGAACGGGATCGGGAAAAAGCTTTTGCTGGTGGTTGGAGTTGGCGTTCTGATCGTCGGGGCAGTGCTTTCCGGGCGTTGGTTGTACTTCCGTTTCACCCACATTTCCACCGAGGCGGCCTACGTGAAGGCGGACATGGCCGAGGTGGCCCCGGAGGTCCCTGGTGAGGTGGTGGAGGTGCTGGTGCAGGAGGGGGAAAAGGTGGAGCGGGGGCAGCTTTTGGTGCGGCTGGAGGTGGAAAACCTGCAGCGCACCAGGGAGCAGGCAGAAAGCCGCGTGAGGCAGCTGGAGGACACGGTGAAGCGCCAGGAGGTGCTGGTGGAAAAAACCCGCAAGTTGTTGGCGGCCGCCGAGGCAGCGGCGCTGGCCGGCGTGGAAGCCGCCAAGGCGCAGCTCGCCAAGGCCCAGGCGCAGCGGGATTACCTGGAGCTCCAGGAGCAGCGGTTTGCCTCGCTGCTTGCGGAAAAGGCGGTACCTCGGGCGCGGTACGACGAGATCCACGCGGCGGCGGTGGCGGCTCGGGCGGACGTCCAGGCGGCCACCCAGGCGCTTGGGGCAGCGGAGGCCAAGCTGGCGGAGGTGCGTGCTCAGAAGCTCTCCCTCCGGGAGGCGGAGGCGGGGCTCGCCGAAGCGGAAGCCGGGCTTGCTGCCGCTCGCGCGGCGCTGCGCCAAGCCCAGTGGGCGGAAGGGAAGGGGGAAATCCGCGCGCCGATTGCCGGCGTGGTGGCGCGAATCTTCGTGCGCGCCGGGGACTTTGCGGCCCCGGGGCGGCCGGTGCTGGCAGTCTACGACCCGGCCACGCGGCACGTGGAGGCGCGGTTCGAGGAAACCAAGGTCAAGGGGCTCCAGGTGGGGCAGAAGGCGCAGATCAAGGTGGATGCGCTCCGCGGTGAGCTTTTTTCCGGTACCATTCGCCGCATCACCCCGGTTGCGGCTCAGGAGTTTGCCTTGATCCCCCGCGACGTCACCGCCGGGGAGTTCACCAAGGTCACCCAACGGGTGCCGGTGGAGCTTTCCATCGAGGGGATCGAAAACCACCCGGAGATCGTCCCCGGGCTTTCGGTGGAAGTTTCCGTGCGCAAGGGGAGCTAGCGAGCCATGGCCGAAAACACCCATGGCGTGAGCAAGTGGGTGGTGGCGCTTTTGGTTTCCGCGGGCGTTTTCATTGCCCTTTTGGACACCACCATCGTGGACATCGTGTTGCCCAGGATGATGAGCGAGCTGGAAAGCGACCTCTATGGCATCCAGTGGGTGATCATCGCCTACTTCCTGGGCGCAGCGGTGTCCATGACCGTGGTGGGGTGGCTGGCGGAAGCGTTCGGCCACCGCAACACCTACGCCTTAGGCGTGGCGCTCTTCGCCTTGACCTCCGCCACCTGCGGGCTGGCCGCCAACTTGGAGCTCATGCTGGCGGCCCGCTTCGTCCAAGGCGTGGCGGAAGGGATGATGCTGCCCGTGGGGGCGCTGATCCTCATGGATGCCTTCCCGCCCGAAGAGCGGGGCTTGGCGCTGGGGGTTTACGGCTTGGGTGCTTCCTTCGCCCCGGCCATCGGCCCCTCCTTGGGCGGTTTCATCACCGAGCACCTCACCTGGCGTTGGGTTTTCTGGGTCAACGTGCCCATCGGCATTGCCGATGCGCTCTTGGCGTTTTTCATACTCACCAACGTAAAAGGGGAAAAGGTCCGCAAGCTGGACCTGGTGGGACTCGTGCTTTTGGCTACCTCGCTTTCCAGCTTCATCGTGTTCATCTCGAAAGGGCAAGAGAAGGGCTGGCTCGCGAACGATTTCATCCTCCAAATGTTCCTGCTTTTCGTGGTTACCTTTGTGCTCTTTGTGCTGTGGGAGATCTTCGCGCCCAACCCATTGCTTCCCAAGGACCTCTTCACCAACCGGGGCGTGGTGCTTTCGCTTTTAGCGATGGCGTTCGTTTCCATGGCGGCCTACGGGGTGTTTCTCATGCTTCCCGTTTACCTCCAGCGGCTCAAGGGGTTCACCACCATGCAGGCGGGGCTCATCATGCTCCCCGGCTCCCTCGCAGCGGCGGTGACCACGATGGCCTCCGGGATCCTTTCCGACAAGTTGCGTCCCAAGTGGGTAGCGGTGTTTTTCCTCGCGGGAATGTTCGTGGCCACCTGGCAATTTCGCACCGGCTTTTACATCCCTCGCTCGGCAACGGTTTGGGACAACGTATGGTGGGGGATGATGATGGGCGGCGTTTTCACCCCGCTTTTTCTGTTGCTTTTGGCCTCGGTGCGCCAAGAGGAATTCTCCGATGCCTCGATGGTGATGAACGTGGTGCGCTTGGTCATGGGCTCGGTGGGTACCGCTTTCGCCACCAACGTCTTCACCAACCGGTCCGCCACCTTTTACGATGCCTTGGCCAGCCGCATGGACCTGGGCTCCCCCTGGGGGCAGGAGTTGCTCGGGAGACTGGGAGCTGTCCCGGATGCCAGCGGGTTCGTCCCGCCCGAAGCGCTGGACCGCGCCCGCGCGCTGGGCGCGGGCCTGCTGCAAGCCATGGCTTCGGGGGAAGCGTTCCAAGCCACCTGGCGGAACTTGGCCCTCTGGGGGCTTGTTGCCCTGGTGGTGGTGCTCGCCATGAAAAACGTCAAAGCCGCCGGCCCCGCCTCCCCGCACTGAGCCGGCACCTCAGCGCTCTGCACCGTGCTTCGCTCGGAGTGGGGGCGGCAGCAGTTGGTTTGGGGCGCGCCGGGGAGGGTGCGAAGGTGGCGGGGGTGGACAGGGGCCAGCGCTCGGCCTTAGATGAGAGGCGAGCTCGTGAAAG
>Ga0209018_1002657_pt1 | contig 12245 bp, 6 predicted proteins | sample YNPBryBLVA2012_FD_185814 | JGI IMG/M metagenome (GOLD analysis project Ga0209018, IMG submission 185814) | Anoxygenic and chlorotrophic microbial mat microbial communities from Yellowstone National Park, USA - YNP Bryant BLVA 2012 (SPAdes)... ...
TGATGAAGAGAAATGGATGTTCCTCCCACGGGAGTTCGGGCGGCGGCGGTTCCCGGAGGGGGCCAGTCACGTCATTGATGGTCACAGTGTTTAGGGCGCAAATCTTGTCGTTAGTCTTGAAATCCCAGCTCAAATCCTTTTGCGTCGCATCATAGACCACGCCGGCCAAAGTCTTGATGCCTTCACGTTTATTTAGATCGGCATTATCCAGCAAATTCGGATCGCCTTTGAAGATGACCCTGATCTTGGCGTTGGCCGGCAGAAGGTTATCCAACGCAAAAGCAAACTTAGTCGGAGCTTTGGGATCGCCAATCGGATGCAATTGGCCGGTTATGCCGCCGACACACCATTTTTCGGCCAAAGCCGGTCCGCCCGTGAACCAGGCGACCAGTTCGTGCCACCAAGCCTTGACCATATTCCACCAGCCTTTGGTCAGCGGGGCCCTCGGAACCACTTCGGTAGTGCCGGGCGGACAACTTTGGCCGCTTTCCACCGCCTGGGCGACTTGAAAATTGTTAACAACCGAGCCGCTGTCCATCCGTTCCTTAAATTCGACTGTTATCTGAATATTCCGGCAAAAGGTGGTTGGCGGATCCGTATCCGGCGACGGCGTCACCGGGATGCTGTTAATGATATGCGGGCGCAACCGGCAGCAGCCGAATTTGTCCAAGCCGCGAGGGAGATTGTTCGCGTCAGGTTGGCAGAACGCCTCACTTGTATTGCCGCACTGTAAACCGTAAGTCGCGCGACCCGTTTGCTCCATCATGACCGCCGACAAGGTCGATGACGACCGGCCCGTCACCGGATCCGGCTCCTCGACGCCGACGATGAATGCTAGCTGGGTCCGGTCGATATTGCTCGGCGCCGGCGCGAAAGACTTGCCAAGCACCGGCTGGAAAGCGGCATATCCTGACGCCGGCGGGTTGGCAGAATATAGGCCCTTGTAGTTAATTTGTTGAGCCACGAGGTTCGACGGCGCTCTGAGTTCACACTGCTCACCCTTCTCGAGAATGCCGTTGGCGCAAAAACTCGGTTCGATGGAATTCTGCCCCCAATAATAGGCCGAGGAGCCTTCGAGCAGGCAGGCTGAGCTGCAGCCGTCGTTTTTCGCTGTATTGCCGTCGTCGCAATCCTCGCCCGCGTCGAGCTTGCCGTTGCCGCAGCATTTGGCGGTCTCACTCTGGGTGCAGGCCAAAGTCCCGGTATGCAGGCACTTGGTCGCATCGCAACCCGGTGGGAAGACCGGCGCGCCGTTGACGATGACCGGCTTGTTATTGCTGTCAACCTCGGCTTCGCATGTCTCGCCCGGCTCAAGCACCCCGTTACCGCAAACCGCGGCGACTATGGTATTGGGCTTAGAGCCTTCGTGCAGGCAGTCGGAACTGCAACCGTCGCCGTCCGTCTTGTTGCCATCGTCGCAGTCCTTGCCGTCGCCCGTAACATCCCCATTGCCGCAGGTCGATTTGCCGGCTATGGCACCAAGATGACGACAACCGGCCGAGCACCCGCGGTAATTGAACATCGAACACTGGCCTCCAGCGTTGACGCAAGTCTGTTCAGTTACTCCAATAGCTCTAGCCAAGGGCGTATCACCGCACGGCGTATAATCAGGCACCGCGGGCGATGAGGTGGATGACCCGCCGCCGACGCAGACCGTCCCGAAGTCACATTCCTCACCTTCATCGAAGTCGATATTACCGTTACCGCACGTCCCCCCCGAAGTCGTAAGCCTGACCGGTTTCAGCAAGCACTTCTCGGGATCGCATAAGTTGTCTAATTGCGGTTCGCATTCTTCGCCGGCTTGGGCGCCAGACGCGTAGAGGTAGCAGACGTCCCCTTTCGGCGTGGTCCCGACGTTCGTGCCGGGCGGCGCGTTCTGTGGTATTTTGCAATAATTTTTATCTGTCGTCTCTATTTTGCTGTTGCCACAGATAGCCAGCTTTCCGTACAGCCCGCCGGAACCGGTCGCGAGGCACTTGCCGGAACAACCCAGCGGTAGATCCTTGGGCGAGGTGGCCACCAGCGGCCCGTTCGGCTGATTGTAATTGTAGAAATCTGCCACCAAGCGATTGCTCGACGCCCAGGTGACGCTGCCGGAGTTCACCAGCCTCTGGCCGTTCGCACTGCAGGTGTCTGGTTTACTAAAAGGTGTGCCCGTGAACAGCTGTCGGCCGTCGATATTTGTCTCGAATTTCTCCTGCGGTCTTACCTCAACCCGGTCTGCCTTGCAGAACGCGTCCTGGCCGGTCTTCACCCGGAAGGTCCAGGTGAAGCCCATCGGATGGTTGGTTCCGGCCATCGGAATGCCATTCGGGCCTTTGATACCTATGTTCTCATTAGTATTGGGATCGACGGCATTAGGCCCACCACGCAACAGGACCCAATAAAAGGCGCCTGGCTCAAAATTGGCGTGATCGATCTGAACTTCGGTGCCATTTTCGACCAATGACACACCGGTTGGAACAATAGGTGGCCCCAGTTCGGTTTCGTAGCAATTCTCGTTGTAGCACTTCCGGATGACTATATTGTCCGGGTTCTGGACAGTCGTCTCGTCCAGGCGAGTGGAGAAATCGGCCCAAACTTGGGCGTTACTGCAGGCCGAGTCGCATTTCGGCCCGTAATCCACGACGTGCGGTGGGATGAAATTCACATACATCAGGCCGAGGCCCTTAAGGGAGCTGTTAACTAGGGAAGCGTAAACATCAACTGGCACATTGCCCGTCTCGGAAACGCCCCAGCCTTTCTGATTGCATAGTCCGTAATTGTTCGCACCTTTGGTGTTCGTTATGGAACCGCGTTGATCGCCAGTCGACCAATCCCAATTAAACAGATCGCAGTTAATAACAATGCACCTATCATTCAAGCTCTCGGGCACGGCTTCATAGTCGGTTTGGACGCCCGTGTCATGAAAAGTATAGGTGTGCGGCGTAACACCCACGGCTCCGATCTGCGACGGTTCATCCGTGGCGCGCGTCTTGAACTTGAAGCAGTAGCCGAGTTTGGGGTTCGTGGAATATTGACCGCAATCTTTACGCTCCAACATGTAGGCGCCTGTGGGGCCTGCGCCTTTGACATTTGTTGAAACCGTCACGAGATAGGTAGTAGACGTCGCGAGTTTACCATTTGGCCTCAGAGTCACCACGTCTTGCTGATCATTCTCAGCCGCATAGCCCAAGGTGTAATCGACTGCGATTTTGGTTGTGCATGGATCGTCATTGGCTCCCGTGCAGGCATATAATTTGAAATTGGCCGGCTTGACCGTGGTCGGCTCCAACCTCTGCGAGAACCGCATCGTGATGGCCGCGTCAACCGGAGCCTGGTCGCCGCCGGCGCGGTTCAGCCATGGCGAGGGTGAAGGCGTGGGCGCCGGCGTGAGGTCGGGCCGGCATTCCTCGATGACGTACGGCGCCAGCGGGATAAGACCGGTCGACATCTGCCAGGCGAACTCGGCCTTGGTCGAGACAACGCCGCAGACATCATTGATGCCGCGGCATTCTCCGGTCGGACAGCACTGGAATTTGTCCGCCGGTCCGCAGATTTGCGGCGCCTCGTTACAGTTGCGGACCTGGAAATTCACGGCGTTCGAGGTCGTGGCCCCCTGCGACATCTGGACCAGAGCCCTAACTGGACCGGTCGAAGCGTTTTGAGGCACCGAGGTATCGATCTCTTGGGTGGTATTCGACTCCACCAGAGCATTCTTGTTCGGGAAAAAGGTGACGATCGGCCTGTCGAAACCTAACCGTTCGCCGAAAATCTTGACCGGCGTGCCTTCCGGGCCGACAGACGGTTGAATGGCGCAGATGCCGGGCTTGGGAATTAGCGTGGTATCCAGCGTAAAATCCAACGAATTCGATTCCTTATTATCCGACCGCACTGGCTTGACCCTGACTCGGTATTTGCCGCTGGTCATCGCTTCGCCGTTCTTAAATTTTGACGGCACTTTAACCACGATCGAGTCATCCCGCCAAAAACCCGAAGCGCAGGCCGCGGGGAAAGACGTGTCGCCGATGGCTTCCATCGGCCCATTGGGCGTCTGTCCGGTGAAGATGACGGTGCCGACGGTGTAGCCAAAATTCTTGCCGGTCAAGGTTACATATTCCTGTTGCGGTCCCGTGGCCGGATCGATGGCCAAAAGCTGCGGACTTTCACCGGCGGCCCTCTCGATGACGCTAAACTCGACCGCATTGCTCAAGCCCGCGGCGGTCTTGGCCCAGACTTCATACGGCCCGTTGTTGACAATGGGGACCTTGAAATGCGCTTTACTATCGGACCAGGGCGAGGCCTGAAGCGTGTAATCGATGGAGCCGAAGATGATGGAGCCGGGCGTCGCGCCCAAGCCGGCGCCGATGGCATCGACTTCGGTGTTGACCGTGCTTTCTGGCGGCAGGATAGCGCACAGGCCCGGATGCACGGTGTTGTCGACCACGAAGGAATCGATGGGCGGTCCAGGTTCCTGGTCGGTGCGATCCGACAGCTTGCTGGATGCGTTAGTCAGCTCGATTGGGCCGGACGCCGCACCCGCCGGCACCTCGACGATAGCCTGCGAATTGCTCCAAGTGGCGGTTCCGGTTTGGGTGCAGGCCTGCGGCGCAAAAGCTTCCTTGTCGTCGGACGGATCGTTCGGGTTGCCCAAGAACTTAACGACACCGGTCGACGTCCCAAAATTGAAGCCGGCGATGGTGACAAAGGTTCCGGCCTTACCGTTCAGGGGTGAGACCGCTTTGATGATCGGCTTTTCGACGCAGATACCGTTCTGACAGAAACCCGAAGAGCACTGACCGTTGCTTGTACAGGCACTGCCGCTGCAGGCGCCGCAATATTCGGCGCTATTCGGGTCACCACCACAATTCAGTCCGGTCTCGCCTAAGTCAGTGTCAATTTTATTGTTGAAGCAGTGCTCCGGCCTGACCATGACCGAGACGCCAGCGCTCTTAGTCGAGTTAGTGTCGAGATCGAACGCCAAGGCCGACAGGCTGTGCGCGCCGCGCGGCGCTCCGGCCGTATCCCAGACGCCTTTGGCGTTGAAGGACAGCGGGGTGTTGGTTGAGTTCGGTCCGTCCAACGCAAATGACACGGCTCCGTCGAAGAACTGCACGGTCGCCACGCCGCTATCGTCGGTGGATTTCGCCAGGACGTCGACGAGCGAATTCTCGGGCACCGGCATACCATCACTCGGATAGGTGATCGCCACCGTCGGCGGCTGGGTATCCACCAGGTCGCTGGTCGAGAAGGTGGCCTCGCACGACGGGGCGAACCCCCCGCAGGTCACGACTTGGCCACCGGTAGATTTAACGGTGTTTCCGACCTTAATCCTGAAGGTCGAATTTGAATCGAAGCATTTCCGCGTCTCGTTCGGCGGTGGGCAGGCCTGGGCCGGGGTGAAGGTCACGAGAGAGCCATTGACCTGAATTGAACCGCCGACCGTCGTGCCGCCTTCCTTGAGAACGGCGATCGCACTGGCGCTGACCTCGTCCACGTTCTTGGTGAAGACGATCTTGACCTCGACGTTGCGCGGCTTTGGTGGGGTCGCGCCCTGCGGCGTGATTGACTTGATCCGGAAAGACGTACCGGCACCGCCGCCGAAGCCGCCGCTATAGCCTGTACCTGTCCCGCCAACTCCCCCGCCCTCCTGGGTCGCCTGCAGCAAACTGCTGATTATGAACCGCGTGATGGCCCACGCCGAAAGCACTATGACCAGTCCGATGACCGCATTAGTCAGGACTTTCTTGGCTTTATTCACTTTCTCACCATCGCCGCCCGCCGTCATCCACAGGAAACCGGCATACAAAATCAACACCACGAGCACGATGCCAATTACCCCAAGCGCAATGTTGATGATTCTAACCGCGATGACCCGCGGATCCGTGCTCGGTAGCTTGACCGTCTGGCCAACCTGGCTCAAGCCGGTATCGACCTGCGCGCTGGCCGTTTGCGTCCCGAGAAAGGCAGAACCCGCGGTCAATATGGACCCCAGGGCGAACAGAATGAAAAGGAGGCGACGGAGATTCATGGTTTTGATTTATGGATGCAATATTTTGACGCACTCATCCGTACCCGGAGTGTATTTACAGCAATTGAAGCCGGCGCCGGCGCTGCATTTCCGAGCCGGATTGAAGCAGTTCTGATAGGCGTCCTGGACTCCTGACGTGATATATGGATCGTAATAATTCAGATTCGGATAGGTACCCGAGGGCAGATAGGCACGATGCATGATGTTGATGGCCGACGTTTCCGGCTTCTCCGGCGGTTGAGCATTGTCGTTGACATCACTGCCGTCTCTCTTGACCATCTTCATGCCGACCATCCACCAGAACGAATCCGGCTTTTCGGTCACTCCATGAGCATCCATAGTGACATTGTCGGTATTCAGGGTCGATGACTGCAAAAAGGAATCGAAGACCGCAACGACCGGCTGGTCGAACGGCACATTCGAGGTTTCGCCCAATTGCGGATTGGCATCGGGAACGGTCAAGTTAATGACCGGCGGCGCGAGCTTGATGTCGTTGTTGGTCGAAAAACCGAAGGAGAAATTATCCACAGGCGGACCCTCGGCTTTACCGTCACCACCCATAACGTTGCCGTCAAGGGAATTGCCGACCACGCTCACCACGCCATCATAGCCGTTGCTGGTAAAAACCGCTTGTGGTCCGGGGCCGTCCAATTTGGCCGCCTTGGCCGTCACGGTAATGGCGCTGTTCCCCGGCAGGCAGTAGATATCGCGGCCGCAGGAATTCGTGCCGCATCTGAAATCGGTCATGAATTCCACCGTCTTGTATTGGTTAGTCACCCGGTACTCTCCATTAACGGGTGCGAAGTTGGTCGAACCCTGCGGAGCGGCCAAGGTCTCGATGTTAGAGAATCCGTCGGCAGTCTTGCCTTGGGCCGCGGTCGGATCAATAGCTTTGCTGAAATTGATCTGAACCACGATATTGCGGAAATAAATCCCATCCGGCGGCGGAATGACCGAGGTCACGGTCGGCGGGACCAGATCCACGACCGTCGACACCTCAAACTGCCAGGCGTATTGATTGGTTGGCGAACAAGTGATGGCCGGCGTGTTATTCTGGAACATGATGCCCGTCTTGCCGCCCATTAGAATCACAGTGTAGTTGGTCGGCGAAACCTGGTTGCCGAGATAATCCACCGGCTTAAACACCCAAGTTTTGAGATCTTTAGTGTACCTAACCTTGACCGCGTCGCCGTTAAGGGCCGTCGTTGCGCCTTCCCTGGTTTTATAAATGATAATGTTCTTGTCATTCAGTCTCCATTCCGCCTTGGTGGTGCTGGCGTCGTTCGTCCAATCGCTCATCATGGACTCAGGCTTGATCGGCTGTTTGAACGTGACGATAATCGGCGAATTGCGGGGTACGTTGGTCGCGTTCCGCTCTGGCAACTGCATGTCGATGGGTCCCTTGCCCAAGCAAGCCGCGCCCGGCGAGGTCGTGAACGGCGCAAGCGGCTGAGTCGTGCCGCCGCCGATGACCCCCTCGCCCTGGCTAGCGAACAGCCCAAGAATAAACGAAGTTATCGCCCAAGCAGACGCGATAATAACGATGCCGATAATCGAATTCCTGATCGTCATCTGGGCCTTCTTGACTTTTTCGGGATCGCCACCTGCCGTCATCCATAAATAGCCGGCGTAGAGCATGAGCACCAAGAAAACCGTCCCAATAAAACCCAACGCGATGTTTATAATCCGGCCGATAATGGTAACCAAGTCAGTCGAACTCTGATCGACTCCAGCTACTTGAGCCGTCTGCGTAATATTCTGTTGGGTAACGTTCTGGGCCTGGGCGGAGGGCGGCAAAAATCCGGCCATAATAACCAGGGATGCACAAAGTAAAGCCCAGCCAAGCCTGTGTCTTAAATTTAAGGAAAACGCCGCGTGTTTGTTTTGCATGTTTGAATCGAAAATTGTCTTTAACAGTATACAAAAAAGGCGGCCGCAGGACAATCATCCCGTCGGCCGCCTCTTTCTAGAGGATTCCGTCGGACCAGGCACTTTCCCCGCTGATGAATCAGCGCGTCGCCGACGCTTGCCCGCCCGCGCCCCATTTGGGGGCCTGGCCCGGCATCCACACCCCAAAACCCGCCATGCCCGCCAGTCTGATTTGAATGAATTGCGCCGTAATGCTTCCGTCCGCGTTTGTCACGCCGTTGACCGTGACGTTTGCGCCGGCCGTGATGTCAATCAGCTGCGCCTCCGTCATCCTGGTCACCGTCGTCGAGGCCGAGGTGAATACGACCTTGGAACCGCCGCTCAACTTGAGCGACAGACTCTGGCCGTCGAACGCCAGGACTTCGCCAGAGGCCAGGCCTTGCTGGCTGCGGCCTGCCTGGCCGCCAAGGAAATTGCGCGACCCGTTCGCCCCCATCCGGGCTTGTGGACTTTGGACGGTGGCGATTTTAGATTTAGCGTATAAGGTCCCGCCGTAAACCGACGCCGCATGCCGGCGAACCAATATATCGAACGCCGCAACCTCGCCTGCGCGCGCCGCCAAGGCCAGTTCCTGGTCCGTTAAATTCTCCATGTATCTCGGGTCTGTTGGATCGCTGCAATCTTCGTGGTCTCCACACCTACATGCTGAATGCTGAAACCGGAGGTTTCAACCCTTCAACAACCTCTCGACCACGGCCTTGACGGCCGTGCCGTCGGCTTGTCCGGCCAGTTTTTTCATGATCGCGCCCATGACCTTTCCCATGTCGGATGCGGTGGCGTTCATCTCGGCGATGACGGTCTTGGCCGCCTCCTCGATCTGCGCTTCACCAAGCTGCGCCGGCAGATAGGCTTCGATGAGCTCGATTTCGGCCCGCTGTTTGTCGGCCAAATCAGTGCGGCCGGCCGCCGTAAAATCCGTCAGCGCGTCTCTGTACTGCTTGATCATCGTCCGCATGACCGCCACCGCCTCTTCGTCGGTCAGTGGATGGCCTAAATCGATCTGTTTGTTTTTGAGTGCGGCGCGCACCATGCGCAAAGTCGAAAGCCGATCTTCGGCCTTGGCCTTCATTGCTTCTTTGAGATCATTCTCGATTCGTTCGCTGAGGTTTGGCATATGTTTTGTCTAAGAGGCGCATGATCATGCGCCGGGTTAAAACGTCGTCGGATACGCTACCTCTTTTTTACGCAAACGTCGAGCCTCGAAGCCCGACGTTTAATTCTTTCCGTCTAGTACCGACCCTAGTTCCTGCGGCGCGGCGGTTCTTCTTTGAGCTGGCCCGTCTTGAGCAGGTAGTTGTATAACTGGCGCTTTTCCTCGCGGTACAACGCGCTCTCGCGGCGCTTATTGCGATTTTGCTTTTTATTCTTGAAACGCACTTTCTTAGCCTGCAAAAGCTTACCGCTACCCTGGATGTGACGCTGGAACCGGCGCAATAGCGCATCGAAAGTCTCGCCTTTGCGGCGTTTGATTTCGCCCATGTAGACCCACTCTCCTTTCTGGTTAGTTTATCCGTCCTGGTTCGACTGGCGCATCTTAGCCCCGACCGCGAATTCCGTCAATGGGTGGGCACCAAGCCGAGTTTCTTCTTGATTTCCTGCACCACCTTGCGCGCGTCCACGATCTCCTGGGTGCCGGAGTCCATGTCGCGGATGACGGCCGTCCCGTCCAGCACTTCCTTCTGGCCGATGATAATGACGAACTTAACGGCCTGCTTATTGGCCAGCTCCATCTGCGCCTTGATCGAATCCTTGGAGAAGGCCTCGCCGCACGGGATGCCGGCCTTGCGGAATTCCTCGAAGATGGCCAGCGCGCGTTTGCGCCCCTGCTCGCCGAGCTGGGCCACGAAGATGTCCGCGGTCTGCGGCGGCAATTGCGCGTTCATCTCCTTGAGGAGCAGGTGGACGCGGTCGAGCCCGATGGAGAAACCCGCCGCCGGAGTAGGCCGGCCGCCCAAGATCTCGGCCAGGCCGTCATATCGGCCGCCGCCGCCGATGGCGGATTGAGCCAGCTCCTGGTCGCTTGAATTGGCGTAAATCTCGAACACGGTGCGGGTATAGTAGTCCAGACCGCGGACGAGATACGGATCCAGCTCATACGGCACCTTAAGCTCGTCAAGATATTCCAGGACGCGCATGAAATGCGCCTTCGATTCCTCGTCGAGCCAGTCCACGATCTGCGGCGCTTCAACCTTCATCTCCATAACCGCCGGATCCTTGGAATCCAGGATGCGCAACGGATTCTTGAGCAGGCGCTTCTTATCATCCTCCGATAGCTTATGGCGTTTGGTGCGAAAGAACGAGACGAGCGCGTTTTTGTAGTTGGCCCGCGATTCGGGCGTGCCGATGGAATTGATGCGGACGGTCGATTCGATGCCGAGCTCCTTGAGGAACAGCCAGGCCACGAAGATGAGCTGGGCGTCGGCCACGGCCGCGTTGTCGCCCAGCATCTCGCATCCCCACTGCCAGAACTGGCGATAGCGGCCGTGCTGCGGCCGGTCATGGCGGAACATTGGCGCCAAGTACCACAGCTTGACCGGCTGCGGCAAGTTGATCATCCCGTGCTGGATATAAGCCCTAACCACGGAGGCCGTCCCTTCAGGACGCAGGCAGACGTGCTCTCCGCCGGCGGTATCGAAGGTATACATCTCCTTTTCCACGATATCGGTCAGTTTGCCCACGCCGCGCACGAACAAAGCCGTCTCCTCCAACACCGGCGTGTCGATGCGCTCGAAACCGTAAGCCTTGGAGAGCTCTTCGGCTTTCTTGCGCATCAAATCCCAATACGGTTGGTCGTGCGGCAGGATATCCCTCATGCCGCGCACTAGGTTGAGGGGCGCCGGTCCCTTCTTGGGTATCGGAGCCTCGGACTTCTTGGCCTCTTTGGCCGGCTTGGCCGGTCGCTTTATGCTTGCCATAGGTTAAAAATAACTTGCGTTGTTAGATAGGAAAGGCGGCGTAGGACGCCGACGCTCTCCCCTACAGTGAGTAGTGGATCTCGCCGAAAACTTTCCAGCTCTCGAGTGGCCAGCCGCGCAGCCAGACCCGACCGACGATGTACTCGCGCTTCACTGGCCCAAAGATACGCGAGTCGAGGCTCGCGATGCGGTTGTCGCCGAGCACAAAATACTCGTCGCTCTTCAGGGTGACGATCCGCGTCATGGCCGTATAGTCCTGATCGAGATACATCTTTTCATCAAGTACCTTGCCGTTGGGATGCTTGTCGTTGTAGATCTTAATTTGGCCACCCGCCACCTCGACCGTCTCACCGGGCAAACCAATGATCCGCTTAATGAAGAACTGCTTGGGGTCGGCCGGATAACGGAAGACCACGATGTCGCCGCGCGCCGGCTGCTTGAAGCGGTACGACAGCTCGTCGATGATGAGGTATTCGTGATCCCAGAAGCTGGGTTCCATCGAGGCGCCTTTGACGTAGAAAGGCTGGACCAGGAAATACCTGACCGGAATGATGATGGCGAGCGAAATGGCCAGCACCTGGACCAGCTCCAAGAGCAGACTCAGCGCCGAAACAAGCGCTACTTTTGGAGCTTCACCGCCTTCCACCGAACTTTTACGTGAGAATGGGAAAGTCATGTCTGGGCTAAGATAACCTAATAATCTCGATTTGTCGAGAGCTGTAAACAGATCTAGGACATGGGATTGGTTAGTAATCGATTGCTACTCCCGGATGATTCTTTTGGAATTCTTCCAATTGTCTCCAGACTTCTGGATTCTTGGCAATTGAGGTATTGGAACAGTCGAGCCATTTCAATCCATCCGGTAGTTGAGGGAGCTTCTCGAGTTTTTTGTTGTTGGAACAGTCGAGCACTTCCAATCCATCCGGAAGCTTGGGGAGCTCGTAGATTTGGGTACCCGAGCAGCAGAGCTCTTGCAATCCATCCGGAAGCTTGGGGAGCTCGTGGATTTGGGTGCCAGAGCAGCCGAGCTCTTGCAATCCATCCGGAAGCTTGGGGAGCTCGTGGATTTGGGTGTTGTAGCAGTAGAGCTTTTGCAATGCAGTCAGATCGTGAATCATGGCAAGAGAGGCAGTGATCGTGGTGGATGGGTTGTTTGACAGATCACACGCAATGATCCTCCCTTCAGGGGAAACTTCAGGTTGGGCTTTCTCTCCCCCGCCCTGCTCTAAGCTCTGGTCTATGGTCTTTATGACTAGCGCATCAATAAGACAGATGTTTTGATTGTTATAGAGAGTTGTGGTCTCGTAGGCGAGATGATAGTAGGCCTCGCGGGCTTGAGTGGCTTTCTCGCGCGCTGTCTCAAACTGTTTCTTAGCCTCTTGACTGGCTGT
>Ga0209018_1002660_pt1 | contig 12231 bp, 7 predicted proteins | sample YNPBryBLVA2012_FD_185814 | JGI IMG/M metagenome (GOLD analysis project Ga0209018, IMG submission 185814) | Anoxygenic and chlorotrophic microbial mat microbial communities from Yellowstone National Park, USA - YNP Bryant BLVA 2012 (SPAdes)... ...
AGGCTCAGGCCCGCACCGAGGCGCGCGTGGACCGGGTTGAGGCTGCTCTGGAACGGCTGGCCCAGGCTCAGGCCCGCACCGAAGCTGCTGTGAAGGAATTGGCCGAAGCCCAGAGACGGACTGAAATGGCCTTGAAGGAACAGCAACGCCACCTGAGCGGCCTGGGGGAGGTCATTGGCTTTGGCCTGGAAGATATCGCCCGGACGGTTGTTCCCGGCTACCTGCAACGGCACTTTGGGATCGATCTGGAAGGGCCGCTGGGCGAAGAACTGAACCCTGAATTCTTCCAGGTCGGGAGCGGTCAGGTCGAGATCGACCTGTACGGACAGGGGTTCCGAAACGGGCAACGGATCGTCGTCCTGGGCGAGTCCAAATCGCGCATCGGCCGCAGCGAGGTCCTCCATTTTGCCGACAAGCTGGTGCTGGTGGAACCGCTGGTGGAAGGGGAGATCTGGCGGGTGATGTTCGGCTACTATATCCACCCTTCTGCCCGGGAAGCAGCCGCCGAGCACCAGATCCACCTGATCGCCTCGTATCAGCGCTGAGAGCCTGGAAAAGGAGGCGCCATGCGAGTCCTGATTGCCAACCCGCCCTGGCCAGGTCCCGGCTATGGGGCCCGCTCAGACGTACGGTGGCCGCATAAACGCAGCGACAAATATATCGAGTATCCGATCTACCTGGCTTACACTGCCGCTGTGGTCGAACAGGCCGGGTTCGAGGTCTCGTTCCTGGATGCAGTGATGGACGAGCTGGATATCGAGCCGTTCGCCCGCCGGGTGGGCGAATGGGGCCCGCGCCTGGCCCTGCTCGAAACCTCCACCCCCAGCATCGAGTTCGACCTGGCGACGGCCGCCGCCCTCAAAGAGCAGGCGCCGGGGACCTTTGTGGCCCTGCTGGGCTCCCATGTCACCTACTTTGACCGGCAAACGGTGGCCGACAATCCGGCTGTGGACGCCGTCATCCGTGGTGAGTTCGAGTATACCGCCGCCGACCTGGCCCGCGCCCTGCACCAGGGATCTGACCTGGCCGGCATCCTGGGCCTCACCTATCGAGAGGCCGACGGCGAGGTGCGCCGCAATCCCGACCGCCCTCTCTTTGAGCCGCTGGACAGGATGCCCTTTCCTGCCCGTCACCTCGTCAAGGGGGATGGCTACCGGGCCGGCATCTACAGCGGCGGACATCCGACGGCTATGGTCAGCTCGCGGGGCTGCCCCTACCGCTGCACCTTTTGTCTGTGGCCCGACATCCTCTACGGCCACAAGTTCCGCGCCCGCAGCGCCGGCAATGTCGTGGACGAAATGGAAGAGGCGGTGCGGAAATATGGCCACGACGAGATCTATTTCGACGACGATACCTTCACCATTGACCGCCAGCGGGTGTTGGACATCTGCCGTCTGATCCAGGAGCGTGGGCTGGAAAAAGAGGTCGAGTGGATCGCCCAGTGCCGGGTGGACACCGTGGACCGCCAGATGTTGGAGGCGATGAAGGCCGCCAACTGCGGCTACATCCTCTTTGGCGTGGAGTCTGGATCGCCGGACATGCTCAAAAGGATGAAAAAAGGGATTACCCTGGACCGGGTGCGGACCGCCTTCAAGCTGGCTCAAGAGGTCGGCCTCAAGACGCAGGCCTTCTTCCTGTTCGGTATCCCCGGTGAAACGCCGGAGACGATCCGCCAGACGATCGAGTTCGCCAAGGAGTTGAACGCCTCCAGCACCCAATTTGCAGTGGCCATCCCCCATCCCGGCACGGCGCTGTATGAGGAGTGCAAGGCCAACGGCTGGCTGACCAGCGAGCGCTGGGCCGATTATACCGCCGAGGCTTCCCTCATCGAGACGCCGTGGCTCACCGCCAGGGAGGTGGAGCAGGCACGCATCCAGGCCTACCGTGAATATTACTACCGCCCACGCTTCATCCTGGGTGAGGCGCTCAAGATCCGCCGCCTGGCCGACGTGAAGCGTCTGGCGCGAGGGGCCGGTTCGGTGCGATCGCGGATCAAATTCTTCCAGCGCAGCCGATCCGCTGCCGAACGGCAGCCGCAGAACACCCCCACCAGCCCGGCCTGAGGCGAGATTTTTGCATGGTGGGTGAGAACCCTCACCGCCGAGACGGCAGAGATGGCCGGGTTCTCTGCCTTCTCCGCAGGCTCTGCGGTAAACAGACGCAGCCCCGCACTCTCTCTCCCGATCGGGCCGGGTCAGCCTGGCCCCCTGTCCTGGGCATCGCCATCCTGGCCCTGTTCCTGGCGTTGGCCGGGCTTTATAACGCCATCGTGCCGGTGTATGAAGCGCCCGATGAGCTGGAGCATACGGCCTTTATCGTCTGGCTGGCCGATGGGGGTGGCCTGCCGGTGGTGGATCCTCAACATCCCGGTCCGTGGGCTCAGGAAGGCACCCAGCCTCCCCTCTACTACTGGCTGATTGCCGGGCTGCTGGGCCGGTTGCCCCACCCCGGTGCCGGGAACCTGGCCCGCCCCAACCCCTATGCCGGCCTCGGTGACCCACAACGGCCCGATAATAAAAACCGTGTGCTCCACGATCCGATGCAGGAACGCTGGCCTTATCGAGGCGATGCCCTGTTCGTCCACACGGCACGGGCCGTTTCGACCCTGATGGCCCTGGGCACATTGCTGGCCGTCTATCGCCTGGGGCGGATCGCTCTGCCGCAGAGGCCAGGTGTGGCCGTGGGGATGACCGGGCTGGTCGCCTTTTTGCCTCAGTTCCTCTTTTTGAGCGCCTCGATCAACAACGACAATCTGGTGATCCTGGTCGCCGCCTGGGTATTGGTCATCCTGACCGGCTGGCTGCGTGCTCCGCGCCTGCCCGGCTGGCCTGCTGTGGCAGGGCTGGGAGCTCTTTTGGGCCTGGGGGTGTTGTCCAAATATGGCGGCCTTCTGCTCTGGCCGCTGGCAGGCGGAGTCCTGGCCTGGCTGGCCTGGCGGACCAGGCGGCTGCGCTGGCTTTTGCCGGCCGGATTCCTGGCCCTGGGCCTGGCCCTGGCGGTGTGCGGCTGGTGGTTCATACGCAACCAACGGCTCTACGGCGATCTGAGCGGCCTGGGCGTGCATCTGGCGATCATGGGCACCCGGCGCAAACTGCCCTCGCTGGTGAAAGCCTGGCGCGAGTTTAACGGCTTTCGCTATTCCTTCTGGGCGCTCTTTGGCTGGTTCAACATCCTGGTCCCGGAACTCTTTTACCGGCTGATGGACATCCTGACGGGGATGGGGGCCATCGGCTTGGCCCTGCTCCTGGCACGGACTCTCCGCCGCCGCCGCCTCCCCGCCTGGGGGGTGATGCTCCTCACCTGGCTGGGCCTGGTCGCCGCCGGCGTGCTGCGCTGGACGACGCTGACGCCCGCCAGCCAGGGGCGACTGCTCTACCCGGCCCTGCCGGCCATTGCCCTGTCCCTGGTGGCCGGCTGGGCAGAGATCCTGCCCCGCAGATGGCGATGGCCGGTGGGCCACATCGCCCTGGTCGGGTGGGCGACGTGGGCAGGGTTGTGCCCGTTCCTGTTCATCCGGCCGGCCTATGCCCTGCCCCCGCGGATTCAGGGGGTGGACATGGCGGGCCTCGCCGGGCCCCAGGTGCGCTTCGGCGACTGTTGTGAACTGGTGGGCTATCGCCTGCCGGATGGGCCGTTCCATCCCGGCGACCGGGTGCCGCTGACCCTTGTCTGGCGCGTTCTGGCCTCGACGGAGCAGGACTATAGCCTGTTTGTCCACGTTGTGACCGACGAGGGCAAACGGGTAGGACAACTGGATACCTACCACGGCGGCGGGAGCTATCCCACCAGTCTGTGGCAGCCGGGCGAGGTGATCGTGGACACGGCCTATGTGCCCATCTCCTGGCGGGCAGAGGGACCGGCCCTGGTTCGCTTTCAAATCGGGTTGCACGGACCGGATGCTGTGCGGCTGCCGGCCTTTGCCTCGGATGGCCAGGAGCTGGAGGTCGTTTTTGCCGGCGAGGCGGAGTTGAGGCCGCCTGCGCCGTCGCCGCCCTGAGCTGACCTGTGGGCGGCGACGATTTGCAATCTTTTGTCAGCCATGCGACAATAGAAAAGCCGGGGGCCTTGAACTGCCCTCGGAGCAGGCCGAGAGCCATGTCGGTCTGCAACCCAAACTCTGGCTACAACGGGTGGGAGTGGCGTATGAAGGGATGTCACTTCATACGGTTTTTAATCGTTCTTGTGGTTATTGGACCTGTGGCGAGGGTCTCCCTGAACGGGGTTTCGACGGCAGCAGGCGAGGCTGTGGTTGACCTGCGTGGTTTCTCGGCAGCCCTCAGCCCGCGGGGCGAACTGTGGGCGGTATGGTCAGCCGACAATGGCCACGATGCCGACCTGTTTTTCAGCCGCTGGACGGACCAGGGCTGGCAGCCGCCCCAACCGGTCTATGTCAATCCGACGGCCTGGGACGACACCCCCAGCCTGGCCTTCGCCGCCGATGGCACACCCTGGGTGGCCTGGTCATCGGCCCAGGGGGAGGACCGCCGCCTGCTCCTCAGCCGTTGGCTGGGCTACCGCTGGTCCCGACCGGAGGAGGTGCCTGCCGGCCTTTCCACCCGGCCTCGACAGCCAGCCCTGGCCGCTGCACCCGACGGGGGCATGTGGCTGGCCTGGGTGGGCCTGGACGGGAATGACGACGAACTCTATGCCAGCCACTGGGACGGCTTCATCTGGTCGTTCCCCGAACGGGTGGGGCAGGATGACAGCGATCCGCTGGCCTATGACACCCAACCCCGCCTGGCTGTGGATGCGAAGGGACATCCCTGGCTGGTCTGGGTCAGCAGCCAGGGGCTGTTCGACGACGCCGTGGTTGCCAGCCGATGGACCGGTGCAGGCTGGTCGCCAGAGAGGATGGTGAGCGCCGCCGACGGCACGCCCGATGTGTGGCCCTCCCTGGCGTTGGATGCCGATGGACAGCCGTGGGTTGCCTGGCAGGATATGGTCGGGGAGGGCACCGACGCTCACTGGCGCATCTACCTGGCCCACTGGCAGGCCGGGGCCGCGACCTGGAGCGAGGAGGTGATGGTCTCTTCCCCTGTCAGCCTGTCGGTGGAGGAGACCCATCCCAGCCTGGCCTTTGGCGATGACGGGACCCTGCACCTGGCCTGGGCTGTGCTGGGGCCCCCTTCGGGCCTGGCCTGGACCACCTGGCAGGAAGGTCTCCAGAGCCGGCCTGCCTGGGCCGCCGCCCAGGTGACGGCTGAAGCGCCGCTGTTGCTGCCAACCATCCCGCCCCGGCTGCTGTGGACCGACCTGGCGGCCGGTCAACCGGTTCCTCTGGCTGTCCGCCGGCTGGAGTCCGCGCCCCAGCCTTTGCCCCGATCCCTGCCCCAATCCAGCCCGACACCGGAGGGTCAGTGCATCTACAACCGCTACGTGGCCTGGGGTGATAGCATCACCTGGGGGCAGTATGACGACCCGCCCGGTTCGGGCCAGCCGGTGGGCGACTATCCCGCCCGCCTGGAGGCCAAACTGGACGCCCGCGTCACCCCGTCGGAGGTCATCAACCGGGGCATCCCCGGCGAACTGGTCAGCGCCCTGCGGAAAAGGATCGGCAACGAAGCGACACTCTACCTGCCCCAGTTCCCGCTGATCATGGAGGGCACCAACGACGTGACCCAGGGCCGCTCGCCCAACGAGGTCGCCCAGGACCTGGCGATCATTATTGACATCCTCAAAAAATATTCCAACATTGACGGCATCCGCCCCTGGCTGAGCACCATCATCCCCCGCACCGATGGTTACTACCATCAGACCCAAACGATGAACGACTATATCCGGGATGTAGCTGCGACCAAGAGGGTGCCTCTGGCCGACAACTGGCAGGCGTTCCTGAATTATGGGGATTGGGAATCGCTCATGTGGGATCCCAAGCACCCCAACGGCGCCGGGATGCAGGTCCTGGCCGACAACTGGTACGCCGAGGTGCTGGACGAGTATTCCTGGCTCTACGAGGATACCACCCCGCCGCAGACCTGGATCGAGTCACTGCCGCCGCAGAGCCTGTGCGGCCAGGTGGCGGTGAGCTGGAACGGCAGCGACAACGTCAGTTGGGTGGTGAGCTACGACCTGCAGGTGAGCGTCAACGGCGGCGAGTGGACCGATTGGCTGCTGGGCACGCCGGACACCGGCGGCCTCTATACCAGCGGCCTCTACAATGCCGTCGTTGGCTTCCGGGTGCGGGGTCGGGATGCGGCCGGCAACCAGAGCGCCTACAGCGATCCGGCCTACACCCAGATCGCCGACGATGGACCGCCATACAATGTGGGCCTGAGCCCCCTGCCCCGCGCGCAGAAAGCGCCGTTCCATCTCTGGTGGTGGGCGGAGGATGAGTGCTCGGCGGTGACGGCCTATGATGTCGAATTCCGCGTCGGGCCGGCCGGGGTGTGGACCTCCTGGCTGTCGTCCACCCCCTTCACCCAGGGTACCTTTGACCCGATGCCACCCCAGTACGGCCAGACCTACTACTTCCGTGTCCGCGCCCGCGACCAGGCCGGCAACTGGAGCGGCTGGGCTCCCTCCTCGTACACCGCCCTGGCCCGCTTTACCGTGGCCGGCCATGTGTTGACCGTGCGCCATCGGCCGGTCGCCGGCGCCGAAGTGGCGCTGAACCCTGCCGCCCTGAATGTCGAGCGGCGGCCGGGCGGCTACCTGGCCTACCTGGCCGACGCCGGCACCTACGACCTGATCGCCGACCAGAACCGCTTTGGCCTCCTGCCGCCGCTGCACCTGTCGGTTTCAGGGGACCTGAGCGGCGTAGACCTGGTGTTGCCCCCGCTGGACGATGTGGTAACCAATGGCGGGTTTGAAAGCGGCTGGGGTGGCTGGCAGGCAGGGGGCAGCCTGACGCCGACGCTGACCACCGCCGCCCACACCGGCAGCCGGGCGGTGCTCCTCGGCGGCCTGGGCGAGCGGTCATGGCTCAAACAGCCCCTGTCGCTGCCGGGCAACCTGACCGATGCCACCCTCTCCTTCCTGGTGCGGCTGGACGACGACGCCAGCGGCAGCAGCACACTCCAGGTGGCCTTGGAGGGCACGCCCATCAGTCAGACCCAGACCATCTCGGCCGGCGGGTGGAGCCACCTCTGGTTGCCGGTGGAGGCGGCTGTCGGCCAGGCCGTGACCCTGACCTTCACCGTCTCGGACAGCGCGGCGCTGCGCCTGGACGAGGTGAGCCTGGGATCGGCCCGGCCGGGGGCCAGCTTTGTCTGGCTGCCGGTGGTGCTGAAGTAGTGGGGGAGGCTCAATGTGAGCCTGGGCAGGCTTTTGGCGTGGCTGCCGCGCCCGCTGGCCCGTCATTTGCTCCCCTTCCTGCGCTATCTCAACCTGATGCGCGCCCTGGAGTTGCGTCTGCTGGCCCCCTGGGTGCGACAGGTGGCCGGCTGGTATGTGCTGGATGTGGGCTGCGGCCACGGCCTCTACTCCCTCGACCTGGCGCGGCGCGGCGCGGTTCTGGTCGGCTGCGACCTGGATAGTCCGGCCCTGACCGACGCTCGCCGGACCGCCCACCATCTGGGGGTGGATGGACGGGCGCTCTTCCTGGCCGCCGACGGGATGGCCCTGCCCCTGGCCGAGGGACAGTTCGACCTGGTGGTGTGCAACTGTGTGCTGGAGCACATCGCCGATGATGGGGCAGCCTTGGCAGGCATGGCCCGCGCGCTGCGGCCCGGGGGGGTCCTGTTCCTCACCGTAGATGGCGTCGAACATGGCCTGGCTCTGGGTTTCCTGGAGCGGCTGCCGTCGGGATTGAAGAGGCGTCTTTTGGCTCCCCAGGTAGTTACGGCCCCGTCGGTGACCGCCGGATTGGACGCCCGCCTGGACGACCTCTACGCCATCCGCCGCCGCTACTGCCGTGACGACCTGGCGGATCGCCTGTCAAGCCTGGGCTTCACCCTCCTCGACAGCCGGCCCTATCTGACCGGGGTGGGAGCGGCCCAGTTCGAGGCCTTCCATGCCCTGCGCGGCCTGGAGCCGGAGCGGGGCCTGGGGCGGCTGCTGTACATGCTCTCCTCGCTTTTGCTCTATCCGCTGGCTGCCCGGTCGGACGACCGGAAGCAGGGGCAGGGGCGGGGGCTGGCCATCGTCGCCCGCAGAGAAGGAGGCACCGGGTGACAGGCCGGGCTATCGGCAAACTTGTGGGGGCAGGGGCGGTGCTGACCGGCCTGGCCTTACGTCTGGCCTATGCCACCCATGCCAGCCCCTACATTGATGAGTTCACCACCGTCTGGGCCGCGCAGCAGGTGCTGGCAACCGGCCTGCCTCGCTTTCCATCCGGGGCGATTTATACCCAGGGTCTGATTTTCACCTATCTGGATGCTGTTGTCCTGGCCTGGGGAGGGGCGTTCAACCCGTTTGTAGCCCGTCTGCCTGCCCTGGCCCTGAGCACCGCAACCCTGGCCTTGACCCTCTACGCCGCGCGTCGGCTGTTCCACACGGCGCCGCTGGGCCTGGCTGTCCTGTGGCTGGCCCTGGATGCCGAAGCCATCGTGTGGGGGGGGCGGGCGCGGACCTATGCTCTGTTGCAACTGCTGGTCCTGGCTGCCTTTCTGGCCTGGATGCGGGGCGCAGTGGAGGCCGACCGGCCCGCTCCTCGCTGGCTGGCGGTCGGTCTGCTGCTGATAGCCCTGGCCGATCAACCCCTTGTCTTGTTGCTGCTTCCCCCCTTTGCCATCCTGGCCCTGGCGGGCCGGGGTTGGCGTTGGCTGCGGCAGCCGGTCGTCTGGCTCCAGGCCGGCACCCTGGCCGCCGGCGTGGTGGGGCGCTGGTTCCTCTATCAGCTCATGGTCCCGGCCGGATCGGTCCCCAGCGCCGAACCACGCGCCTTTGTAGACCCCTCTCAACCATTTGTGGCTGTAGAAAGCCTGCTTTCCTTCTTTACCACGCCGAACCGCCTGATCCCCTCGCTGCTGTTGGGGGGCGGGCTGTTGTGGCACTTTTCCCGATCCCAGGCTCCAGGGGGGCGACGGCCGGTGATGGCCCTCGCTGTCCTCCTGGCCTGTGTCTGGCTGGAGGCGCTCCTGGTTGTTGGAGTGACCTGGCGCGAGCCGCGTTACCTCTATCCTCTGCTGCCGCTCCTTTTCCTGGGGGCCGAGGGGGTGGTCAGCCTGGCCCTCCAGGGACTGATCGGTCGGGGAGAACAACCTGCTTCCCATCGGTTGCCGGTCCTGTTTGTAGCTCTGTTTGTGCTCTGGATCGGCCTGCAGGCCTCTCCCACAGCCCGGGCGGCCACGACCCGCGACGAGTGGGGCTATGACCGCGCCCTGGCCGTCGTCGGTCAGCAATGGGCCACCGGCGATGCCCTGGCAACTATCGCACCGGCGGCGGCGCTGGTCACACTGGGCCATTGCGATTACCTGGCCGTTGAGGAGGGAGCGCAGGCGCTGATCGTGGAACGCAATGGCCATCGGGTGGATGGCTGGACCGCTTTGCCGCTCCTCGATTCGGCCGGGCGCCTGGCCGAGGCGCTCCAGACCCACCCGCGCCTGTGGTTTGTGGCCGATGAAGCGCGTCTGAACAGCCATTTCAGCCCTGAATTTCTGCATCTGCTGTGGGATCGATCCGACCTGGTGGCCTTTGAGCGCGGCGTGTTTGTCTTTCGCTCTCGACCCGCCGGGCCGCCGCCGGTTGTGGACCGGCCTCTGGAGCTTGCGCTCTGGAGCGGACCCTTACGGCTGGACAGCTTTGCCTTGAGTGAGGACCACCTCCAGCCGGGCGAGACCCTGACCGTCACCCTGCGCTGGTGGTCGGGAGGTGCAGGGGGTGGGGAGTACACGGCCTTTGTCCATCTGGTAGACCGGGCCGGCGCCGGGGTGGCCGGACATGATGGGCCACCGCTGGGTGGACTCTACCCCGTGGAGCGTTGGCCTCGCTCGCAACGCAGTCAACCCCTCCCCGATCGCCATCGGCTGAGCCTGCCTGCCGACCTGCCACCAGGCCGCTACCGTCTGGAAACCGGCCTCTACGAATCTGACACGTTGGAACCGGCCGGGCCCCGCGCGACACTCGATTTTGTGACCGTTGGCCGGGAACCGGAGTTTCCGTCCGGCACCGCACAGGCCCGCTTTACCAACGGCGCGGTGCTGTACCTGCACGGCCTGGAGGGCGAGTTCAAGCCGGGCAGCATGGTCCACCTGCGCCTGATCTGGCAGGCGGGCCCGGCCGGGTTTGATACCGACTATACCCTCTTTCTCCACCTGCTGGATGCCGCAGGCCACATCGCCCAGCAGTGGGATGCTCCGCCGGTCGGGGGCTGGTATCCCACCTCGTACTGGAATGGAGGTGAGGTAGTCGTGGATGACCGTGAGTTGGACTTGAGTCCGGCGCTGGCTCCCGGTGCGTACCGGCTGATCGCCGGCCTGTACCGCGCCGATGGTGAACGACTGCCCCTGGAAAACGGGCCCGATTTTATCGAGATCGCCACCATCGAGTTGGAACCGTGAACCGTGTGACCTATCATTCGGCGACGATGGGGCGGGGATGGCGTGGCAACCTGCTCCGCTACGTGGAGCGGGTGAGCGGGGGACGTGCCATCCTGCCCTGGTTGTGGCAGGGAGCGATCCTGACCCTGTTGGGTGGATTGCCCACCGTGGCCGGATCGGTGTTGCGGGGGCTGGCCTACCGCGTTGTGCTGGAACAGGTCGGGGCAGGCTGTTTTATCGAAAAGGATGTGCGCTGGCAGGTGCCGCGCCGTGTCCGTCTGGGTTGTCGGGTGATGGTCGGCGAAGGTTGCTTTCTGGATGCCCATTCGCCGACGGGGCACATTGTTTTAGACGATGACGTCTGGTTGTCGCCGGGCTGTTACCTGGTCGCCTACCGCGATGCCGAGGTGCATATCGGCGAGCGGACCTACATCGGTCACCGCTGCCTGCTCTATGGCCACGGCGGCATCCAGATCGGTTGTGATGTCCTGCTGGCCAACGATGTGCAGCTCATCTGTGGCGACCATACTTTTGCCCGGCGCGATCTGCCTATCCGTGCCCAGCCCACAGTCGAGCGGCCTATCGTCATTGAAGACGATGTGTGGCTGGGAGCGTCGGTCATTGTCCTGGGGGGGGTGACGGTGGGGCGCGGCGCGGTGGTGGGAGCCGGGGCGGTCGTCACCCATGACCTGCCCCCTTATAGCCTGGCTCGTGGTGTGCCGGCGCGGGTGGTGGGAGTACGGGGCGAGGACAACCGGGTGGCAGGGTGAAGGGACGGGGGAATTTAGGGCGGATCATCGGCCACCCGCTGGTCAAGGCCGCCTATTTTGGGCTGCTGATCGCGGCCACCGCCTTCTATCTCTATCGCTGGGGGGGGCATCTGCCCGCATTGCTGGCCCAGATGCGACCGGAGTGGGCAGCAGCCGCCCTGGCGGCGACAGCCGTGGCCGGCCTGGTCTATAGCTACATCCAGTATGCTCTTTATCGCCGCCTGGGGGTGAGCATTTCCTATTGGACCACGTTCCGCATCATCAACATTTCTCAATTGGGCAAGTATCTGCCGGGCCGGGTGATGTTCGTCGGCAACTACTACCTGTTGTCGCGGGAGGTGGGCATCGGCAACGCCCAGATCGGGGCCAGTTTCGTAATCTCTCAGGCGTTGTGGATGTTGACAGCCTGTTTGTGTGGGCTGCCGATGTTGACCCTGCTCAACCCGGCCTTGCGCTACACGGTCCTGCTCATGCCCCTGGCCCTGGTGCTGCTCATCCATCCCCGTTTCCTGGGCTTTTTGTTGCGGCTGGGGCAGCGGCTTGTCGGCCGGGCACAGGGGGAGCCGCCTCCTCTGCCGGAGGGGTTGGGGGCCGCCTTTTACCTGGGGATTGCGTTCCTGTATCTGGTGAACTGGGGACTGGCCGGGTTAGGGGCCTGGTTCAGCCTGCGAGCTTTTGGCCCGACCGGTCTGCAGGCCCTGCCCCTGGCGATGCCGGCCGTGGCGATGGGCACCGTCATCGGCTTTGTCGCCCTCTTTGCCCCGGCGGGCCTGGGTGTCCGTGAAGGATTGGGCGCGGTCATCCTGGCCCCGGCCGTCGGCGGCCAGGTGGCGCTGCTGGGGTTGGTGTTGCTGCGCGGCCTCACCGTCGTCGTGGATCTGAGCTTTGGGGGGTTGGGACTGCTGCTCAAGCGCAGGACGTGACGGACCGGCGCCTCAGGGCGACCAGGTGCAGAACTCGTCGCTGGCCGGGTCGTTGCTGAGGTTGGTCCACTGCCCGCTGGCCAGGTCCACGATATAGATCTCTTTGTTGCCCGATCGGTC
>Ga0209018_1002661_pt1 | contig 12230 bp, 9 predicted proteins | sample YNPBryBLVA2012_FD_185814 | JGI IMG/M metagenome (GOLD analysis project Ga0209018, IMG submission 185814) | Anoxygenic and chlorotrophic microbial mat microbial communities from Yellowstone National Park, USA - YNP Bryant BLVA 2012 (SPAdes)... ...
CGATGCGATCCGGCTCGGCATCGGCTACCTGCCGGAAGACCGCAAGGCAGCGGGCCTGTTCCTGGATATGGCCCTCAAATTGAATGTTGCCGCTGCCGATCTGAAGGAGGTCACCAGACGGGGATTTATCGTTCCGGGTAAAGAAAAGGCCCTGGCCGAGCGGTATGTCGAACAGTTGAACATCAGTACGCCGGGCATCGATCAGGAAGTGCGGCGGCTGAGCGGTGGCAATCAGCAGAAGACATTGGTCGCCAAATGGCTGGCGATCCGGCCCAAGATTCTGATCGTCGATGAGCCAACGCGCGGCATCGACGTGGGGGCCAAACGCGAGATTCACTACCTGCTGCGTTCCCTGGCGCAGCAGGGCGTCGGCGTGATCATGATCTCGTCCGAACTGCCGGAAATTCTGGGAATGAGCGACCGCGTGCTGGTGATGCACGAGGGCGCCATTGTGGCGGAGCTTGACGGCGCCACTGCGACCGAAGAGCAGATTATGACCTACGCGAGTGGGCACCAAAGCGAGTGAGGGTATGCAAGCGACCACATCCAGCACAGTCCAGCCGAAGAACGGCCCGAATACGGTGAGCTATTTCCTGTCCCGCCTGTTCCGCCTGCGCGAATTTGCGCTGATCCTGATGATTATCGTCGTCGGGGTCGTGATGCAATTGGCGACCGGCGGCCTGACGGAGGGGCGCTTCTTCACCGAGGCCAACATCCGCGCCATCACGATGGGCTTTGCCGCGTCCGCGATCATCGTCGTCGGGATGACGGCGGCGCTGGTTTCCGGTGGCTTCGACCTTTCGGTGGGGTCGGTGTTTGCGATGGGCGGCGTCACGACCGCCGTTGCGCTGCGCGCCGACCTGCCGGTGGTGCTGTCGATTGCCGTCGGGGTGGGGGCGGGCTTGCTGGCCGGGCTGGTGAACGGTCTGTTGATCACGAAGGCCAAAATCAATCCCTTCATTACCACGCTGGGCATGATGGGCATTGCGCGTGGGGTCGGGCTGGCAATCACCGAAGGCTCGCCCATCGGCGGCGCAAACTGGGACCCGCTCTTTTTCATCTACGGCCAGGGCAAGACGCTGGAGGTCCCTAACCTGATCTGGATCGCGCTGATCATCGTCATCATCGGTGACGTGCTGATGCGCCGTTCGGCGGCGTTCCGCCAGATTTACTACGTCGGCGGTAACGAAGACGCCGCGCGGTTGTCGGGCATCAACGTGGATCGTGTCAAGATCGGCGTGTATACCCTGTCGGCCATGCTGGCGGCGCTGGCAGGGGTGCTTTCGATCTCGCGTTTCTCGGTGGCCGACCCCGGTTCGGGTAGCGGCGAAGAACTGCGCATCATCGCCGCCTGCATCATCGGCGGGGCTAGCCTTAAGGGGGGCAAAGGTACGGTGTTGGGAGGCCTGTTGGGGCTGCTGTTCGTCGGCTTCATCAATAACGGCATGGTCCAGCTTCGTGTGCCGGTCTACTGGCAAAACCTGGTGATGGGCGTGATCCTGCTACTGGCGGTCGGCTTCGACACGTTGAGCCAGACGCTTCAGGAGCGGTCGCTGCGCCGCAGAACAGAGTGAAGGCCCCCGGCTACGGGCCGGGGATAGTAACGCCTTTGTGGTTTGCTCGATAAAGTCCTGTCCATCAAGAAAAGGAGTTCAGCCGTGAAACGTCGTGATTTCCTCAAGGCTTCTGCTCTGGCGTCGGCGGCCCTGTCTCTGCCGGGAATCAAGCTGGCGCGGGCGCAGGGAGATCAAACCTACTACATGATTACGTTCGTTTCGGGCATTGACTACTGGAAGGACTGCTTCCGGGGGATGCAGGACGCTGCCGAGTTCCTGGGGGTGACGGTCGAATATACGGGTACGCCGGAAAACGACATCACCGCCGAGGCACGCGTGTTGGAGGAAGTGACCGGCCTCCAGCCCGACGGTATCCTGCTGACCGTGATCAACCCGGACGGCCTGCGCCCCTCGATTGACGCGGCCATCGACGCGGGTGTGCACCTCGTCACCTTCGACGCCGACTCGCCGCTTAGCAAGCGCTATTCCTTCGTCGGCACGGGCAACTACTACGCCGGTGTGGTTGCGGCCCGTTACCTCGGCCCGCTGGTGGGTGAGGGGCGCGTCGCCATCTCCAGTGTGACCGCACAGTTGAACCACGTCCAGCGTCGCCAGGGCTTCATCGACACGCTGGCGGCGGAGTTCCCCAGCGTCACCACGTCTGACGACCTGATCGTGGACGACCAGAACAACTCCACCCTGGCTGCGCAGGGCATGGCGGCGGTGCTCCAGGCCAACCCGGACATCAAGGGCATCTTCGCTACCGATGCCCTCGGCGCAGTGGGCGTGAGCCAGGCCGTCCGTGAGGCTGGCCTGGGCGAGCAGATCAAGATCATCGGCTTCGACTATGACGAGGGTACGCTCGACCTGATCGACAGCGGGCAGCTCAGCGCCACCCTAGCCCAGGGCACCTGGCAGATGGGCTTCTGGGGCATGATGATGCTCTATGCCGTCCGCAACGGCATGATCAAGAGCGTCTCCGACTGGCAGGCAGCGGCCATCTCGCCGTTGCCCCCGAACGTCGATACCGGTGTGGTGGTCATCACGGCGGAGAACAGCCAGTACTGGCGCGCCGCTGAGTAAGATGCCTGTGTGGTTAGGGGCGCATGACCGGGGTCATGTGCCCCTTTTTTGTTATAATCGCCGTGTTGACTGGCTTTTCCGCCAACCATCTGTCAGGTTGTGCGGCGCTTGGGGAGCGAGGGAGAACAATGCGCTATCTGTTAGGGCTAGACATCAGCACGACCGGCGCAAAGGCGCTGCTGATTGACGATCAGGGGGCCGTGATCGCCAGCCGGACCACGCCGCAGCCGATCAGCACGCCGAAGCCATTGTGGAGTGAGCAAAATCCTGCCGATTGGTGGAACGGCATGGTGGCGGCCATCCGCGCCGTGCTGGACGAGGCCGGCGCAGCGGCGGATGTGGCAGCCATCGGCCTGACCGGGCAGATGCACGGCCTGGTCTGCCTGGATGCGAACGGCCAGGTCCTTCGCCCGTCGATCCTGTGGAATGACCAGCGCACCCAGGCCGAGTGTGACGCGATTACGGCCAAAATCGGCGCGCGGCGGTTGATCGAACTCACCGGCAACCGCGCCCTGACCGGCTTCACGGCGCCGAAGATTTTGTGGGTACGCAATCATGAGCCGGATGTTTATGCCCGAATCGCCCACATCCTGCTGCCGAAGGATTACATCCGCTTCAAGCTGACCGGGGAATATGCGACTGACCTGGCCGACGGATCGGGGATGCTGCTGATGGATGTGGCGAGCCGCCGCTGGTCGCAGGATGTGCTGGCCGAACTGGATATTCCCCCGGCCTGGATGCCTGCCGTTTATGAAGGGCCGGGCGTTACCGGGTATGTCAGCGCAGCCGCCGCGCAGGAAACCGGTCTCAAGGCGGGAATCCCGGTCGTGGCGGGCGGTGGCGACCAATCGGCGCAGGCTGTCGGCGTCGGCGCGGTGACGCCGGGCGTGGTGGCGCTGACCGTCGGCACGTCGGGTGTGGTTTTTGCGCCGCTGGGCAGCTATGCCTACGAGCCGGAAGGCCGCCTGCACGCTTTCTGCCACGCCGTGCCGGGCCGCTGGCACTTTATGGGGGTGATGCTCTCGGCGGCGGGCAGTTTGCAGTGGTATCGGGATGCGCTCGCGCCGGGCGTCAGCTTCGATGCGCTGACCGCCGAGGCGGCGGACGTTCCCCCTGGCAGCGACGGCCTGCAATTCCTGCCTTACCTCAGCGGCGAGCGCACGCCGCACCCCGACCCGCTGGCGCGCGGCGCGTTCGTCGGCCTGACCGTTCGCCACACACGTGGCCATCTGACCCGCGCCGTGCTGGAAGGTGTCTCTTTCGGCCTGCGGGACGGTTTCGAGCTGATCAAGCAGAGCGAGGCCGGGCGCGTGATCCGGCAGGTGCGTGTCAGTGGCGGCGGGGCCAAGAGTCCGCTGTGGCGGCAAATCCTGGCGGATGTGTTGGGCGCGCCGCTGGTGACGGTCGAGGCGCTGGAGGGCGCGGCTTACGGCGCGGCGCTGCTGGCGGGGGTGGGAGTGGGTGTGTGGCCGGATGTTGAGGCAGCGACATCGTCGGTCCAGCTTGGCGAGGCGGTGTCGCCCGGCCCGAACGCGGCTGCCTATGAGCGCGCTTACAGCATTTACCGCTCACTCTATCCGACACTTAAGGATACCTTCCAGGCGCTGGCGGAGTAGATGCCAGCGGAGTTGTGGATCAGGAGCTACCCGCACTTTAAACACTGATTCTGAGACCGCAATCCACATCGGGTATTAAAGGAGCAGCGAGAGATGCCACGACCCGTTACCCTTTTCACTGGCCAGTGGGCAGACCTGCCCCTGGAAACCCTGGCGCAGAAGGCTGCTGAGTGGGGCTTCGACGGCCTGGAACTGGCCTGTTGGGGCGATCATTTTGAGGTGGACAAGGCGCTTGAACAGGACGGCTACGTCCAGAGCCGTTGGGACATCCTCAACCGCTATAACCTGAAGTGCTTCGCCATCAGCAACCACCTCGTCGGGCAGGCCGTGTGCGACGATCCGATTGATGAGCGGCACAAAAACATCCTGCCGTCCCGCATCTGGGGCGATGGCGAACCGGAAGGCGTCCGGCAGCACGCCGCCGAGGAGATCAAAAACACGGCCCGCGCCGCCGCCATGTTCGGCGTCAAGACCGTCAACGGCTTCGTCGGCAGCAAAATCTGGCATACCCTGGCGATGTTCCCGCCCGTTCCACCGAGTATGATCGACGCCGGGTATCAGGACTTCGCGGACCGCTGGAATCCCATCCTTGATGTCTTCGACCAGGTGGGCGTCCGATTTGCCCTGGAGGTGCACCCGTCCGAGATCGCCTACGACTTCTGGACCACGCAACGCACACTGGCAGCCATCAACCGCCGCCCGACATTCGGCATCAACTTCGATCCCAGCCATCTGTACTGGCAGATGGTAGACCCGGTGGCCTTTGTCTACGAGTTCGGCGACCGCATCTACCACATGCACGTTAAGGAATCGGTCCGCGTGCTGGACGGGCGCAACGGCATTCTGGGGTCGCACCTGTTCTTCGGCGATCACCGGCGTGGCTGGGACTTTGTCTCGCCGGGGCGCGGCGGCGTGCCCTTCGAGCGCATTTTCCGCGCGCTGAACGACGTGAAATACGAAGGCCCGTACTCGATTGAGTGGGAAGACAACGGCATGAACCGTGACCAGGGCGCGCCGGAGGCGCTGGCAATGGTCCGCCGCCTGGACATCACGCCCTCAAATGTCGCGTTTGACGCTGCGTTTGCCTCCAAGAGCTAAGGGGATATGCTGATGAGCGAAAAGGTCGGCTTTACCAGCATGGCCGGGGCAAAGGCCGAAGGGCAGGCCCCGGAGATCGGCATCGGGATGCTCGGCTATGCATTCATGGGCAAGGCGCATTCCAATGCCTTCAAGAAGCTGCCTTACATGATGTACCCGCCGGTGGCGATCCCGCGCCTGGTGGCGGTTGCCGGGCGTAACGCCGAGGCCACTGCCGAAGCTGCCCGCCGTTATGGATACGAGAATTCCTATACCGACTGGCGCGCCATGTTGGATAACCCGGCAGTGCAGGTCTTTGATAATGGCGGCCCGAACAACGTCCACGCCGAACCGTGCATCGCAGCGGCGGAGATGGGCAAGCACGTCTTTTGCGAAAAGCCGCTGGCCCGCACCGCCGAAGAAGCAAAGGCTATGCTCGACGCCGTCCAGAAGGCGGGCGTCAAGCACATGGTGGCCTTCAACTATCGTTTTGTGCCTGCCATTGTTCAGGCGCGCAAGCTGATCGAGCGTGGGGCGCTGGGGCGCATCTTCCACTACCGGGCAGTCTACCTGCAAGAATGGATCATGGACCCCAACTTTGAGCGGGTCTGGCGGCTGGACAAGAGCGTGTGCGGCAGTGGGGCGCTGGGCGACCTGGGTTCGCATATCATTGACCTGGCGCGCTTCCTGATAGGCGAGCCAAAGCGTGTGATGGGCATGGCGAAGACGTTCATCGAGGAGCGTCCGCTGCCCGGTCAGCCGGGCAAGATGGGCAAAGTCGATGTAGACGACGCCTTCGTGGCGCTGGTTGAATTCGAGGGCGGCGCGCTGGGCACGGTCGAGGCGTCGCGCTTTTGCGCCGGGCACAAGAACGGCCAGGTCCTTGAGATCAACGGTGAGAAAGGCTCGATCCGTTTTAACCTGGAACGCCTCAACGAACTGGAGGTTTTCTGGGCAGACGAGGAACCGCGTGAGACGCGCGGCTTTCACAACGTCCTGATCAGCGAGGCCTATCACCCGTACTGGACCAACTGGTGGCCACACGGCCACATGATCGGCTGGGAGCACTCGTTCGTACACGAGTTCCACCACTTCTTCGACGCCATTGTCAACGACAGGCCGGTGGCTCCCTACGGTGCAGATTTCGAGGACGGCTATCGCAATGCCGTGATCTGCGATGCCATCCTGGAGTCGGCGGCCAGCGGCAAAGCGGTGGACGTGAAGTATTGAGATATGTACTGGTCAGGGGGCAGGAAACACCTTGCCCCCTGTTACACTGAAACTTATGCCTGGGCTGTGACTTCTTCGGTGTGCGCTTCGCCGCGTGTAACGAAACTGATCGCCAGGATTGCCAGCACGAAGAAAGCCGGCGTTACCAGGAAGATCGCGTTGTAATTGCGCCCTGCCAGGTCGATGATTGCGCCGTTGAGCACCGGGCCAAAGATGGCCGCCAGTTGCGAGGCGAAGTAGTAGAAGCCGGTGTATGTCCCCAACAGGCGCGGGTCGTCGGTGATGTCCACCACCATTGGCAGCGAGTTAATGTTCACCAGCGCCCAAGCCATCCCGCCGATGCCCAGGATCATGGCGATGATGGTCTGGTTCGGCACAAAGAACGCAATTACCAGCAGCACGGCGAAGATCGCCAGCCCCAGCGTGATCGTGCGCTTGCGGCCCAGCCGCGTGCCGATGTAGCCTGCCGGAATGGCGAATAGAATGAAGGCGACCAGTGCAATAGAGAACAAGGTACCTGCCGTACCCGCCGTAATGCCCAGTGTGGTCACGGCGTAGGACGTGAAGAAGGTCTCGATGGCGTTGTAACCCACGAACCAGCCGAAGATCGCCAGCAGTAGAAAGATCAGGCTGCGGCGGTATTCCGGCGGGACGGCCCGGAAGCCACGCACTGCCTCCTGTGCCTGGACATGCTCACGCTTTTCCTCATCGGTCTGGTATTCTTTTGGCTCTTTCACGCTGAAGAACAGCAGCACAATTGCCACAATCATCACGCCGGCGGCGATCCAGAAGGGCAGCGCATGGTTAGCGTCGAAGAAACGGGCCAGGCCCAACGTGGCGATCACGCCGCCGACGCCACCCATCAGGTTGATTACGCCGTTGGCCTTGCTGCGCAGCGGCGAAGGCGTCAGGTCCGGCATAAGCGCGATCACCGGCGTGCGGAAAAAGGCCATCGCCAACAGAAAGACGCCCGCCGCAATCATGAAGAGGGCGAACGCCCCGGTGTTCTGATCGACGCTGCCGCTTGTCGCTGCGGTGATCATCCCTGCTGCTACCGGGATCAGCACGAAAGCAATAGCGGCAATCGGCGCACCGCTCAGGATGTAGGGGTAGCGCCGCCCGATGCGTGTGCGCGTGCGGTCACTCCACAGGCCGATCAGCGGCAGGATGAACAGCGCGGCGACGTTATCCAGGGTCATGATCGCGCCGGTGATCGTGGCGTTCAAGCCGAAGCCCAGGATGCTTTCACCGCTTTCAGCCTGAAACGCCGGGTTGCCGCCCTGCAAAAAGAGCGGCACGAACAAGTTATACACCTGCCACACGATGCTGATCCCTAAAAAGCCGAAGCCGATCAGGAACGTCTTGCGCCAGTCCAGTTTCATGGAAGGCCCTCCTTGTGGGGAATAGGGATGTCGATTGCGCGGATAAAGGTAGCTGCGTGGATGGTAGCAGAGTGTACCTCAGATCGAGGCAGAGGCGACTGCGTTATGCCCCGTACCGCCCGTATTCTTCGGCCAGGTCTACCAGCATTTCCAGCTTCCAGGGCTGGACGCGCGGCGCGACCGAACAGGCTGTGCTAAGGATATATCCGCCGCCCGGCTTGCCGTCTTCCAGCGTGCGTCGCACCCGTTCCATTGCCTGTTCTTTGGTATCGGCCAGCAATGCCACCGAGTTCATGTTGCCTTTGATGAAGATGTGCTGCCCGATGCGCGCCTTCGCATCGGCCAGTTCGGTGTCTCCCAGCGGCGGTGGGTCGAGGGTGTCGATACCGTCGGTATGGGTATCCAGCAGCAGTTCCAGGCGGTCGCCCAGCCTGCCGCAGGTGTGGGTATAGACGGGCAGGCCAGGATGGGCGGCATGTAGGCGGTCGATCACGGCGCGCTCGTAGGGGACAACGAACTGCGCGTACATCTTCGGCGAGATAAAGCCTCCCCCTGCGAACGCCGATGAGATCAGCACAGCGTCTACACCGCGTGCGGCCTGCGCCGATCCCCAGGCGACGCTGGCTTCCACAAACCGCGCCAGGATTGCCTCCGCCCTGGATGGGTCCAGAGCTAATCCCACTAAGGCTTCCTGATAGCCGAACAGCTCCATCAGGTGCGTGAAGGGCGAAAAAACTTCGCCATGCACGGACACACTGTCGCCGACCGCCTGCCGTACCAGGTCAATTGTGGCGGTGAAATAAGCCGGTGGATCGATCAGCAGGCCCGGCGCTTTGCCCGGCAGAACAGGGGTGTGGTAGATGCCCCAGGTGTAGCGGGGCCACTCGTCCAGCCGGTCCATGTCTGTATCGGGGTCAAAGGTCAAAAAGTCCGGGCGCGGTGCAGCGTCGGGGCGATCCGGTTCCAACTGTGCGTTGTCGTCCGGCGGAACCAGTACCCGCAGCCCCGTTTTCCAGGTGATCCAGGTCCCGTCCTCTGCTTCCTCAACGGAAGATACATCGTGCAGCCAGTTCGGGTCGCGTCCGGGAATGTTGATCAGGATGCCGTCGAAGCGATAACGTTCGCGCAGTCGGAGCAGGGCTTCGGCAAACCCCGCGCTGGTGAACCAGATTTGATAGGGCGGCAGCCCGGCGTTGAGAAAGTAGTGGCCCAATGAAAGCTGGCACATCACCGGCACACGGTCGGGCAATTGGTGGCGCATGGCCCGTGCAACGCGTTCCCGGCTGTTCATGTGGCTTACCCTTTCAGCGCCCCGGCAGTGAGGCCCTTGATGAACTGGGTAGACATCAGCAGATAGACGACCAGCACCGGCACGGCGGCCATCGAGAGGGCGCTCAGCGCACGTGTCCAGTCGGTCTGATACTGGCCAAATAGCAGCGATACCCCCAGCGTCACCGTCCGCGACCCCTGGGCGCGGATGAAGATCAGGGGAAACCACAGGTCGTTCCAGATCGGGATCATATTGAAGATCGTCACGGTTGCCAGAGCCGGGCGAACCACCGGCAGGATGATCGTGGCGTAAACGCGCCACTCGCTCGCGCCGTCGATCCGCGCTGCGTCCAGCAGTTCCGACGGCACCGATCGGATAAAACTTGTCAGTACGAATGTGGCAATCGGCAGCCCCATCGCAATGTAAACCGGGATCAGGCTGAACAGGCTGTCTTCCAGATGGAGGCTTTGGATGATCTGGAACAGGTTGATCGTGCCCAGGCGGATCGGGATCATCAGCCCGGCAATGAAATAGATATACAGAAAGTTAGAGGCACGCGAGCTCCAGTTCGCCAACGCATATGCCGCCAGCGATCCCAGGATCAGGATCAGCACCAGGGACACGATGGTGACAAAGAGGCTGTTGCCGAAATACAGATCAAAGCGCCCGTCGGTCCAGGCATTTTGATAGCCCTCAAAGGTGATCTCTGAAGGCAGGCCAAACGGGTTGCGGAAGATTTCCCGCTTGGGCTTGACCGAGTTAATCAGCATGGTCCAGATGGGGAACAGCACCACCAGCGACCAGAGGATCAGGACGGCATGCTTGCCGACAGTAGTGAGTGTGATGCGTGGCCTGGTCAGTTTCATGGCGCTAGAACACCTCCTGGTTGCGGCCCCGGCCAAAGATCAGCCAGATCGAGACCCCACTGAGCAGGATCAGAAAGGTGATGGTTGCCACCGCCGCGCCGATGCCCATGTTCGGCTGCGCGACGGGGTGCTCCCCGGCGATGGCCGTGCGGTAGAAGAACGTTGCCAATAGGTCGGTGGCGTAGCCGGGTTCGCCGCGTGCTCCGGCCATCGCGTAGATCACGTCGAAGGCGTTGAAGTTACCGATAAAGGTCAGCACCGAAACAATGCCGATCACCGGTGTCAGCAGCGGAAACTTGACGCGCCAGAAAATCTGCCAGGCCGAGGCTCCGTCCACGCGCGCCGCCTCGCTCAGTTCGTCGGGAATAGTTAGCAACCCCGCCAGGAACATCATCGTTGGCAGGCCCACCCATTGCCACGACGATACCAGCGAGATCACCGGCAGCGCCAGGTTTGCGTCGCCCAGCCAGGGCCGTGCCAGTGCCCCCAACCCGACGGCTTCCAACGCCTGATTGAGCATTCCCCAGCGCGGGTTCAGGATCAGAGTCCACAGAAAGCCCGTCACCAGCACCGAGAGGGTCGCCGGGGCGAAGATAATAGCGCTGTAGATGCTGTGGCCACGCAGCCGCGTGCTGAGCAGTGTGGCAAAGAGCAGCCCCAGCGTGTTCTGCACCGCCATATGGATAAAGAAAAAGATAAAGGTGTTTCCAACGGCATTCAGGAAACGGTCGCGCCATAGCGGCGTGGTGAGCAACTGAACATAGTTCTCCAGCCCGACGTAACGGTCCGGCGTCAGCCCTACGCCACTGTACAGACTCAGGCGCATGGAGTTAAAGAGCGGAAAGGCCATGAATACGGTGTAGATAACAAAAGCCGGGACGAGGAACAAAATCCAGGCGCGCCGCCGCTGGGCTTCCCACTGGCCACCCAGCAGATTCACATGCCGCTGAAGCGGGCGGCTGGGCTTTGCCTGGGGGGTGGGTGCAGTCGCCGATTCGGTCATGGGCTGCCTTTCCTGGACAATGACAAGAACCACATCACAATGGGGGCGTTCAAGCGAACGCCCCTGCACAAACCGGGCAAAATGGGCGATGTCCTGTCTTGCGGCGGCTTTACACCGAGACAGACACGCCGCCGTCCTCGACGGCATTACCTCGCCGGACAGTTCTGGGCCGGTTCAAACCATTCGGCCAGGCCGGCTTGTAGAGCGTCGGCAGCTTCCTGGGGCGTCATCTCGCCGGCGATGACCGCCAGCGCGCCGTTCTGCATCAGCGTATAGCCGTCGGGCGAGCCATCCAGCAGCCCTTCCCAGGCCCAACGCACGTCCAGGCCACGCCCTTCATTGAGGGCCATGAACGCGGCGGCGTGCTCGTTCTCCAGGGTGGGCGCCTGCGTCATGATCGGGAAGAAGCCGGGCAGTAGATTGCCCAGCAGCGCACCGAATTCCGGCGTGGTCATCCATTCCAGGAACAGGCGCGCCTCTTCCTTGTGCGGCGAGGCCGCGTTGAGGCCCATACCGGCGTCCATGTGGAAGGTCACATATTCCTCTTCCTGGCCTTCCGGTGCGGGGATGGCAAATACACTCCACGCGAAGTCCGGCTCCTCCGATTCAAAGAACGGAATGTCCCATGAGCCGCCCATCCACATGGCCGCTTCGCCCATCAGGAACAGTTGCTGGCTGTCGTAGTAGGTCAGCGCCTCCTGGCCTTCCGGCAGGAAGGGGGCGATGTCGGCGACGGCCTGGAACGCGGCGACGGCGTGCTCGTCATTAAAGCACCGCTCGCCGTTCAGGTAAGCCAGGCGGCCCTCCAGCCCGCCGATGAAGGTCGGGGCCAGGTTCATAAACACGATCTCGGCGATGGTCCACTCGTCGCCGCTGGCGTTGGCGAACGGCTCATACCCGGCATCCTTGATCGCCTGGGCGGTTGCCAGCAGGTCTTCCCAGGTGTCCGGGACCGTCAGACCGAGTTCCTCGAACAGGTCGATATTGTAATAGATGCCGTGCGACACGGCGATGAACGGCACGCCGTAGGGCAGGCCGTCGTCTGTCGCCCAGGGCGCGCGGGCCGCTTCGGTAAAGTTTTCCATCAGGCCGGGCAGGTCGCCCAGCGGTTCCAGGAACCCTTCCTCGAAAAGCTGGCGCGAAGTGG
>Ga0209018_1002662_pt1 | contig 12226 bp, 7 predicted proteins | sample YNPBryBLVA2012_FD_185814 | JGI IMG/M metagenome (GOLD analysis project Ga0209018, IMG submission 185814) | Anoxygenic and chlorotrophic microbial mat microbial communities from Yellowstone National Park, USA - YNP Bryant BLVA 2012 (SPAdes)... ...
GGCTCGTCTGGCTCCAGGCGGATCGCCTCCTGGATGGCCGCCAGGGCCTCCGAGAAGCGGCCCAGGCTGTATAAAATCTGGTTCAGGCGATTGTGATAGTCGGCGTCGGTGCGGTCCAGGGCCACGGCGGCCTGGGCCGCGGGCAGGGCCTCGGCGGGCCGGCTCAACCGATAGAGCGTGGTGGCCAGGTTGTAGTGATAGACGGCGCGCTGGGGGTTCAGGCGCACGGCCTCTTGATACTCGCGCAGGGCGGCGGTATCCTGCCCGGCCCGTGTCAACGCCAGTCCGCGCTGGTTGTGCTGTGAGGCGGCATCCTCGTCCAGAGTTGGCCCCAGGTGGGGGGCCGGCGCTGACGGGGGCGTGGGCGCACCCCTCGGGGAGGGCCGCGAAGGGACCGGCAGGGGCGTTACGTTGCCACTGCGTATAGCCTGGCCCATCTCCCGGGCTGATTGCCAGCGTTGGGCCGGGTCCCGTTCCACGGCGCGCATGATAATGGCCTCCGTGACAGCAGAGATGGCCGGGTTGAGCTGGCGCAGCGGCGCGAACTGGAAGGGACTGTCGGCCGGGTGGCGATAGGTGAGCAGGTAGTGGAGAGTGGCGCCCAGGGAATAGATGTCGGAGCGGGCGTCGGTCTGGATGCGGCCGGCGGCCTGCTCCGGCGAGGCGAACCCCATGCTGCCCCAGCCCCGGATGGTGTCGCCAGCCTGGCCGACCTTGTGGTGCCGGGCCAGCCCAAAGTCAAGCAGCTTGACGGCGCCGCTGGAGGCGAGCTTGACGTTGGCCGGCTTGATGTCGCGGTGGATGACCGGCTGAGGCCGTTCGTGCAGGTAGGCCAACACGTCGCAGAGCTGGGTGGCCCAGTGGAGCACCTGGGCCTCCGGCAGCGGGCCTCGCACGCGGTCCAGGAGGTCTTGTAGGGTATCGCCGTCCACATATTCCATCACCAGGTAGCGGCGCGGGCCGACGGTGAAGAAGTCCGTCACGGCCGGCAGGCCGGGGTGGCTCAGGCCGGCCAGGATTTGCGCCTCGGCCTGGAAGAGGTGGACCTGCTCGACCTGGTTGGGTGAGGCGTCCGACATCTCTTTGACGGCCCAGCACTTGCCCTGGATGCGGGCGTCCCAGGCCAGGTAGACGGCGCCCATGCCGCCCTGGCCCAGCACGCGCTGGATGGTATAGCGCTGGGCCAGGACGATGCCAGCAGCGAGCAGGCCCTTGAACGATGCGCCGCAGCGAGCGCAAAAGCTGGCGCCGTCGCGGTTGGTGGTGTGGCAGCGTGGGCAGGTGGTCATGGGTTCCTCCGTGAAACGTGAAACATGATGCGTCAACCCGTGCAGGCCCCATGCACAGTACGTATGGACAGGCCGCCAGGCATCGAAGTCGTTTGACAGGGTTGTTGGGCCGGTATATAATTGTCTTGTACAACAAACATAACGAGGTGATGTATGACAGTCCAGATCGTGCCGATCAGTGACGTGCGGCAGCAGTTCAAGGATATCCTGGCCCGGCTGGAAGCCACCGGGGAGCCGTATTTCATCACCCAGTACAGCCGGCCCAAGGCCGTGTTGGTCCGCTACCAGGACTATAACGCCCTGGTGGAGCAAGCGGCAGCGGAACATCCCCGCATCATCCGCCGGCCCGACGTCAGCGGCGGGGAGCCGATCCTGCGCGGCACGCGCGTCTCGGTGCGCCATCTCGTCGAGCGGGTCCAGGCCGGCCAATCGGTGGATGACATTCTGGCTGCCCTGCCACACCTGACGGCCGCCCAGGTCTACGATGCCCTCTCGTACTATCACGACCACCAGGCGGAGATGGACCGGCTGATCGCGGAGAGCCAGCCGGAGCGCGTCATCGCGGCCCAGGGCCTGCGGGTGGAGCCGGCGGCCGACGGGGTGGCAGTGGTGCATCACGAGTCGGGCCGATGGTAGCCGAACTGCGCCCCCTGGTGGCCCGGCTGTACTTGGACGAGGATGCCGACGCCCGACTGGCCGCTGCGCTGCGGCAGCGCGGCTACGATGTGGAGACCACGGTGGCCGCGGGCCTGCGGGAGACGTCCGATGACGCGCAGTTAGCTTACGCGGCCGGCCAGCGGCGGGCACTCGTCACCCACAACATCCAACACTTCCCCGGCGTACACGCCACATGGGTGGAGGCTGGCCGTACCCACTGGGGCGTCATCATCCTGGTGGGGCATTCCGCCGTGGGGGCCTGGCTGCGCCGCATGGAAACCTTGCTGAGCCGCTTCTCCGCCGACGAGTTGCGGAACCAGTTGTTGTTCCTGGGCGCAGAGTACGATACCCTAGCGTGAACAGCCCTCCTTTCGCGCTCTCCGCGGCCTTTCGTGTGCTTCGCGGTCCAAATTCTCCCTCATACCCGCCACGAGCGCGGCTCCGCTTATCTGGACCACATCCGCAGCCCCGGCCCCAGAAAATTTGCTGCGGCTGGGGGGCAAAGCCCCCCAGACCCCCCAGAAGCCAGAAACCCGAAACCAGCAACCAGAACAACAGCAACCAGAACCTAGAGAGAAGACGAGGGCGACAGGCAACACCGAAACCCGATGAGGTTGCTCCGATTACCGGGGTTGACCCAGTTGCGGAAGGCGGCGCGGACGCCCCAGTGGTAGTTGAACCACGAGCCGCCGCGCAGCACGCGCCCGTCGCCAGTGTTCGGTCCAGCGGGATTGCTTGTTGGTGAATTTCGGTAATAGTTCTCATCGTACCAGTCCGCGCACCACTCCCAGACGTTGCCGGCCATATCCAGGCAGCCGTAGGGGCTGGCCCCGGCCGGGTAGGCCCCCACCGGCGTCGTCCCGCCCTTGACGCCCTCGGATGAATTGCACTTGCGGCTATCCCAGTCATTGCCCCAGGGATAGATCCGCCCGTCGGTTCCCCGCGCCGCCTTTTCCCACTCAGCCTCGGTGGGCAGGCGCACCACGAGATTTCCGATTGCGGATTGCGGATTGCCGATTTGCCCGGTCAGCCATTGACAGTAGGCCACCGCGTCATCCCAACTGACACAGACCACCGGGTGATCGTCCAAACCAGCGGGTATCCGGCCCTGTTTCCAGTGTTCCGGCGCGGGATGGCCGGCGGTCTGCACAAACCGCTGGTACTGGGCGTTGGTCACCGGGGTGCGCCCGATGTAATAGGCGTCCAGGTAAACCTGGTGCTGGGGCATCTCGTCGTCGCTGGCGTCTCGGTCTCGTTTCTCGTTGCTGCCCATGAGGAACTCGCCGGCCGGGACCAGCACCCACTCGTGGCCGGCGGGGCCAGGGATGACCGGGGGCAGGGCGCGGGCAGTGGGGGCAGCAGCCGGGGCAGGCTGGGGCCGGGCCGCCAGCGCGGAGCCGCGCAACGCCGCCGCCAGTTCCCGCACCGTCGGGAACCGCTGGGCCGGGTTGGACTGCATAGCCTTGACGATCACCTGCTCCACCGACGCGCTCAGGTCCGGGCGGTGCTGCCGGGGCGAGGGCACGGGCTGGTGGGCCAGGTCCGGGGCCTCCGGCGGCAGTTGCCGGGTCAGTAGCTCATACAGGGTCACGCCCAGGGCGTACACGTCGCTGCGCTCGTCGGTGCCGGCCCCATACTGCTCCAGCGGTGAGTAGGGCGGGGAGACGGCTCGGGCGGCCCGGGTGGTGGGCCGGCCCGGCTCCTTCACCTTGGCGATCCCCAGGTCAATCACCTTGACGTGCCCGTTCGGCAGGAGCTTGAGGTTGCCGGGCTTGATGTCCCGGTGGATGATGGGCGAGAGTTGGCCGGTGGCCGGGTCGGCCCAGGTGTGCATATACGTCAGCACGTCGCAGACCTGGCTGATCCAGTCCACCACCTGGTTTTCGGGCAGAAAGCCCGGCGTGCGCTGGAGCACCTGCGCCAGGTCCTCGCCGGGCACATAGTCCATCACCAGGAATAGCTCGTGGGCCGGGGTGCTAAAGTAGTCGGTCACCCGGACCAACTGGGGGTGGTCCAGCCGGGCCAGCAGGCTGGCTTCCAGTTCAAACTGCCGCTGGGCCTCTGGGGTGCGGTCGAAGAGTTCCTTGATGGCGCACTGCCGGCCGCGCAGGCGGTTGTCGTCGGCCAGGTAGACGGCCCCAAAGCCGCCGACGCCGAGCAACCGCACGATGGTGTAGCGGCCTTCCAGCACGGCGCCGGGCGCGAGCGCGCCCTGGGCGTCGCGGGGGAGCGGGCCGGCGGCGGGCAGGGCCGCGCCGCAGCCGGTGCAAAAGCGCGCGCCGGGCCGGGCCGGGGCGCCACAATTAGGGCAGTTCATGGGCTCAACCTCCTGAGAATGCCGTGTCGTTAAGCGTGGCCAGAAACTTTCCAAAAAACCTGGTTTCTCCAGCCAGTCGCATCTGGTTCACGGGTTCAGCGACCACACGGTGAAATCCTCATACCGGGTCGTCTTGCCATTCACTTCATGGCCGGCGTAAAACCCGGTGCCGATCCACACGTCGCCATGCTCCATCTTGGCCGAGACGTCCAGGGTGGCGATGTAACGGCCGTTCACAAAAAAGAAGGCGGTTTCCCCTACGGCGACCAGTTCCAGGTCGTTCCAGGCCCCGGCCGCGGTATCCAGGTTGCTCACCCGGCCCCAGTCCACGTCGGTGAATTGCGTTTGGCCGCCCACCACGTCCGCCAGCTTCAGGTACCAATCGCCGTCGGAATCCACGATCAGGCGATATTGTCGGTTGCCCCCGGTGTGGCGGAAGCCGAACCCATAGTCCCAGGCGTGTTCGGTGCGGGCGTAGGGGTTGTAGAACCGGGTCCTGACCGCGAAATCCCGAACGCTTACCCCGGCATCCTCTTCTTTGACGTATTCATCCTCTTTGTGGTCCAGGGTACCGCTGGCTGGGCCGTAGAGACGACGGCTGCCCTGGACAAAGGCGGTGGCGGTGGCCCCAGCGGCCTGGGCCGTGGCGGTGGGCCGGGCACGCGCGGTGGCGGTGGCCTGGGCCTCGGCGGTCGCGATCGCCCCTGCCCGTGCCGTCGCGGTGGCCATTGCGCGCGCGGTGGCGGTGGTTTCCGCCCCCACGGTGGCGGCGGCCTGGGCCTGCGCGGTGGCCGTCCAGGCGGTGCGCGCGGTGGCGGTGGCTGGCGGTACTGTGCCCACGAGCTGGCTCACCATCTGGGAGGACGCCGGCCAGAGAGCCCAACCGACCAACACGCACAACACGACCAGGCCCAGGAGCACGCTGCCAGCCACGGCCGCCAGCCCGACGACCCGGGATCGCGGCCGGGCTGGGCCGACCGGCGAGGGCGCGACGGCTCCCCTCCCTGCGCCGGGGAGGGGCTGGGGAGAGGGGTAAGGCGGCTGATAGGCTGGCGGTGGCGGCCAGTAGGTCGGCGCCGGCTGCGACTGTAGGGAGGGCGGCGGCGACGGGGGCGCCGCCGGATACGGGCCGGCCGGCCCGCCGCCCGCTGCGCGAAAGACCAGCATGGTATCTCCTACCTGCACGTGATCGCCCTCGCGGAGCACGTGAGGCCCGGTGACGCGCACGCCGTTCACGAGCGTGCCGTTGGATGAGCCGAGGTCGGTGAGGATGTATTGATTCCCTTGTTGCCGCACCTCCGCATGGCGACGCGAGACCCGGCCGTCGGCCAGCACCACGTGGTTCTCTGGCAACCGGCCGATAGTGGTGAGCGGGGCCAGGAAGAAGATCTGCCCAGCCCATGGCCCGCCCTGGACCATAAGCGCCGGTTGCGCTGGTAGCGGTGTCGCGCCTACACCGGGTGCGGTTTCTGGGGTCGCGCTGGCGGGCTGTCCCTGGCACTTCCGAAGGGCCTGAAGCATCTCGTGCGCCGTCTGGTAACGTTGGTCGGCGGTCAGGGCCAGCGCCCGCACGATGACCTGCTCCACCGCCGGACTCAGGGCCGGATTGAGCGCGGATGGCGTCAAGGTTGCCCCCGGCTGGCGGTCCGTGGCCGCTGGCGGCGGGACACCGGCGAGCAGATGGTACATCGTTGCGCCCAGGGCGTAGATGTCGCTGCGCTCATCGGTACCCAGGCCGTATTGTTCCAGCGGTGAGTAGGGCGGCGAGATGGCCCGGGCGACCTTGACCGTCTTTTGGCCTGGTTCCTTCACCTTGGCGATGCCCAGGTCAATGAGCATAACCCGGTCGTCGGACAGCAGCTTGATGTTGCTGGGCTTGATGTCGCGGTGGATGACAGGGGCCGGCCGGCCGGTGGCCGGGTCGCGCCAGGTGTGCAGGTAGGCCAGCGCGTCGCAGACCTGGAGCATCCACGGCAGCACCTGCGCCTCCGGGAGCGGGCCGCCGACGCGCTGCAAGACTTGCTCCAGGTCCTCGCCGGGGATGTAGTCCATCACCAGGAACAGCTCGCCGGTGGGCAAAGTATGGTAATCAGATACTTTGACCAGGTGTGGATGCGACAGATGGGCCAACAGCCGGGCTTCCAGCTCGAATTGGCGCTGGGCCTCCGGCGAGTGGTCAAAGGTCTCCTTGATGGCCCATGGGCGACCGGGGAGCCGCAGGTCGTCCGCGCGATAGACCGCCCCAAAGCCCCCAGCGCCCAGCAACTCCACGATGCGATAGCGTTCGGCCAGCACCACGCCGGGCAGCAATGCCCCCTGGCTATCGCGGGGCAGGGATGATGGCGGGATCAAGGGTGTCCGACAGTGGCTACAGAACCTGGCTCCAGGGCGATTATCGAACCGACAAGTAGGGCAACGCACAAGTATCTCCTGGGAAGGCTGGCTGAAGGTGCGACGCACCTCGGTCGGCGGATGCGTCGCACCTGTGTTCATGGCGATGCTCGATGCAGAATAGACAAAAAGTACCCGATGTTGTATAATGATCGCGACAATGGTGAACGAAAGGAGGAGGAACATGAGCCAGATTCCAGAGGACCTGGTGACCACGCAGATCATTAGCGGCATGGGCGTCAATATCCAGTTCATCCCGGAAGGACGCGCGGTGGTGTTGCTGAAGAACGGCCGCTTCGAGCGGTTGCTCCCCCCGGGCCGGCAGGGCCTCTTTCGGTGGCCGCTGCAGATGCACGAGGTGCGCGTCGTGGACACTACGGTGCGCAACCTGACTGTCAAGGCCCAGAACGAGTTTATCACCCGTGACCAGCGCCGCGTGGACGTGTCGCTGAACCTGCAATACCACGTCACCGACCCGGTCAAGGTGGCCATCGAGCTGAAGCAGCCGATCACCAGCCTGGTGCAGAGCGTCAAGAACCTGCTGGGCCAGGCCATCGGGTCCTATGAGCTGCACGGCCTGATCCAGCAGGGCCGGCAGATCATCCAGGATTGGATCATGCAGCGCAGCCCACAGGTAGAGCAGCAACTGGGCATCCAGATCACCGCGGCTCAGGTGGACGAGCTGAAGCTGCCCGATGAGGTGATGCAGGCATTGGATCAGCCCTACGTGGGCCAGCAGGCCGGTCGCGCCGACGGGGCGCGCATCGGGCAAAAGTGGGGTGAGATGACCCCGGACGCGGCCCGCGCCCACCTGGCCGAACAGTTTGTGCAGCACTATCCCCAGGCGATCATTGGGGGCGTGCCGCAGCCGCCGGTGGGGGTGGGGATGGGCTTGCCGGGCGCGCCGGGAGCCGGGCAATTGCCCCCCGTGGCCGGCGTCATTGACGTGACGCCGCCCGTGCCCACCGCCGCGCCGGCCGCGCCCACCAAGGCGCTGGGCGCGATGATCCAGGCGGCGCTGGGTGTCCGTTCGCCGGGCCTGGGTCAATTCGTGCACGTCATCGTCAGCCCCAGCACTACCGTGGGCCGGGTGGCCGACAATGACGTGGTCCTGGCCGGCGACGAAGCCGTCTCCCGACACCACGCCCGTTTCCTGGCGACCGCCAGCCAGCTCGCCGTGGAGGACCTGGGCAGCGCCAACGGCACACTGGTCAACGGCCGGCGAATCGCGCCCCACCAACCCTGCCCCCTGCGCGGCGGTGAGACGATCCAGATGGGCAACACCTTGATCCAGGTGCAACTGCTGGCTGGTGCGGCGTCCCCCACTACAGTTATCGGCAGGTAAAGCGCGACGCACTTGAACCCCCATTTCTTGAACTTCCTCTCCAACCTCCGGGACCTGTTCCCCGGAGGTTTTTTGACTCCCGGCTGTCCAACGCGCTACGTCGGCGGGACCGTAGCGACGCTTATCATCATCAGACCATAGAGTAGGAGACACCCACAGCCGATCGTCCCGGCGACCAACACGCTGACGATAAGGACGTTCTGCCCCAGAGTGCGCTGGTCGTCGTCTTTGTTGGCGTTACCGACTGCCCACAGGATAGCGCCCAACGGGATGGCGACCCAGGGCAAGAACACGGCCAGCACATAGAGCAGGGCGCGGAGCCCCTGTTGTCCTGCCGGGCTGGCTGGGGAAGGCGTCGCTGGCGTGACGGCGACGCGCACGTCCACAGTGGCCGAGCCGCCATTGGAAATGACCTCAATGGCACCTTTGGGCGTCTGGCCGGGAGCGAGGAGGGCCGTGTTCACGGTGATGCGCACAGACACCGGGCTGTCTGGTGTGACGTCGGTGAAGCTGAGCCGATCGGCCCGCAGCCAGGGCTGACGCACCTTGAGACTCCCGGTGAGCTTGCCCCCGCCGGTGTTGGCCACTGTGATAGTATGCTGGGCTGTTTTGCCTGGGCTAACAGTGCCCAGATCCAGGTCCAGCGGCATGACCAGCAGAGCCGGGCTGGTCGCCGCGTTGGTGACCGGGGCGGGGGGCTTGGGCTTCGGGGGCTTTTTCGGCGGAGGCGGGGCCGGTGGTGGTGGGGTTGCGGCCGGCTTGACCGGCGATTTACGCAGCGACTGCCGCATCTCGGCGATGCTCTGATACCGATCCTCGGGCTTGGGCTGGGTGGCTTTTTCGATCACCTGCTCCAGGTCTTTCGAGACCTTGGGGTTAAGCGAACGCACCGGCGGCAGGTAGAAAGGCCGGCCATGGCTGTTGGGTTCGCGGTCGGTGAGCAGATGATGCAGGGTCGCCCCCAAGGCATAGACATCGCTGCGGGCGTCGCTCTGGCCCTTGCCGTACTGTTCTGGCGCCGCATAGCCCTCGGTACCCAGGGGCATGGTGTCCTTCTTCTTGCGCGGGTCAAAGTGCCGGGCGATGCCAAAGTCAATCAGCTTGATCTGACCTTTGGGCGTGAGCATAATGTTGCCGGGCTTCAGGTCACGAAAGATGACCGGGGGATTCTGGCTGTGCAGATACTCCAGCACGTCGCAGAGCTGCGCGGCCCATTCCAGTACTTCGGCCTCGGCGCAGGGGCCGCGTTGTTCCAGGATATCTTGCAGAGTCGCGCCCTCCACATAGTCCATCACCAGGTAAGGCCGCCCCTGTTCCTCGAAATAATCTGTGACCTTGGGCAGGTTCACGTGGTCCAGTGTGGCCAGCAGTTGCGCCTCGCGCCGAAAGGCAGCCAGGGCCGCTGGCCGGTCGGCTGGCAGCAGGTGGGAGAGGCCCATCTCCTTGAGCGCCCAGGTCTGGCCGGGCAGGCGCGTATCCGTGACCAGGTAGACCGCGCCCATGCCGCCGCGAGCGATGAGCCGGACGATGACGTAGCGGCCCTGGATCACGAACTGCGGGGGGAACTTGCCGGTGTCGTGGGCGGCGCCAGTGCTGGTGGTGATGAGCAGATTGCGACACTGGCCGCAGAACCGGGCGCTGGGCCGATTCCCGGCCCCACAGCGACTACAGCGCAGCGTGATCTCAGAACGGCAATGCCGACAGAACCGGGCCGTATCACGGTTCTGGCCGCCGCAGCGGGCGCAAATGAACATCTCGCTCTTCTCCTTAAATCATGCCATTACGGAGGCACATTATACACCATTCCCCACGCCAGGTCTACTCAGAATCGAGAGCCGGGGTGTCATACCCTGCTGGTAGGATGCAACACAGTAGCCCGGTCTTTCAGCGAGCCGGTCGTGAGATGTTGCATCAGATGCGCCTCCCGCACGCGCCGCAGAACCGGGATCCGGGTCGCACGGGCCGGCCGCAGTGCGGGCAATGGGCTATTGCCAGTGGCAACGCCTGACCGCAGCGCAGGCAGAACCGGGCCCCGGGCCGGTTGGCCGCGTTGCAGCGTGGGCAGCGTGCGGCGTGCTGGGGCATCGGCGGTGGGCCGGCTGGCGCGGCGGGGCGTTGTCGTCGCTGGCGGCGCGCTGCAAACGTCAATCCCAGGCCCACGGCCAACACGACCAGAGCACAACCACTGGCCGCAGGCAACCCGATGCAACAGCACGGGGTGACCCACGCTGGCGGCGCGAAGGAGGTCAACGCCGTGGGCGTGGGTCTGGCGGGCGTGTAGGACGTGGGGCTGGGCGTGACGCTAGGACCGGGCGCGGGGAGCCGGGTCAGGGTGGGCGCGGGTGACGCAGTGCGCGTGGGCGGCCGCGGGGTGGGGACCTCGTGGCCCGGCGGGGCCGGCAGGCGCAGGATGCCGGCCCCGTAAGCGTTGTCTGGGCCGGGGTCGCCGGCGTCCACAGCGGCCTGGGTGGTCAGGTATTCGCGGACCTGGGCTGCGGTGTAGCTGGGGAACGCCTGGCGGACCAGGGCCGCGGCCCCGGCCACGTGGGGGCAGGCGGCCGAGGTGCCGTCAAACAGTCGTGGCGCGTACGACGCGCTCTGTACCCGGTCTGGCCCGGCCAGGTCCGGCTTGCGGCGACCATCCCAGGTGGGGCCGTGGGAGCTGAAGTCCTCCAGGGTATCGTTTTGCCAGTTCACTGCGCCCACGGCCAGCGCACTCCGGGCATCGGCTGGGGAAATGATGCTGCTGTGGGCTACCGGGTATTCCACTTCTCCTCTACTCACAAAAACGTCCAGGGTCACCGGATGCGCCCCCGGCTTCGCCTTGATGCGGATGTAATACTCCTCACCGGCCGTGACCAGCCACTTGATCCACTCCAGCGGCTCATTGCGGCCGTTCTGCACGGTGCGGGAGTTATCCAGCTCGTTCCCGTTCTTATCTACCAGGTACAGGTCATAGTCCACCGTCCGCGCGGTCCAGTCCCGCCAGTTCAGGTAGATGCTCAGATAGGGCACACTGGCCGAACATGCCACGCGCATAGATTCCTGGTTCGGGGCGAATTCGTGCCAGCCATCGCCGTCGGCATCCGTGAAGAGGGCCTGGTAGTGGGCCTCGGCCTCGTTGCCAGCCGCGTTCACCCAGACGACCCCCTGGCCGACGGCCCGGTCCACGGTCCGCGCCAGGGTCCCAGAGCCATCCAGGGGCAGTGTCTCCCACCCACCGGATAGCGAGATGACCTGCACGCCCTGCTGGAGCAGCCAGTCCACCGCGCGCCCGACGGAACCCGTGGTGTCGCAGGCCGCGAAGTAGAGCGTGGCTCCGGGGGCCATCTCATGGACGACCTCGGCGCAGGCGGCACCATGGATCTCCCCTTCGCCGTTACCCTCGATCTGGCCGGAATAGTTGAACGCTTTGACCGCCGCAGGCCGGGGCAACTCGGTACCCACCAGGTCCTCGTAGCCTTTGAACCCGAAATCCAGGATGCCCACCTTGACGCCCTGGCCGGTGAACCCGGCGGCATGCCAGACATCGGCCCCCGTGTAGCGTACCCCCTCCCCCTGGATCGGGCCATCAGGGATGACTGGTTCATGGGGCAGGCGCACGGCGATGATGTGCTCCAGGGCCGCCAGGTCGTGAACGAACGTGGTGCTGGTGTGGGTGGCGGCATAGGCCTCGATGGCGGCCAGCGAGACCACAACGTAGATCTCATTCTCGTAGGCGCTGACGACCCGAGCCCCCATGGCCGTGACCTGGGCCTCGGTGCTGACGGTATCAGCAGTGTCCAGAACCAGGATGAGGTGGAGATCGTCGTTTTCGTCCAGCAGGCCCCGCTGCCGGGCGAACTGGATGGCGGCCTCTTTGCCCTCCGCCTGGTAGACGGCAAACAGGTCGCGCAGCACGGAGACGATCTCGTCGTCGAGTGGAGCGATAGTGGAGGTGGGTATGGGAGTAGGGGAGAGTGGGGGCGCCAGCCAGGCCGGGCCGAACACGTGGGCCAGGGCTGCAAGGGACACCACGATCACCAGCGCGATCAGGATAGCAGCAACCAGAACCGCGATGGAACGGCGCGGTTGCGGCGCCTGGGCTTTCGGGAGCTGGCCAACGGGTACAGTGCGGTCGGTGCTTTCTTCGTCGGACATGGTTTTCTCCTGCCGCGTCGGCGTAGAACCCGATCCAACCATCCGCCAACGTACTGTCCTGGTAGTCCGCCAGGTGCTCGCCGTTGG
>Ga0209018_1002663_pt1 | contig 12224 bp, 37 predicted proteins | sample YNPBryBLVA2012_FD_185814 | JGI IMG/M metagenome (GOLD analysis project Ga0209018, IMG submission 185814) | Anoxygenic and chlorotrophic microbial mat microbial communities from Yellowstone National Park, USA - YNP Bryant BLVA 2012 (SPAdes)... ...
ACGTCTTACGCCACGTCTTACGCCACGTCTTACGCCTCGTCTCAAGGGGAATATGAGCGTAGCTTTTATTCGCTCTGACCCCTTGGGTAGTGTTTGGTGATGAATATGCCAGGGAGAAAGTATCGTGTGGAAGTGGATAGGAAGCCCACTTGCCCGTTATGCTGTAGCCCATGTGAGAAATGCTCACGGGCCATAATGGTGCTAAAGTCGGGTGTTATCCTGTCAACCATGTTCAGGTGTCCAAAATGCGGTGTGAAGGTAAGAGTCCAAATCCCATACGACCTTGCGAGGCTGCTCTGACACTCGCAACCCAAATAGTGTGGACGACAGTCACAACGCTTTTTATAGCTGTAGTGAGATAAAGGTGTGCGGATAATGCGGAGAATCTCCTCTGCGGAGACTCCGTAGCTACGGGGATAATAAAATATATATAGTGTCCCTGAGATAATATTTAATATAATTTTCAAGGAGCGATGAATATGGACGAGAGCAAGGTGTTGGAGTTCCTGGAGAAGAACCCTAAGAACGCATACTCGTATAGGGAGATCGCAAAGGAAGTAGACAAACCTGTGAGACAGGTTATGAATGCTGTAAGGAGATTGTCGAAGAAGGGAAAGTTGGTTAGATATACTGCGAAGGTACCGTGGACAACGTGTTCGGGGAGAGTGGTTCAGCAGACAGTTGCATTTTTCACGGTGAAGAACACAGTTTAGGTATGGCAGAAGCCTAAATGTGAAAGAGAGCTATGGCTCCGAGGAGAGCTGGAACTAGTGATACCACCGCATACTTTGTTTGGAAGGTTTTGGTATGATGGTAACCTGGAAGATACCCGGGGACTGGTACCATGAGCATAAGGACGAATTCAAGAGGGTACGCGATGAGTATGGGAGACTGCAGTTCTTAGGGTGGCGAGAGATGGCCTGGAAGAGCGAAAAGGAGAAGGTAACGCTGATAGCGGAGAGATATGTGGGTGAGGACGGGAAGGAGAAGACGAAAGAGGTCACCTTGTGTTGGGAAGGAGAACAAGAAACGTGGCTACTGAACAAGATGAAAGAGATGTTTGGAAAGTTCAGTGCAGATGAGATGACTCTGGAGCTGAGGACGTTTGACGAGAAGGTTGAGTATGAGATAAGGCAGATGTATACAAGTCTCAATAGGCCTCCGGAGGGATTTATTAACGCACACATTAAGAGAAGGTTGGAGGAGAGAAAGACTATAGTCGCGAAGTATGCGAATGGAGGAGGATGTGAGTGAGTAATGATGTGGTAGTGCTGAACTCGACGGTGTTACCGTACCCGTCGAGTGGACGACCGTACAGGGTGGTCGTGTCGACGGCCACCTTGGCGGAGGTCCGATGGGCAGTGGTCAATGGGGCGATGAGCTTCATCGGCCATGAAGGGACTGCACTGTCCCTTGGTTTGCCCTATAACCGAGGGATGGTGAAGAGTTTCAAGCGGGCCTATGTGGTCCGCTTGAAGAAGAGGCTGGCGGAGGGAGAGGTACTTCCGTCAGTCACCGAGGCGGAGGTCGAGGTGCTCCGCCTGGATATTGATGAATGGGTCCCCTCTCCCTACTGGCAGGAGGGGGCGAAAGGAGGAGAGGGAGACTATATCGGATAGGGGGGTATAGCCCCGCTATTGACCAGAGTGTTACTGAGCTTCATCTGAGGGGTGAATATGGACGAGCAGGAGTTTCAGGAGATGCTAAGTGAGATTGTGACTGAGAATGAGGATGTAGTAAGGGTGAGCACCTTCGAAGCAGGTGGTATGCTTACCTCGAATAAGGGGATAACGGTGACCATGAACGATGGTTCCCAATTCCAGGTCGTCATCGTTCAATCGAGGTTAGGTAGGGGCTCTCTATCGGAGGAATAGACATGCAAATGTGCAAGGATGGGACACTCGCTCCTGAGTGTCCACAAGGGCGCGAGGAGCGGTGCCAGGTATGTGGCAAGATTATAAAAGTGTATACCTGGTACTGTGTTATCAACAGGGAGCTTAAGCACTATAACTACCGTTTCACGAAGTACCTGATTGATTGCCCTGCCCACAAGGGTCTCATGGGTAAATATCCCAGTGTTACCCTGCAGGAGTGTGATTGTGAGCGAGAATCTCGTTAGGTGGTAAATATGGAAAGGGTAGGGAGTTGTAGTGTTTGTGGGAAGAATGCGGCAGTGAACACACCATGCGTAGACAAGGAGGGGAATTTGTATTGCTACGAATGCTCAAGGAAGCAGAATAAGCTGCTTCAGGGCATAGATCAATACAAGGATGACAATGGTAGATACATCACCGTACCGGATCTTGTGTACGGTGAATGTTCGGTTTTTGTTTGTGAAAACGAGGTCTCCGCGTACCTAGGCGGAGGCACGGAGAGCTTTTATCTGACGCCAGCGGAACAGAAGCTTCCGCTGGAGGAGATAATAGGCATTCTCCGTTCTTATGTGGATAAGGGGTGGCACCGCTGTTCGTCGTGCGGGAAGGAACTGAGAACAGAAACGGAGATTGCGGGCCGGCCCCTATTCGCAGGAATATGTTGTGAGGAATGTTGGAAGAAACATCTTGAGCTGCTAGCCGAAGAGCGAAGGAAAGGATATATCTGTAGTATGTGTGGGCGGCCATACTCAAATTGCTGTTGTTGAAGACGAGTAGGAGGATGAAAAAATGCTAATCATGGGTTGGAGCACGGAATCGATGGTGTTGTGTGACGGTGTCCCCTTTAATGGGGATGCCGAAGATACTGTGGGCCTCGGCAAACCCATCTCATATCCGAAGAGGATGTGGGATGAGTGTGATTGGGATGCCTTGGCATTGTGGCTTAATAGTCACGGTGTAAAGACGGAGGTAATCGCTCGATTCGTACAAGTCGAGCGAGAGTGCCGCATGGGAGCAAATCTCATGCGGATGCTCTATGAGTAAGTGTACAGTATCCGAGGGAACCCGCGTCATCGGACCCTACAGGTCCATGGAGAATGAGTAAGATGGAGACAGCGACACAGACAGTGGAGAGGTGTGAGAGGTGTGGAAAAGTCGTAAAGGTCTACACTTGGATTTTAGTGAGCGAAAAGGTAGACCGCATGATAGTGACCATGCGGGACTGTGGATGCGAGTAGGGCAGGAGGGCGGACCCTCCGCGGGTCATACCCCGGCGGTAGCTAGGGAAGAAGGAGAGTGAAAAAAATGATGACAACGCTGTTTTGTGAAAAGTACCACAAGCCATTAGAAGAGGTTGGTAGTCTGTGCAAGGAAGAGTGTTTGGGTGAGGGCGGAGATGATTGCCCTCACTTAAGGCACCACAGAAAATGAGCCGATACCGCTGATGTATTCCTCCCCGGGGGTCTTTATGGCCCTTGGCTGATGGTCGGGAGGGAGGGAGATTGAACATGGAGTACGTACAATGTGCGAATTGTGGAAAAACGTTTCCCCAGAGTGAAATTGAGGCCTGGTCGGACCTTATATTAGGTTACAAACCGGCCTGCTCCTATGAGTGTAATAAGGCACTCGGGCAGGTGCGGAAAGCATAGTCCCCGTAAATGCGGGGCGGGGAGCGTCATGGCTTCCCCTGTGCTGTCGGGCCTCGGAGAGGTCCAGAAGGAGGAATGAATATGGAAAGAATAGAAGCTGTAGAGTTCGACGGGGTGAAACTCCCCGTCATAACCACAAGCTGGGAGAAGAGGAAACTCGCCCCTATCGGGGAGGTGTGCCTCCCCAAGGGGACGGTCGTGAGAGGGCGGCTAATCTCCACCCGAGGAGGGGGAGCTAGCTGGGACTGCCCCTCGTACCTCAGATACGGGACAGGCAGGTTCAACCCTCTCTTTGAGGGGGTCCTAGCAGAGGACGGGGAGCTAAGGTTCCGCCACAGCGAGGAGTATCTCCGCGGTGCGGGGGCTATCTGGCAGAGCTTCGCCCCTAGATACCACTCGTCGTGGCATGGGTGGATAATACTAGGTAAGGTGGAGCCGCATGGACCTTCCCGTGTGACAGGGCTATCGTGGAGCCGCACGGGGGGCCTTCTCGTGTGGCACGATTGGGTACCCCCTCCCACTGGCAGGAGGGGGAAAAGAACTAGGTCTATTGAGTAGGGGTACAGACCCCGTAAATGCGGGGTGGGGGGCGGTCATAAACCCCCCTGTGTCATCGGGCAGGAGGATGAGAAAAATGGAAAAGAAAGTCTGGATATGGGTCAATGTGGACGGCGATTATGGTATTGGGTTTGAGGGGAAAAACGAAGCGGCGAAGGTGGGCCAGTTGGCGGCCGTTGAACTGGTGCATGTCAGCCAGTTGTGGTACAGGGTCCGGTGCTTCCATAACGGGCATTGGAAAATCATGACCCCGGCGGCCGCCTGGTTTGCGGGGGCCGAGCAGATAAAGAGGTTTGGGACAACGATATCATAGGTACAGCTCCGGGAGCATCGAACCCCCTGTGTCAAAGGGTGTCCAACGGAGCAGGCGATGAAATTGAGTTGGTGGTTGTACACTGTCCTTTATGCGGCAAGGTTTGCAGAGGATGAGCGGTAAGCAACTGATGACTGACTAAGGAGGTCCTCATCGACCATGGTCTATATCGGAGACTCCATTTGACAAAAGATAGGTAAGGTGAGAATATGGTGAAGTTTGTAGAGGTAAAGCCGGAAGATGTTAAGAAGGTAGAGAGCAAGGCAAGGGGACGCTTCACTGCGCCTATTTTGCAGGAGTTCCTCGAGTCTGGTCTCTATATGGTGAAGATAGATAGGAAGAACGACCCAGTGCTCAGTAAGAGACCTTTGATGAGTCTTTACACTGGCCTAGGACAGACTGTGCGGAAGCACCAGATGCCCATAAGGGTGCAGCAAGTCGGTGGGGAGATATACTTAAGCCGCATCGACAGAACTCCCGATGGACAGGAGATTCCTGACTGGAAGGAGAAACTGGGAGTAAAGCCCAAGCGCTCGTCGGATATAGAGCCAGACGAAGAAGGAGCAGTGGACATCGATGACATCGGGCAGTAAGAAGGTACTTATCGCTGTCTCGGAGCTCTACAACCCGAGAGAGCTTTTGAACACTATTAGGGTTTTTAGGAAGAGAGGCTTAGCCTTCGATGTAGTTTCCGGACAGACGTACATCCAGAGCGAGGACGGACCGCAGCAGATTAGGCTGAAGTTGACTTATGCTACACTGGACACTAGGAATTTAGCATCGCGGTATGATGCTATCGTCTGCATTTCCGGAGCTCTAAAGCCCACGATGCACATGTGGAAGAATAAGATTTTGGCAGACATCATACGTCAGATGAACGAAGCGGGAAAGGTCTGCGCGGGCATATGTTGTGCAGCACCTGCGGTTGCTCCTGTGGCGAAAGGCAAGCGGATGACGTCGTACGACATGCTAAGAGCGAGAGACTGGTGTGAGATTAATGGGGCTATCTGGACGGGAAAAGTGATGGAGGTGGATGGTAACATTATAACGGCATCTAATGAGCAGAAGACAGAAGACTGGGCGGAAGAGATAGTGAAAGCAGTCCAGCAAGTGAAGTAAATGGAGAAGAATGGTGGGCAAATGTCTCGCTAACCGGTAAGTGTGAGAATGATTCCCAGAAACTTAACAACGAGGGTTCGCAACGGTCAGGCATACCAGTGCCTGCTATGTGGGATTTATCACCTGGTCGGTAGTAAGAAGGGCAGGAGACATCGCTTATATAGGATTGAGGTCTCCGATTGGGAGGGAGAGGAAAATGAATAAGTGCCAGCGCTGCGGGGGAGAGGTTGTACACCTAGGGGAGAAATACCTGAAATTAAGGTACGTCGAGATTGTGGATTATGCTGGCAGAGTGATTGAAAGGATGTGGCTTTGCATCAGATGTAGGAGAGAAAGGAGACGGCAAGGCTTAGGAATAAGAATGGTGATATGATGGTAATTACCAAAGATGAATTCGAACAGAAGAAGATAAGTCCTGATCTCCAGAGGACAGGCAAAAATCAGGCGAAGATACTGAGACTGTTGAGGCAGGACACCAGTAAAGCTTACTCACAGATGGAAATACAGCAAATGCTTGACGTTAAGCATGTGTCTGCTATTAACTACGCGCTACATGCTCTGAGGAAGAAGGGTTTAGTTCAAGGAAAGATTGTAGGAGGAATAATGTACTGGAGGGCGCAAAATGGCGAAGAAGGAGTTTCTAAAGTGCTATCCAACCATAGTGGAAATAGTGAAAATGGAACCCCTGATCAGCAAGACGCAGCTAGCGAGACAGATTGTAAAGAGATGCAGGGTTAGTATGTCGATAGCATTCGAGTGGATTGATAAGGCGGTCGAATATCACCTTATCCATGAGGTTAACGTCGAGAGAAAGGACAACCATATCGGAAGGTTAGCGAGACAATATGTGTATAGGCCAATGGGAAGAAGAATTGAGAGTGACGGCATATGAGTCCTTTAAAAAAGCTCGGAGTTATCGTGGGCTGGATTATAATTGGTGCGGGGATAGTGGTAATGACGGCAGTTTCCCCATGGATAGGAGGGACGTGCTGTATAGCCCTCGGAATGGTGTTCCTATTGGGAGTGGTATTATCGTTATTCGGGGTGATAAGCAAATGACAGAGCTGGTATATGTTAAGGTGGTTGTTAGCTCCATGCGCATGCTTGAGACACAACAGATTGTTGCGGAGGGATTCATAGAGATTAACGCTCGAAAGATACCATGGGACGCGGTACTGAATCAAAAGATGGTTAGGTTCGTGCCAGAAAGGATGGAGTTTCCGAACATGGAGAAGGACCTAAGGGACGTAGTTCTTACAACGCTTGGGCAGGTCAATATTCCGGCGGTTAAGACTTTCACAGTTCCAAAGAGGTAAGGAGTTCACTTAGGGTGACGTTGCACCCAGATAATGGTCACCAGTATTTAAATATAAGGAAAACAATATATAGTGGTGATAGCATGCGAAAGCAGTTAAGCGAGGAGCAGATAGAGGAGGCGATGAAAAAAGCTCAAGAGAGGAGAGAAAAGAGGAAGGATCAGTGTCTCCAGTGCAGGTTTCATGAGCCACAGAGCATGCCAGCAGAGAGAAGAAGGTGTGTGCATCCTGAGGCTAGGGGAACCATTTCGAAGGGAGACAGTTGCTTATATTTCAAGAGACGATGGCCAGAGGGAATAGAACCGTTTGAGCTAGAGTGGTGGTAAAATGCAGCTAAAGGAGCAGACTATCAAAGAAATACTTCACGAGTTAACAGGGCTAAATGTTTCGGATAAAGCTGTGATTGCATTCGGAAAGGCGATCGACGAGTATATGAAAGAGCTTGCCGATAACGCAGCGCGGTTTGCGGGTCACGCTAAAAGAAAAACGCTACGGGAGGAGGATATTCTCCTTGCAAGAGAAATCGTTGATTAAGGGGGCTGTGGAATGCCGATAGATATAAATAACTTCAAGGAAGGAACAGCCCCTGTGAGGAGAAAGCTTCAGATTAACATCATGTTGGTGTTGCAGAAGAACCCGAATAAGGCCTTCTCATCGATAGAGTTCGAAAATCTGCTCAATGCAAGGAGACAGGCGATAAATCAGGCGTTACGCTCATTAGAGCAAAAAGGCATGGTTAAAAGAGCTTACATTAAAGACGGACACAGCAAAGTGACGTATGTGACCATAGAGGAAGCATACCGGGGGATAGATGTGTCCGTTTTCCTCTAAGGTGATAAGATGAAAAACGAAAGAGCATTGCAAATAGTAAAGACCCTTGAAGAGCATCAGGCACTTGGGGGTTTTAGCGTAGAGGAGATTGCTGAAGAACTGGGAGAGTTTCCCAGTGACGTCGAACAAGAGTTTAAGAGACTCCAGAAAGCTGGAGCTATTAAATGTTACATGTATCAAGGAAAGCTGTATGCTGTATTCCAGCAAGGGTTGGATTTGGAAAAGCTTAAAGACGAGGATAATGTAAAACCGGATGTCATGTACAGATAGGGAGAGGCCAGTCATGAGAATCCCCAAAAACACCTATTCTGACTATGGATCGCTCAAGAGTCAGCACAGTTTAAATAGCAAGACAACGATATCAATGTCACACACATCGTGTGTGGAGGAATCGAAATGTGTCCGATAGAGTTGGGAGAGTTTGAGAAGGGCAAGGAGCCCGAGGCCATCAAAGGGTCGACCGTGAAACCTGCCGTGGAGAAGTTCCTGGTAGAGAACAAGAACAGCGCCTTCACAACGCGCGAGATCGCTGAGCACATCGACGCGAACAAGGCGACTGTGAACCACACCGTTAGGAAGCTTGTCGAGGAAGGCAAGGTCGAGCGGAAGTCGGTCGGTGGCCTCATCTACAACCACTGGGTGGAGGGCGCCGAGCCTTCGAAGGAAGAGGAAGAGGAGTAAAGCCTCTTCGGTTGACTGCGGGGGTAAGGACCAAATCTCGTTGGGTCCTTACCCTTTTTTAATCTGGTCGTGATAGGATGGGTTGTTACACTGAGACAGGGTACATTTCCTGTAGAAAGTGTGATCAGAGGAACAGCTGTCCGTTTAGCGATTATCAGGGGGGCTATAGATGAAGGAGTGCAAGGTCTGTGGTGAAATGCACAATGAGATGGCGGAATGCGAAAAGATATGTAAGGGATGTTGTCCGATAGAGAAAGGGGATATAGGTGACTGTGAAGATTGTATGTTGATAGATGTGCTCGATGACGATGAGTAGGGGGACAACCACATGTGTGACCTAGATAGGGTTGACGAGCAAGTCTCATGTATCAGTCCAGAGAGAGAGGAGCTGGAGAAGGTGATGGATTTAATGAAGCTCCGAAGGTGTTTGGCCTGTAACTCCCTATGTGCGATAGAGAAAGCGAAAGATAAAAAAGTTTACTGTCCTTACTGTCAAACAGAGCTAGTGGAGGGAAAGGATGGATTTTAAAGTATCTTGTCCGGAGTGTAATCTGACTAGGTATTATATTGATCACGATGCTAAGATGTATAGCGACCTGTTGGCAAAGATAAAGGAAACCAAGTGTGAGGGATGTGGGAAACGTAAGCTAGAGATAAAGAAGCTTAAGTCTAAGCAGTCGTTGGTTATAAAAGATAGGTTCCCGAACAAAAGGATGATTATCACTAAGCAGAAGTTAGTTGACCTTATAAATGCGTCAGCGGTTTGGCGCAATTCCAGTAATCCTTTGGATCCTGAACTTAAGGAGGAAGAGGATAGGCAGAAAAAGAGTGATGTGAAGTGGAGTGGAGAGATAGAGATAGAGGACAAGGATCTCGAGGACCTAGAGTAGACGAAAGACTGTCGAGTTACTTTAGTCTTCACTCGTCTCCAGTGATGCCTACACTCACTCCTCCTGGGTAGCTCGATAGTCCGTCAAATGGGTAAGGAAACTTATCCACGGGTAGTCAGGAAGGAGTGGTTCTTAGCTGCACCTCGCCTTCCTGACACCTAAAGTGAGGTGATAGTATGAAGGTAAGTGAGTTACTGGAAGTCATCGAGGCTATAATGAAGGATACAGCCCCGAGGAGCTCGCTCTATGCGAGAGTGTTGCGGGAGCACATGCATAGAAGGCATAAGGAAATCTTAAGTGAGGACGTGGTAGTAGAGTAGCTAGACCTAGACCTGAGGGGGAGAAATCATGAAGGAAGAACTAATTTGGTACGGAGGAATCGGGCATTACTGTGACCGTGTGCCTAGTAGGGATGGGACGCATACCGTGCTGGTATCGAGAGTGGATGGAACCATGTTTTTATCGTGGGACAGGTTGAATGAGTATGAGACGAACAAAATACGATGAGAGACCAAAACGGTCCGGCGCACGGGGCAGATATTATAGATGCACGGACTGCGGGAGGTTGGTCCGCGATACAGGGGAGAAAGAGAACGAGCTCGGTCTGTGTAGCGAATGTTTCTTGGCTCTACTGACGGAGAATATCACGGAGATAGAGTAAGGTGATTGAGATGGAATGGGATATCAGGCCGGGCCGGAAATGGATGGAGGTCCATAGCGACAACCCGATGCTGGTACAGATATACCCCATCAGGGCACGGTGTGTGATCTGTGGTGGCAAGCTCATCGAGATATGTGTTGTGGCGATGGGCCAGCTCACGGTCGATAGAACTATATCCTATTGTGTGAATTGTGGTCCGTGCAAGAAGAATCTGGGTGAGTGGTTCGAGTAGGTGGAAAGGATGGCAATTCAACCAGGGTTCTATGTCGTGAGGTATTTAAAAAATGGCGAGATAACGGTGGCCGAGAGAACAGCCGACGGGCGAGATAAGACTGACAATGAGTTCTACTCAGTCGGGAGTGAGTGTTCATATAACGACCACGAGTTCCTTGCCAACTACTCGATAATCAAGAGGATAGAAGTCTTCTGGTGGAGTGGTTCGAGTGAAAGAAAAGAAGAATAAGAACTTATGCTATGATTGTTCCGAATATGCCCATCATGGTTCCTGGGCGTGTGATTCTTGTGAATATGAGATGGCTAAAAAGTATAGATGCCCACGTTGTGGGTATGAACAAACTTTCGATGAAGCGTATTTAGATAGTGGACGGTATTGCCCTAATTGTGATGCTGAACTTAATATTCCATTCGAGTTTTGGATAGGTGATTGAGATGACAGAGAAAGAGATGGCTAAGATAAGTGAAAAGATGGTGAAGCTGTCCATGAGGCGTGGATGGCGAAGCGGGAAGATAAAATGGAGGAATTGAGATGAAGCTGACGGAAGAGGAAATAGGATATGTGTTACTCGCCTTAGAAAAGGCGGGGTGTTCAGATTGTCCCTATTGGGAAAAAGGGGAATGTAATATCCCAGCTGGGAGGAAGGCAATTTGCACTAAAGAGTTTTGGAGTGATTGAGATGGCAGAGGAGTTACCGTCCTGTGCGCGGTGCAAAAAGAAAGACCTGACAATCGGAGTGAAAGTAATCAGGAACGGAAGTGAGGTAGTATATTGCCCGAGATGCTTGGAAAAGATCATGGTCATTGAACGGTTTTGTGAATTGACCAAAGTCGACGAAGAGTGATTGAGATGGTCGATGAGATACCTATCGGCATGGCCATTCGACTCCCACCACCATGGGAGTGCCGCTGGGTGTGTCCCAAATGCGCGGATCACCCTCAGGGAGAACCGAAGGAGGTATTGGACTGCACAACCATATTCTATCAGGTGGATCGAGATGGCCGAAGGTATAGTGTGGGACAGTGCTGTTGCTATTCTGAGGTTCACGGACGGAGAGGTGATTGAGATGACCAATGATAGTACTGTATATGGCCCGGTTCGGTGTCGAGAATGTGAGGCCGGTTTCCATGAGCTTTGTCACCAGCTTACAACTAGTGGATGTTGTTGCCTAAGAGGCCGTGTGCTGATGATAGTTAATACAGGCACGACGCTGAGAATTAGGTGGTGATTGAGATGACCGATAGGAAGCAGGACAAGAACAATCGGGGTTCGTGTAGGGACTGTTTACATTACGAGCAGTGCGGTGCCCATCCACCAGAAAGCATCATCTGCGATAACGGCTATAATCATTACAAGCGCAGGGCTACAGGTGATTGTGATGGCCAAGCGTAAAGAACCCAATGACTGGCCAGTGGGACCATGCGGAAAGAAATGCTGGAATGTGATAAAGATGGGTTATTGCGACCACTGCATCCACAATCCAGTGGACCCGAGAACCCAAGACAACTACTCAGTGGGGTGATTGAGATGAAAATGAATGCGAGAGAACAGGAGCAGTACCGTCAGTTTCGCCAAGAACACAGACAACACGGCGTCAGGGTGGAACGGATACAGACTGGCATCGGTGTCAAGGTCGTCGTGAGATGCAGAAAATGTGACAAAGAAAAAGATATCACAGACTATGCGTCATGGTAAGGGAGTGATTGAGATGACGAGCAGGACAAGCATAAAGTTGTTGAGAGCGAGAGCAGAGAATGCCGAGAAGAAAGTAGAAGAACTCACCAAGAGAGTGGCAGAACTCGAAGCCGAGTTGAAACTTAAGCAGGTTTGATGTGATTAAGATGACCGATAGGAAGCAAGAACACAAAGAGCTGAATGAGAAGAAGGTCGAGGAACTCGAACGAAAGATAAAGCTCAGAGATAGGCAGATAGCGTACATGCGAGGCTGTGCGGATTGCGGGCATTGCGAGCATGAGTGCCGCCTGAAAGATATGGAACTTTCTGAAAATCGAGAAATCTCCGACCTGGAGCAACAGGTCGAGAAACTCGAAGAAGAGCTCAGAGCACTCAAACCACGCCCTATAATATATACTGCGG
>Ga0209018_1002665_pt1 | contig 12221 bp, 9 predicted proteins | sample YNPBryBLVA2012_FD_185814 | JGI IMG/M metagenome (GOLD analysis project Ga0209018, IMG submission 185814) | Anoxygenic and chlorotrophic microbial mat microbial communities from Yellowstone National Park, USA - YNP Bryant BLVA 2012 (SPAdes)... ...
AAATTGGTTGTGAAAATGAAAAAAACCACACGTTTCAAACAGTTGTTGACATCTCCCACTCTCGAGTTTATTTGCGAAGCCCACAATGGGCTTTCCGCCAAAATCGCAGAAGAAGCGGGATTCCCCGGTATCTGGGCGAGCGGTTTGTCCATCAGCGCACAACTGGGCGTACGGGATTCCAACGAAGCTAGCTGGACCCAGGTACTGGAGGTGCTGGAGTTCATGTCCGATGCCACCACCGTGCCGATCCTCCTTGATGGGGACACGGGGTATGGGAACTTCAACAACATGCGACGGCTTGTCCGCAAACTGGAACAGCGGGGCGTGGCTGCCGTCTGCATCGAGGACAAACTATTCCCCAAAACGAACAGTTTCGTACGGGGTACCGCCCAGCCCCTGGCAGACATGGAAGAGTTCTGCGGAAAGATCAAGGCGGGGAAAGATGCGCAGACAGACCCCGATTTCTGCATCATCGCACGGGTGGAAGCCTTCATCGCGGGGTGGGGGCTGAAGGAGGCGCTGAGGCGGGCGGAAGCGTACCGCAGGGCTGGAGCGGATGGAATCCTCATCCACAGTGCCCTGTCGGTGCCGGACGAAATCCTTGCCTTCAAACGGGAATGGGGGGATCGCTCTCCGGTGGTGATCGTTCCCACCAAATACTATGCCACCCCCACGGAAGTGTTCCGGGAGTATGGATTCTCTATCGTGATCTGGGCGAACCACCTTCTGCGATCAGCCCTTGCCGCCATGCAGAAAACCGCGGCCACCCTGTACCGGGAGCAGAACCTCCGTTCCATCGAGGACAAGATTGCCCCCGTGTCAGAGGTTTTCCGTCTGCAGGGACAGGAGGAACTGGAAGCGGCGGAACGGCTCTATCTGCCTGCCTCTGGCCGTAAGGTGGCGGCTGTGGTACTGGCCGCCGCTCGAGGTACGGAACTCGGCTCCCTAACGGAAGACAGGCCCAAGTCGATGGTGGATGTGGGAGGCCAGCCTCTCCTTGCCCACATCGTGGATGCCTACAATGGGGCGGGGATCAAGAACATCACGGTAGTGAGGGGATACCGTAAGGATACAGTAAACCTTCCCAATCTCCGATATGCGGATAACGATGCCTACGCCGATACGGGGGAACTGTGGTCACTCCAGTGTGCTCTGGAGGCGGCTCAGAAAGGGTTTACCGATCACGATCTAGTGGTGTCATACGGGGATGTGCTTTTCCGCAAGTACATCCTTCAGATCCTACTGGACAGTGAAGCCGACTACACGATCGTGGTGGATGTGGAGTGGCAGGAATCGGCCAATCGGGGGAGGTTCGCCGATTACGTGCACTGTTCTGTGCCCTTCTCCCGGTTCGGTTTTGCCTCCGAGGTACGGCTCCAGCAGGTTTCCCCGTCTCTACCTAAAGAGCTGATCCATGGGGAATGGATGGGGTTCCTCCGGGTGCGGGCCGGGAAAGTGGGGGATTTCACTGCTATGGTACGGAAGCTGACCGGGGAGCCGGAGGGACGGAAGGCCCGATTGCACGATCTTCTGAACCGTCTGGTACAGGCCGGGGAGGAAGTGCGGGTGTTGTACACGGTAGGGAACTGGATCGACATCGATTCGGTGGAAGATCTGGTGATGGCGGCAAAGTTTGTGTAAGAGCGCGATCCACGATACGAGGTACCTATGATTCGAGCGGAGAGCTTTGTGCGGGCGGTGGAGAAGCGGGGTTTTGAACTCTGGACAGGGGTCCCCTGCTCCTATCTAAAACCGTTCATCAATTACGTGATCGATGCGGGCCGGGCAGGGGATAAAACTCCGGGCCAAGAGCCCTTTCGTCCTGTGACAGTTTCCGGCCGGCAGTCTTCTAGTTTAGAAACTAGTACTGGCCGGGGCCTGCAATATATCCCTGCGGTGAACGAGGGAGATGCGGTAGCCATCGCGACAGGTTCCACCCTCGCCGGTAGGCTTGCGGTGGTGATGTTCCAGAACTCGGGGCTGGGGAACGCGGTGAATCCGCTGAGTTCTCTCAACTATATTTTCAAGATTCCCGTGCTGATTATCACGAGCCTTCGCGGGGAACCAGGCGGTCCCCACGACGAGCCCCAGCACGAGCTGATGGGTGCCATTACCACCGGTATGCTGGAAATCTTGAAGATCCGCTGGGAGTACTTTCCCACGGAAGGGGCCGAGGTAGAGGCGGCGGTGGATCGGGCGGTGCGACACATGGGGGAAACAGGGCTTCCTTTTGCCTTGGTGATGCGGAAAGATTCGGTAGAGCCCTATGCGCTGAAGTCCAGGGTGGTTGAAAGGGCGGAGACGGCGAGGAAGGGGGGCTTAGGGGTGTCTGAAGAAGAGCGCCCGCTGATAGGAGCGAAAGCTGGTTCGGAGGGAAAAAAAAGCGCCTTCAGGGGCGATCTTGAGGAAGCCACCCTGGCAGGAGCGAAAGCTGGTTCGGAGGGCAGGGAGCCCCTTGAAGTAGGCAAGGTATCGGCTGCAGCAGCGCTGGCCGGTTCCGGAAGCGGGGTTCCACATGAAGCAGAGCGAGCAGGTGAGGCAGTGCGAGCAAGTGAAGCAGGGCGCGTAGGCAATTTAGCCGCCACAAGCCAGCGAAAGGAGCCGAAGGTGAGGCGGGAGGCTATTCTCCGGGTTATCCAAAAGTCCACACCCCCTGGAACAGGTGATCTGGTGATAGCCACAACAGGGTACACGGGCCGGGAACTCTACGCCCTGGAGGATCGACCGAACCAGTTCTACATGGTGGGTTCCATGGGATGCGCTTCCAGCTTTGCCTTGGGAGTGGCACTGACGCGTCCTGACCGCAGAGTGGTTGTGGTGGATGGGGACGGTGCTGTGCTGATGCGGATGGGTGCTCTGGCAGTGCTGGGAACGCAAAAGCCGGCAAACTTGATTCACATCGTTCTCGATAACGGTTCCTACGAGTCCACGGGAAACCAGGCCACGGTTTCTCCCTCGGTGGATCTCTGTGCCGTCGCCCGCGCCTGTGGGTATGATCGGGTAGTGGAGCTGAACGATCCGGAGGAACTGGCACAGATCCTGGCAGAGAGGGATCGTCCCGGGTATTCCTCTGCCCTAACTTTTATTCGAGTGCCTATTTTGTCCGGTGCTCCCGAAGGCTTACCGCGACCGAAAGTCACCCCTCCGGAAGTGGCCCAGCGGTTTGCCCTCTTTGTCCAGGCCATGAAAGAATAGGGTCTGAAATCCGTATAGAGCCTATACTTCGTACAACGCCCGGGTGAGGTGCGGGAAACTAGAAAGTAAGAACCGCGTTGCGAGGAGTGGGCCTATTCGGCGTCTTGACGGCCCCGGTGAGGCCGTTATGAATGAAGGAGGCTATTGTGGGCTTAACCTTCGTAGAAGGCGTTGTGTTTGGGGTAAAGGGGAAGAAACGGGTAGTCCAGTTTCTTGTAGACAGCGGGGCCACGTACACTCTCATTCCCAAAGCAGTCTGGGAATACCTCGGTTTGAAACCCAAAAAAGCTCTTACCTTTGTGTTAGCCGATGGAACATCTATTACCCGCCAGGTTTCGGAATGTAAAATCCGCCTACTTGGGGAAGAAGGGCACACTCCAATTATCCTTGGGGAGGCGGAGGATGAGCCCTTACTCGGCTCCGTTACATTGGAGATTATCGGACTGGTGTTAGATCCATTCAAGAGGGAACTCCGGCCCATGCAAATCCGCTTGGCTTGATTAAGCTCTCGGTTGATACAGCTCTCGAGACGATACAGATAAGTTATCCCAGTCCTGCGCCCTCGATCCAGCAGTTACTGGAGAGGGTTTTTCTGCTATATTATTCTCTGTGGAAAAGAAGGGAGACTCGGCGTCTTTCGATCCCGTTCCTTTTCGCGAGGGTTTAAGAAAGCGAAACGCCCGATACCGACAAGCTTTAGGGTACCGGATACAAGAGGCCCGGGAGTTTCTTCCTACCCTTGTAGAAGCATTTCTCTCGATAGATCCCGATGTAGAAAAAATTGTTCTGTTTGGATCTTTGGCACGGGGTGAGCCGAAAAGCCTTGAGTTCGATATCGATCTAGCGGTTCGGTCAAAGAAATATTTGAAGCTTGTCTCCTGGACGTTGGATCAGAAATGGAAGATCGACCTGGTGGATCTGGATGAGCTTTCCGAGACCTTCCTCGCGGATATAGAAAAGACAGGGGTTATTCTGTATGAAAAGAGTGGATCCTGAGGCAATCCTCATTCTTTCCTCCGAGCTGGAGCAAGATCTGAGGCAATTGGAAAAACTGGAAAAAGAAAATGCCCAGGCTATGGAAAGAATTGAGCATGGAGCGAGGGAATCGTTAGATTTTGCAGCCCTGGGGTACACCATACACAACATATATTGTCTTATGGAGAATTCTTTTCTGCGGATCGCGAAAACCTTTGAAAACAAGCTAGACAAGGATGCTTGGCATCGTTCATTGCTTCGAAGAATGACTCTGGAGATACCGGGTGTTCGTCCGGCTCTTTTAGATGAAGATGCGGTAGATATACTTGATGAATTGCGTTCTTTCCGACATGTATTTAGGAACCTATACCAAACGGGTATAAAACCCGAAAAGGTCCTGGCGGTTCAGAGAATTGTGCCAGAAGCGGTTCGATCTTTCCGGAATGCGGTTAAGGAGTATGTGAACAAGTTGAAAATCATTGGGGAGGAACTGTAGATGAGCATGAAGAAGACGGATGAATCGATTCGTATGAATTCTGTCCAGCGGCGCCCTACGATTCTGTTGAACCCGGGTCCGGTGACCATGAGTGAACGGGTGCGGCGCAAGTTCCTGGATGAGGATCTTTGCCATCGGGAGCCGGAGTTTGCGGAACTGGTGCTGGATATCAAGGCTCGTTTACGAAAAGTGTATCCGGAGGCGGAGGCCGACTACGAGGCGGTTCTTTTCACCGGTTCGGGGACCTGCGCGGTGGAGGCGATCTTTCAGAGCCTGGCCCCGCGGAAGGGAAAAACCCTCGTGATCGCCAACGGCGTGTACGGGGAACGAATCGCTTCCATGCTGGAAGTGCAGGGAAAACCGTACGCGCTGGTGAAAAGCCCATGGCCGGAACCGATGAACCTGGCCGAAGCAGAGCGGATCCTGCAGGCCGATCCGGCCGTCACCCATGTGGCCGCCATACACAACGAAACCACTACGGGCCGCTTGAACGACCTGGACAGCCTGGGGGCACTGTGTCGGCGGTACGGGAAACCGCTCCTTCTCGATACGGTATCCAGTTTTGCTGGGGAAGAGATTCGCTTCAAGGACTGGAACGTGGCGGCCCTCGCTTCGGTAGCGAACAAGTGCATCCATGGGGCACCGGGGATCTGCTTCGTGCTAGCCCGGAAGGACCTACTGGAAACAGGCACGAGCGAGGCTTCTTCCCTATACCTCGACCTATTCAAAATGTACAAGGAGCAGAAGACTGGTTTTTCACCCTTTACCCAGGCAACCCATATCTGCGTGCTGCTTCAGGAGGCGCTGAAGGAACTGGAAGATGCCGGTGGGTGGAAGGCCCGCCGGGCCCGGTACCGGGATATATCTGGAAAAATCCGGCGGGAGTTCCGCGGGATAGGGTTAGAACTCTTCCTGCCGGAAGACGCGTACTGCTCTATGTTGACTTCCTTCAAACTACCGGCGGGCCGAACCTACGCACAGGTGCATGATGCGTTGAAGGCAGCTGGGTTTGTGATCTACGCGGGGCAGGCGGGGTTGTACCATTCGATTTTCCGCATTGCCAACATGGGGGATATCCAGGATTCCGATGTGGATCGTCTTGTGGAAGCGATGCGGGCGGTGGTAAGAGCCTAGTTCTGGCATCATGCCTTTCCTTTATTCGTTCCTTGAGGCAGGTCTCGGCAGGACGGCTGCTCGAAGCTTATACACAGGGGCATTGCTGGCAGGTCTCGGCAGTCAATGAGCCTGTAGATTATAGTAGGTGTGCTGTGTGCCTGGAGCCGTAGCTCTACGCACAGGGGCGTTGCAGGCAAGGGGGGTGTGAAATATTTTAGCTGTGGAATTTTAATAGGTGTGCGGCGAGGATTTGACTTTCTAATGTGCCAATGTAATAATAGTTATATCTAAAATTACATTGTAACCTAAAAAAGTATGGAATCTATATACATTAGACACCTTGATGATCCTATTCGCGCTCATTTTACGAAAAGGCGCGAAATTCTTGTTCTATTGGGATCCAGGCAAACAGGGAAAACTACCCTGGTGAAGCGCTTGTTCCCAGATGCGCAGTATCTACTTGTGGATAACGAACCAGTTCGACGCATGCTTGAATCCTACGATGTGAATGTATACCGAAGTGCTTTGAAAAGTGGTACGACGAAACTCATTATAGATGAGATTCACCTAGTATCGAACCCGGGACGGGCGGCAAAAATTATCTATGATCAACTGCCGATTCAACTGATTCTAACAGGATCCTCTTCCTTTCACATAAAAAATCGAACTGCGGAAAGTCTAACGGGTAGGAAGATCGATTATTACTTATTTCCGTTGACGTTTTCCGAATACCTTGTGCAGACGGGAGTTGAAGAGACCCTAAATTTCGATCTGTTTCAAAGAATTGTACAGGATTCATGGAGTGAGTCCTACAGGTTGTTCGATAAGGGATCGATGTTATCAAGGGTGTTACTATACGGACTATATCCAAACCTTGTGAACAATCCGATGGATGTGGACTACCTGAAGAATTTTGCAGAAAGTCTTGTGTTTAAAGATATACTGGAACTGGAATTGATTGCAAACAAACGCCTTGCTGCTGACTTGCTAAAGATGTTGGCGTATCGGGTGGGTAGTCTAATTTCCTATGCGGAATTGGCCACTAGCCTTGGTGCCGATCAGAGAACTATCAAACGGTACATTGAACTGTTCGAGCAGAGCTTTTTAATTTTCCGGTTATACCCCTTCACAGGGAACCGGCGGGATGAAATTGTCAAATCTCCAAAGATTTATTACTACGATACCGGTGTACGCAATGCCGTGATTGGAGACTTTTCAGAGCTCGGTATTCGGCCGGACAGGGGTGCGCTGTTCGAAAATTTTATCATCGCGGAATGCGTGAAAGCGAATGCCTACACAGGGAGCGGGTACACCCTTCGGTACTGGCGATCCAAACAAAAATCAGAGGTGGATCTTGTCCTAACAAAGGGAAATCGATTGATCGGTGTGGAGATTAAGTACGGAAAAACTTCCTTTTCTCAGGCCTTCATGCGACGGTACCCGGGGGCAACTTGCAAAGTGGTAACGGCGGAGAATTTCTACTGATTTTGAAGGAAAAAAATACGAATCGCGGTTGCTTTACTGATCGAATTATTACAGCCCACGCTTCCCTATACGATTCGGTACTTATAACCAAAGATCAAAAGATCCAACAATACTATTCGAGGGCAGTATGGTAAAGACAGCGGTGATTTTGGCGGCGGGTCGGGGAACCCGGCTTAAAGAACTGGGGAAAGAAATCCCCAAGGGGTTCTTGCAGCTCGGGGAGAAACCGATCATTGTGGAATCTCTGGAAAAACTTTCTGCGGCGGGGATCGAACGGGTGGTGATCGTCACCGGTCACTGCGCGGAGAAGTACGAAGAGTTAGCCCGTAGTGGGAATACCGAGGCCGAAATTCAGGGCCAAACTGAACTTCGAGGCCCCTCTGACACTGGGACACGTTCTTCTGCCCGGGCGACTCTTCCCCGCATCGTTACGATCCACAACGACCGGTATGCCGATTCTGGAAGCTTGTACAGTTTGTACCTGGCGGGCAAGGTACTGGAGACCTTGGACCCTGGTAAGGATCTAGATAGCGTAGGGAAAGATAAAGGGAAGGGTGAAGTAGATAAACGAAAAGGGGAGGGGCGTCTTTCTGGAAGGGAACATTTTGGGGTAACCACCAATGAAGAGGCAAACATGCAGGAGAAAACTTCCTCGGGCTTCCTCCTTTTGGAGTCCGATCTGGTGTACGAACCTCGCGCCCTGCGGGTACTGCAGGAGGATCCGAGGCCAGACCTGATCCTGGTGTCCGGGTTAACCCACTCGGGAGATGAAGTGTGGGTGCAGACCGAAGGAGGTAACCTGCGCGCCTTGAGTAAAGACCGCAGTAAGCTGGAGCGCTTAGAAACGCAGGCCCGGCCTGGGCCAGGATCTATGCCGAAGAGCCCGGCCGCTGCGCAGGCGAGGGGAGTCGCCGAGAAGCCGGGCGATTCTACACCAGCGGTATTGGATAACCCCGGCAGCCCCAGCCCTGAAACTTTACGAGGAGGCGCTCCTGGTGGACACAGCGCAGGAGCTTCTACCGAAATCCTCGGCGAACTGGTGGGGATCAGCAAGATTTCGATGCGTTTGTACGCCGAACTTTCCAAGGTTGCCGAGGGGCTGTTTCAGAAGTCCCTGCACGTGGAGTACGAAACAGGCCTCATGGAAACATCGAAACGGCATCCCATTCCCTGCCTCCTGATTCCCGACCTCCTGTGGGCGGAGATCGATGATGCGAACCATCTGGAACGGGCGAAGGGGCTGTATCGAAGGCTTAGTTAAAGAAAGAAGGCTTCGGTAAAATGGAACACCTCAGGAGTGATTTTTTGCGGGCAGCATTTTTTGCAAAACCCAATCTTTCACAATCAGAAAGGGTTCGATGCGGAGAATCCAGGATACCAGGATATAAAAGGCCATGGCCCCCAGTACGGTCGTTGTCAGGCGGTACCCTGTGAGGAAGGAGGAACAGGCGCTTTTAATGAACAGTGTAAGGGCCCCCATGATAACGTTCGCAATCCCTATCCGTATGTAAGTCCTTACATCTGCCATGTGGGAAACCAGTGTTATGGCACTGGCTAACAGTAGCCCGGTTTGCACGATCCGTGTGAATACCGTTGCAGCCGCCGCTCCATCCTGACGGAAGGAGGGAATCATTAGCCAGTTTGAAACCACTGCCAGAGCCAGGGCGATAAGGTTGATCGTTAGAAGCTGCTTTTCTTTTTTTGTGGCATACAGGAGTTGTCCGAATATACTTCCAATTCCAAGGATCACAAGTTCGAAGGATAGAATACGCATCGTCACAATGGAAGGTTGGAATTTGGGTCCTGCAAAGAGCAGAATCAGATCATCTGCCACAATGAACAACCCCAGGCTTGCAGGGATGGTGAAGTATAGAGTGAAAGCTATACTTTTACGGATGATTTGTCCCATCCGTTCCTTGTTTCCTGTTTCATCTATGTAGGCAAGTCGAGGAGTGAGAACGGCATTCACCCCTCCCACGATGGTCATTACGATGCGGACAATCCGGCCCGCTACGTTGTAGATCCCTACGGAATACTTATCATCGGTAAGCATTACCCCGAGCATGATTGTATCGATTGTTGCGTAGAGGAACATGGAGAAGCTCAGAAATGCGCTAGGCAGGCTTTTCCTGAGGTGCTGCTTCCAGGAACCAAGGTTCCAGCGAGGATGCGTGAGATGGTAACAATACCAGAGGTTCCAGAAGGAGGAAATAACGGTGCTAAGAGCCCAGATTGCCCCGTATAGAATGTAGTGTTCTTTCGATTTGATAACGAGAAAGATAAGGGATATAGAAACGATTCTCAGGAGTAGATTTCGCAAGCTGATGTACCTATAGTTTTCGATTCCTTGAAAAAACCAATCGATCTGCGCCCAACTGAATAGGACCATGATGGCGAAGATCCAATGAAGAAGCGGTTCGGGAGTGACGTGAGGAAGGAGAAAGACAGATCCTCCATAAAGGAGGAAAGCTCCTAGAGAAAGGCAGATGCTGAGAGAAAGCAGTTCGCCAGTAGTTTGTTCCAGTTGGCCAGGATATGCTCGGCTTCTGCTGATTTCCCGTACCGCATAGATCGGAAGACCTAACATCGAAAAGGTGGTGAAATACTCAGCAAAGGTTTGAGCGTAGGAAACTTTTCCGATTCCCTCTGGACCTAGAATGCGACTCACATAGGGATAGGTGATGATGGGGAAAATAATGCGGATAACCTGATAGGCTGTATTGTAGAAAGCGTTTCTTTTCAGTTGTGACACGGGCAGAACTTCCTCTCAGAGAATCGCATGGTACAGGTGCTCCCATTTTTCGGCAAGACTATCCATCGTGAATCGGTCCTGGATAAAAGTTCTTCCCCCTTCGCCCATCTTCTTGCGAAGATCTGGATGCTCCAGAAGGTGGATGATTTTTTCGGCTAGTGTGGATGGGTCCTTAGGGGGAACAAGGAAGCCGGAGGTTCCATCCAAGACACCCTCCGGGATTCCGCCGATGCGGCTTGCCACTACGGGAATACCGCATGCCTGGGCTTCCTGGAGTACCAGCCCCTGCCCCTCTTCTGTTCCCTTCTCGGTAACGATGGCAGGAAGCACGAAGATAGAGGCCTTCTGGTACAGGGCCATCACTTCCTGATCGACCTTCTCCCCTGCGAGTTCCACGGATCCCGTAAGACCGTAGGAGCGAATCAGTCCCTCCAACATTAGCCGTTCCGGTCCGTTTCCCACGATCAGGTATCGCGCCTGCGGTACTCGCTTGACGACCTCCTTGAACGCTTCGATTGCATAACGGAACCCTTTCACATCTACCAATCTTCCTACGGATAGAACAAGAAAAGGATCCCGTTCCTCTAACGGCACCGGAGGATGCTCCTCCATCCGGACACCCGCAGGAAGGATGTGGATCTTCTCGGGGGGGCAGCCATTCTCTATCAACTTGGATTGAACGAATTGGGTACCGACGGTAACTGCATCGGCTCGCATGTACACAGCGCGATATACCCCTTTTCCATGACGGAGGGGATAGCTAGTGATGTCGGAGCCATGGAAGGTTACAACGAGCCGTTTCGCTACGCCGATGTCTTTCAGGTATGCGCCAATGAGACCATTCTGGCCAAAGTGACAGTGGAGGATGTCGAACGTTCGATTCACGCAGCCTGCCAGGAAGTAGAAGGTTTTTAAATTGCGAGAAGCGGTAGTGTATCTAGGATGGAAGGCTCGAAGGGTGTATAGAGGGTGTAGGAAAAGGATTCGTGGCAACATGCGGGGAAGAGAGAGGAAACGGTTAGCGATTTTCGAAGGAACCGAAACTTCCGTAGTACGTTCCAGAAGCCGATACGATTGAACGATAGAATGAGTGTGCGTGTTCTTACGTAGTTCGGAGGTAAGAATTTCCACATCGATCCCCCGATCTAGAAGGGAGGCGATCTGGTTCAGGATGAACTTTTCCGAAACCACGGGGAATGGGCCTAACAGGATCCCTATCCGCATGGGTTTGCCTCCTCCTTTACTAGAGGGAACAGATCCTGAACCCTTTTCCGTATCATACCGATTCTCCAGGTTCCCAGACGCGTTTCGTAGGAATAGTAAATGAATAAATCCCCATTCCGGCAGAATCCTGTACCTCGGTACACATTCCTCCAGTAAAATGGCTTTGAGGGGAATACAGGCCGCCGGGAACATGTCCATTTTTTTAAGTCTGTGCTACAGGCAATGTGAAGATCGTACACCCGACCTCTCCTCGGTAGGGGAGTAACGCTTGTGAGGAGCATGTAGAAGAACTGTTCTCCCTTGAAAATATCCAGGTGCCAGGGCGTGAAGCCTACGCCCTCGAGGTGAGGAATCTGTATGTGGCGGATATTCCACTGGTGGATATCGCGACTTTCCAGGTATTCGATCCGGTAGGGTGAAACAGAGCGGTTCACGTAGAAGAGGTAAATCGTATCCCCATGCCTGATGAGGGAAGGGGAGACGATCAAGGGATCACCCCCTTCCAGGTGGTAGGTGGCTAGGGTAGAGCTTTCCCACCGGATGCGATCGGTGCTTTGGAGGAGGACCAGTCGTTGGTGGGATGGGCGCACCGTTTCCAGGTATATGAGATACCAACTTCCGTTCTCATAGAATAGGTCAGGATCGTCGTTGTGATCGATGGGCGGAGGGGGGGAAAGGGGATTTAACCCTTTCTGTTCTTCTTGAAATCGGAGGCCGTTTTGAGATATGAGGATAGAAGGATTTTCGTACTGATCGTAGCTGAAAGGGTAAGGGGTAAAGGCAAGAGCATACAGGAGGTTAGAGCTTCCTGGGGGAACGATATCGGGGTGCACTGCCTGAGCGGTACCCTCGTAGGTGGGGATGTACAGGGAAATTGGGCGATCGTAGGGTATCTTTTCTAAAGATTGAGGAAGGGTGCGGGATCTAAGGTAGTGGAATGTGGAGAGAACTTTACCTAGGTGTAATAGAAGAACCTTT
>Ga0209018_1002667_pt1 | contig 12197 bp, 12 predicted proteins | sample YNPBryBLVA2012_FD_185814 | JGI IMG/M metagenome (GOLD analysis project Ga0209018, IMG submission 185814) | Anoxygenic and chlorotrophic microbial mat microbial communities from Yellowstone National Park, USA - YNP Bryant BLVA 2012 (SPAdes)... ...
TGAACCCCTGCCGGATGTCTATCTTGCCGTCCTCCTGCAGTCGCAGCAGCACCGCCTGCATCACCCCGAAGGACATGCGCCCCAGAGCGGCGATGGTCTGGTTGTAGTGCACCCGCTCCACCAGGTCCACCTGGGCCAGGGACTCCATGCCGAAGCGGTTGCGCATGTCGATGATCATGCCTATCTCCACCCCGTACCCGGTGAAGAAGGGGATGCTCTCCAGGGCCCGCCGCCGCCCCGCGTACTCGCCGGACAGCGGCTGGATGAGGGCGGAGAGCTCGGGATAGAAGAGGGAAAGGAGGGGCCGGGCCACCAACTCGGTGACGCGTCCCCCGCCGGTCTTGCGGCGGCGCTTCAACCCGCTCTGGATGGGGCGCTGGTAGAAACCCTTGACCAGCTGTATGTGGGGATGTTCCAGCAAGGGGCCCACCAGCCCGTAAACGAAACGCGGGTGGATGTTGCGTATGTCGGAATCGATCCAGACGATGATGTCGCCCCGCAGCACGTACAGGCTCTTCCACAGGGCATCGCCTTTGCCCTGCCCCTTGCCCGCCCCGCGCAGCACCCGGTCCTGCCGATAGACCTTGGCTCCCGCCGCCTCCGCGGCCTCGACGGTCCCGTCGGCGCTCCCCCCGTCCATCACGCATATCTCGTCCAGCAGGGGTTGATCGTCCATCAGCTTCTTCTTGATGACCGCGATGATGTTGCCGATGGTGCTCCCCTCGTTGAGGGAGGGCAGGCACAGGCTGATGACGTGGCCTTTCTCTTCCTTCAGCTTGATAAGGCGCGGGATGTCCTTGAACTGCTGGTGCTTGAAGGTATGCTGCGAGTACCAGTCGAACTTCTCGATGCGGCGCGGCATCTCAGCCGGCTCTCCTTCCGGCCTCGAATCCCTTCAGGTTGGCCTCCAGCGCCCTGGCGGGGACCAGGGAACGGATCACCTCCTCCCAGACATCGCCGGGAAAATCGAGGTAGGCGGACAAGGCGCCCACCATCACCGCGCTGGCCACCCGGGGGTTCCCCGACTCCCTGGCCAGCGCCGCTGCGTCCAGCGTCAGGGTGCCGGGGGCATAGCCCCCGATGACATCGGCGTAATCCTCCGGGTAATCGGCGTCGCCCCGCAGCACCGGCAGGGGGTCGAGCCGGTAGAGGTTGAGTATCACCTTGCCGCCCGGCTTGAGGAAGTGCAGGTTGCGCAGGCCCTCCAACCCCTCGAAGGCCAGCAGGAAGTCGGCGCGTCCCCGGGGGACGAGGGGCGAGAAGACCCGCTCCCCCCAGCGCACCATGGAGACGACGCTGCCGCCGCGCTGGGCCATGCCGTGCACCTCGGAGGTCTTCACGTCGTAGCCCATGCGCGCGGCGGCCTCCGCGGCGATGCGCGCCGCCAGGATGATGCCCTGGCCACCGGTGCCGACCATGATAACGTCAGCCATCCCGCCGCACCTCCCGCACCGCTCCCCGCCTGCATACCTGGGCGCAAAGGGAACATCCCGCGCACAGGGCCGCGTCCACCCGTACCGCGCCGTCCCGGCGCAGCAGGGCGGGGCAGCCCAGGCGCATGCACAGCCCGCAGTCGTTGCAGGCCTCGGCGTCCACCTCGTAAGGAAGGAACTCCCGGCCGCGCTCCCGCTGCACGCAGGCCCGCCGGGCGATGATGACCGAGGAATGGTCGGACCCTATCTCCTCCTTGAGCGCCCGCTTGGTCTCCTTCAGGTCCCAGGGGTCCACCACCCGCACCGACTCCACCCCCACCGCGCGGGCCAGTTCCGCAAGGTCCAGGGCGAAGGTCTCCTCTCCCCGGATGGTCTGGCCGGTGCCGGGATGGGGCTGGAAGCCGGTCATGGCGGTGGTGCGGTTGTCCAGGATGACCACGGTGGAGGCGCCGCGGTTGTAGACGATGTCGATGAGGCCGGTGATGCCGCCGTGGATGAAGGTGGAGTCGCCCAGCACTGCCACCACCTTGCCCTCCTTCCCCCGGTTGGCCCGGCTGGTGGCGAAGGCCTTCTCCAGCCCCATGGCCATGCCCACGCTGGCCCCCATGCAGACCTGGCAGTCGATGCCCTCGATGGGGCTGAAGACGCTCAGCGTGTAGCAACCGATGTCCGAAGAGACCACCGCCTTCATGCGGGAGAGCAGGTGGAAGACCCCGCGGTGCGGGCAACCGGGGCACATCACCGGGGGACGCGCGGGAAGATCCCGGGCTCCCGGCGGCAGTTCCGGCAGCTGCGGCGGCGACCAACCTCCGCCGCGGATGCCCGTGTCCATCTCGATGATGTCCGCCAGCGCCCCTCCCACCGCATCGGGATCCAGTTCGCCCGTCCGGGGGATCCTGGCTTTGCCCACCGCGTCTATGCCCATGGCCTTGAGGCGCTCCTCCAGGAACGGCTCCAGCTCCTCCACCACGTAAAGCCGGTGAAAGCGGGAGGCGAACTCGTGGATCATCTTCTCCGGGAGCGGATGGGTGAATCCCAGCTTGAGGATGGAGGCTTCCGGAAAGGCCTCGCGGGCGTACTGGTAGCAGACCCCGCTGACCACCATGCCCACGCGGCTGGAGCGCATCTCCGCCCGGTTGAAAGGCGAGCGCTCCGACTCCTCCCGCAGCTCCTCCAGCTTGGCGACCAGGACCGGGTGGCGCAGGCGCGCGTGCCCCGGCACCATCACCCGCTTGCGGTAGTCCTTCTCGTAGGGAAGGTCCACCTCGATGCGCTCGTCTCGGTACTCCACCATGCCTCGGGAATGGCAGATGCGGGTCTCGGTGCGCAGCAGCACCGGGATGTCGTGCCGTTCCGAGATATCAAATGCGGCCCTGGCCATCTCGTAGGCCTCCTGGCTGTCGGAAGGCTCCAGCATGGGCACCTTGGCCATCACCGCGTAGTAGCGGTTGTCCTGCTCGTTCTGGGAGGAGTGCATGCCGGGGTCGTCGGCGCTGACCAGCACCAGGCCCGCGTTCACCCCGATGTAGGCCAGGGTCATCCAGGGGTCGGCGGCCACGTTGAGCCCCACGTGCTTCATGCACACCAGGGTGCGGGCCCCGCCCAGGGCCGCCCCTATGCCCACTTCCAGGGCCACCTTCTCGTTGGGGGACCATTCCACGTAGGGCTCGGGGAATCTCGACAGCTCCTCCAGGATCTCCGTCGAGGGCGTGCCGGGATAGGCGGTGCCCACCCGCACTCCCGCCGCGTACGCGCCGCGGGCGATGGCCTCGTTGCCCGAAAGAAGGCTCCGTTTCAAGTCTTGTCTCCTTCCCATCCGCGCCAGCGGATGTGATTATAGCACAGGGGCGGCGGGGGCGGCAGGCGGGACGGGGGTGGGGACACCTCCGCATGGAAAGCGGCTTCACCGCCCGTTTTACGGCCGCAGCGAACCGCCGGACCGGGCAAAGAACCGGTCCGGTTCCGGGGCGCCAAGGACCTTCTTTGACAATAAATCCAAAAGGTATTATTATTCCATCATGTACAACATCTTTATTTTAGGAGAACGGAGGTAAGCATGGCGGTACAGGTCATCAGCACCACGGAACTGCGGACGGACACCAAGCGCCTGGTCATCGGGCTGCGTGCCGGGGACACCTTCCTCATCCAGCACTACAGGGAGATCGTGGGCTACATCAACCCCAAGGTCCCCAGGGCCATGCTCAAGCAGTACGCCGAGGATCAGAAGGCGCAGCCCAAGAAACGGGCCCGCAAGGTCAAGCGCTCCTCCTAGCGGATGCCGGGCGCGGCGGCCCCGGGACCATCCGGGTCCGGGAGCGCGGCTAGGTCACGGCGTCTCGAGCGCCCTTCCTAGCGGATGTTGGGGGTGCCTTCCACCTTGCGGTACAGGTCGAGCAGCACCTTCTCGGCGGGATCGAAGGAGAGCCGCACCGCCCCGTTGGGGCATACCACGGCGCAGCGGCCGCAGGCCTTGCACTTGGACTCGTCGTGCACGGCCTTGCCCCCCTCCACCCGGACGGCCCCCATGAAACAGCTGCGGGCGCAGGTCCCGCATCCCGTGCATGCTTCGGTGACCTCGATCTCGATGCCCTCCAGGCGCTTCATGGCGCGGTGGAAACCGGCTCCCGCCTTGAGCATGTCCGTGCGTAGCAGGCAGCAGCAGTCGCAGCAGAAGCAGATGACCAGGAAATTGTCGAACTTGCGGAAGACCCCCAGGGAGAGGGCGTCCATCCACAGGTGCCCCACCATCCCGGGAAGGCCCAGGCGCGCGGCCCAGCGCACCTGCTCCAAGCCCTCTTCCACGCTGATGCGCCGGCCCAGTTGGGGGTTGATGTGGGCGGCGGCCTCCCCGATGAAGATGCATCCCGGCTCGTGCGGGTAGGAGCTGCAGTTCTCTTGGTCCCGACAGATGCAGTGGTTGAACCGGAAACGCACCTCCGATTTGCGTAAAAGCTCCTCCAGCAGCCGGTAGGGGGCCACGGTGCTCTCCGGCAGGGTGATGTCCTCGTTCAGGGGCAGGAAGGCGGCGGAGATCATGCGGTCCCCGATGAGCGGCGCGAAGAGCTGCTTGAAGGGAGGGTAAGGCGAGAGCCGCTTCACCAGGTGGGTGAAGGGCCACAGCGCCAGGAACATGTTCACCACTCTTCTCGGGTATCCCATGATGCCATCACCCTCTCAAGACGGACGTCCGCGGGACGGTATCGATTCTACCCCCGCCCGGCGCGCGGGTAAAGCGGCTGTCCTGGAAACGCGGGCCCGACCCTCACAGGGGGAAGGGCTCGAAGCGTTCCCTGCCCGCCTTGCAGATGGGGCAGACGCCGGGCGGCTTGTCGCGGGCGCAGAGGTAGCCGCAGACCTTGCACCGCCACACCGGCACCGCGGTGCCGCCGCGTGGGCGCCCCTGCGGGACGGCATCAGCCCCCGGAACCGCATCCTGCGCGGGGGGCGGCTCCGTCGAGCCCACCCGCTCGGGAGGGCGCCGGTCGGGTATGGAGGACGCCTCCGCCTTGCCCTCCGCCACCTCCTTGGACACGTAGAGGCTGCAGTAGCAGCAGCCGTAATCGTCCAGGTCGGCGTCGCGGTAGTCGCAGGGGCAGATGATGTCCAGGTCGGCCTCCTTGGCCCCGCTGCCCAGGCGGCAGGGACACAGGGGATAGCCGTACCTCTTGACGTTGGCCGCCAGCCCCTCCATGAGCATCATGGTGAAGTCCAGGTCGGGGTTGAGGAAGTAACCGGCCTCCTCCGCTTCTTTCTTCAGCTTCCGGTGGAGCTCCTGCGCTTCCTGGGGGTATTCGCCCATGACCTTTCTCCCCGGGGGTCGCTAAGCGGCGCCGCTCCCTTTAGAGCAGCACTTCCTTGAACTTGTCCTCGTTGAAGCCCACCACCACCTGGTCCCCGTCAATGACCAGGGTGGGGAAGCTCTTGCGGGGGTTGACCTTGACCACCTCGTCCATGCATTCCTTCTGCTCGTCGCCCTCCAGCAGGTCCACGTAGACGTACTCGTACTCGATGGCGTTCTCGTCCAGGAAGTTGCGCGCCTTGCGGCACCAGCCGCAGGTGCTGAGCCCGTAGAAGGTCACGCTGTGGTCCTTTTTCTCTCCTTCCACCTTGGTGAAATTGACTGCCATGCGCCTCTCCTTTTCCTCTTTCCTCGCGCTCTTGCGGATGCCTTATCTCGCCACCGTATGGTTATACCCCGCGGGGCCCGTTTCAATCCATGCTTTCCGAGGATGCGGCCGCGTCAGGCATTCCCCTGCCGGCGGCCGGGGTTGGGGCCGGGCCTTCCGGGGCGCCGCGGGGGCGGCTCTGCTAATATGGTAAGGAGCAGGCGGACGGGCCAGCGCAACCGGCCCGGAGCGAACCTTGGGAAGCGAAACGGAGGAGGGGAAGATGCCCAAAGCAGCCATCCTGTCCATCGACGAGGGTACCACCTCCACCCGCTGCATGTGCTTCGGCCCGGACCAGCGGGTGCTCTCCAGCGTCCAGTACGAGTTCGAGCAGTGTTTCCCGCAGCCGGGGTGGGTGGAACACCGCCCCGAGGAGATCTGGGAGGCCACCTTGCGCGCCGCCGCCGAGGCGGTGAGCCAAGCGGGCCTGAAGCCATCCGACGTGGCCGCGGTGGGGGTCACCAACCAGCGCGAGACCACCGTGCTGTGGGAGCGGGAAGGCGGCAGGGTGGTGCGCCCCGCCATCGTGTGGCAGTGCCGCCGCTCCTCCGACATATGCGCGCGCCTCAAGGAAGAAGGCTGCGAGGAGGAGGTGCACGAGAAGACGGGGCTGCTGCTGGACCCCTACTTCTCCGGGACCAAGCTGTCCTGGGTGATGGAGAACGAGCCGGAGACGGCGCGCAGGGCGCAGGCGGGGGAGCTGGCCTTCGGCACCATGGACTCCTTCCTGCTCCACCGCATGACCGGGGGGAAAGTGCATGCCACCGACTATTCCAACGCCAGCCGCACCCTCCTCTTCAACCTGCAGACGCTCGGATGGGACCCCGGCCTGGCGGACATCCTGGGGGTGCCGCTCTCGTTGCTGCCGGAAGTACGCGAGTCCAGCGGCGTCTTCGGCGTCACCGACCCCTCCCGTTTCGCCGGCATCGAGGCGCCGGTGGCGGGCATCGCCGGCGACCAGCAGGCCGCCCTCTTCGGGCAGTGCTGCTTCTACCCCGGCATGACCAAGAACACCTACGGAACCGGCAGCTTCGTGCTGATGAACATAGGGAAGGAGCCGCGGCTGTCCCGCCGCGGCCTGCTGACCACGGTGGCCTGGGGCTTGAACGGGGAGGTGAGCTACGCCCTGGAGGGAGCCATCTTCGTCACCGGCGCCGCCATACAGTGGCTGCGGGACGGGCTGGGCATCATCGGACACGCCTCCGAGACCAACGACCTGGCCGCCGCGGTGCCCGACACCGGCGGGGTCTATTTCGTGCCCGCCTTCGTGGGGTTGGGAGCCCCTTACTGGGACCCGGAGGCGCGCGCCCTGGCCATCGGCATGACCCGCGGCACCAACCGCAGCCACCTGGCGCGGGCGGTGGTGGAGTCCATGGCCTACCAGACCGCGGACGTGGTGGCCTTGATGCAGGAAGAGTCGGGGGTAGAGCTGAAGGAGCTGCGTGTGGACGGAGGGGCCAGCGTGATGCCGCTGCTGCTGCAGTTCCAGGCGGACCTGCTGGGGGTGAGGGTGCGCAGGCCGGTGATAGCCGAGACCACCGCCCTGGGGGCCGCGCTGCTGGCGGGGTTGGCCGTGGGGATATGGAAGGGATTGGACGAGATAGAGGAACGCTGGGCGCTGGACCGGGAGGCGACGCCCTCGACGGACCGCCGCCGCATGCAGTCCCTCCACCAGGGATGGAAGAAAGCGGTGCAGCGCAGCCTGGGCTGGGCCGCCGTGACGGAAGGGAGTGGTTGACATGGTCGAGCCGGAGGTGTGGGAGGAAGCGCAGCCTTTCTTCTTCGAGGGCGGACCCCTGGGAGTGCTGGTCATACACGGCTTCACCGGCAGCACCCAGAGCATGCGCCCTTACGGGGAGGGCCTGGCGGGGCACGGCTTCACCGTGCTGGGACCGCGCCTGCCGGGCCACGGCACCAGCGTCGAGGACATGTCCCGGCGCAAGTACACCGAGTGGACCTTCGAGGTGGAGAGGGCCCTGGCCGAGCTGGGCAAGCGGTGCGAGAAGGTCTTCGTGACCGGCCTCTCCATGGGCGGCACCCTGACCCTGTGGCTGGCCTCCCGCCACCGCGGGGAGGTCGCGGGGATCGTCCCCATCAACGCCCTGGTCCTGACCAAGCCCCTGATGCGGGCGGCCTCCCTGTTGAAGCACGTGGTCCGCAAGATCCCCGGGGTGGGCAGCGACATCAAGAACCCCGAGGCCCGCGAACTGTGCTACGACAAGGTGCCGGTCCCGGCGGTACACGAGCTGACCAAGCTGCTGGCGGAGGTGCGGGAGGGCCTGGGCCGCATCGAGGCCCCGGCCCTGGTCATCGCCTCCCGCCAGGACCACGTGGTGGAGGAGCCGGCCAACGCCGAGCACATCATGGGCAACCTGGGCTCGCGGGAAAAGGAGCTGTTCTGGCTGGAGGACTCCTACCACGTGGCCACCCTGGACAACGACGCCGGGCTCATCATCGAGCGGGCCGCCTCCTTCTTCAAGGAACATTGAGGCCCGAGTGCCACCCGGGGGACAAGAGGCCTCAGAGGGATGGACCGGTTCAACTGTTACCTGGTGGTCTTCGATTCCACCCACCAGGCCCTGCGGGGGGAAGAGACGCTGCAAGGCCGCGGCATACCGCACGAGGTGGTGAACACCCCGCCGCAGTTCAAGGCGGACTGCGGCATCTCCCTGCGCCTGGCGCCGCGCAACCTGGACGCGGCGCGGCTTTCGCTGCGGGAGGAGCGGGTGGTATACTCACGCATCGAACCCTACTTCTGCAGCTGGTTGGAGCCGGAAGGAGAGAGCGGATGAGCATCGCCGGACTGGATATCGGCTCGCGCACCATAGCCCTGGTGGAGCTGGAGGGCGGGGAGATAATCTTCCAGGAGGTGCGCGACACCACCCACGACCCCCTGCAGCAGTGCCTGGAGCTGCTGGAGGGCAGGGAGCCGCAGCGCCTCATCGCCACCGGTTACGGACGCCACCTGGCCCGGGCCAACTTCGCCCACGAGGTGGTCACCGAGATAAAGGCCTTCGCCCTGGGGTGCAGCTTCTTCTTCCCGGGATGCCGCACCATCCTGGACATCGGGGGCCAGGACACCAAGGCCATCTCCGTGGCCCCCGGCGGGGGGGTGGAGGACTTCCAGATGAACGACCGTTGCGCCGCCGGCACCGGCAAGTTCCTGGAGGTGATGGCCATGGCCCTGGGCCTGCGCCTGCAGGAGTTCGGCGAGCTGGCCATGATGGCCGGCGGCTCCCAGAAGATCTCCAGCATGTGCACGGTGTTCGCCGAGTCCGAGGTGACCGGGCTCATCGCCCGCAACGTGCCCCGCGACCAGATCGCCCGGGGCCTGCACGAGGCGGTCTGCGACCGCTCCCTGGCCCTGCTCAAGCGGGTGGGCGTGAGGCAGGAGCTGGTCTTCGCCGGGGGCGTGGCCAAGAACCCCTGCCTGCGCGCCCTGCTGGAAGAGAGGCTGGGCTTCGCTCCCCTGGTGCCGCCGGAACCGCAGATAGTGGGGGCGCTGGGCGCCGCCCTCACCGCCGCTTCCGCCGCCGGATAGGACCCGGCTCAAGAACCGGGGCGTCCACTCTTCGCCGGGACTGGTTTCCGGCATGCAGGCTGACCCGGAGATCCTGCCGCAGGCAAACGCGAGGGCGGGCAGGGCCCGGCTCACCCCCCTCGGTCTTCGGGCTTCACACGTGGTTCAAGGCGTTGAAGAGGATGAGGCTCAGGTTCTCGGACACGGAGCGGGTATCCGCGTCGATGATCCCGTCCTGCTGGGCGAAGTTGGTGAAACCTATGGTGTTGACGATTATCTGGGCGGCCACATCCGGGTCCATCCCCCGGCAGCGGCCGGTCGCCTGCATCTCCACTATCTTCTCCCGCATGAGCTCGGAGAAGAGCCGGTGGAAATCGAGGAAGAGCCGCTGCACCCGCTTGCTCTCCCAGACCGCCTGCAGGTAGACCTGGTGCAGCTCGCCGTAGCGGTTGAACATCTCGTTGATGCCCTGGATGACGATGGTCACCCCCTGCAGGTCGTCGTAGGAGAGGCGCTCGAGCAGGGGCCTTATGGACTCCCCCATCTTCTGCATGTCCTTGACCAGGCCCTCCAGCAGGGCGATGAGGACGTCTTCCTTGCCCTTGAAATAGTCGTAGAAGGTGCCGTGCCCGCATCCGGCCCGCTCGATGATGTCCACCACCTTGGCGTCGTGGTATCCCTTCTCCAGGAACACCCGCTTGGCCGCCTCCAGCAGCTGGGACCTGGTGCGGTTGGACTTATCTCCTCTGGCCATCTGACGTTGCCTTTCCGTATCAGGCGCCGCCGGCGCTGCCGCGGCCGGCTACCACCCTCCACTCCGACGCGCCGTCAATATTAACATATTTTCCCCTCGCCCCTGAAACCTCCGGGCTCCCGCGGTGTTATCCGGTCCAGGAGAAAAAGGAGGGAGGAAAATGCACTTCGACCCGGAAAAGGACCACGTCTGGAAGGCGGTGGAGGCGGGGCTGCGCCTCTCCCAGCAGGGAATGACCATCTGGTCGGATGAAGAGAGCAGGCTGCACCTGCCGCCTCAAGCCATCCTCGAGGAGGTGGAGCGGTACGCCGCGGGGCTGAAGCGCCTGGGGGTGGAACCGGGAGACCGCGTGGCGGTGCTGGCCCAGACCACCCCGGAGGTGATGCTCTCCTTCCTGGCCTGCTGGAGGGCCGGGGGGACAGCCGTGCCCCTTCCCCTGCCCATGCGGGCGGTGGACCCGCGGGTCTTCATGGAGCAGACCGCGGCCAAGCTGCGGGCCTGCGGGGCGCGGCTGGCGTTGGTGCCCGCGGCGCTGCTGGGCTTCGTGGATGACCTGGACGCCGGCTGTCCCGTCGTCGGCGCGGAGGAGCTTCCCTGCGGCGGCGCCTGCCCGGAACGCTCTCCCTCGCCGGAGGACGTGGCCCTCATCCAGTTCACCTCGGGGAGCACCTCCCAGCCGAGGGGGGTGACCCTGACCCATTCCAACCTGCTGGCCAACGCCTTCTCGATAATAAGCCGCATCGGGGTCACCCCGGATGACCGCGTGGTGAGCTGGCTCCCCCTCTACCACGACATGGGGCTCATCGGATTCTTCCTCACCGCCCTGGTCTCGGGGGCCTCCACCTCCTACCTCTCCCCCCAGCTCTTCGTCTCCCGCCCGGAACTGTGGCTGCGTGCCCTCAGCGAGAGCGGCGGCACCATCACCGGCGGGCCCAACTTCTCCTACGCGCTGGTCGGCAGGCTCATCGGCAGCGGGGCGGCGCGGGGCATGGACCTCAGCCGGCTGCGCCTGGCCCTCAACGGCGCCGAGCCGGTGGACCTGCAGGTGATGGAGGGTTTGGTGGAGGAGGCGGCGCCCCTGGGGCTGCGGCCCGAGGCGCCCTACCCGGTCTACGGGCTGGCCGAGTGCACCCTGGCGGTCACCTTCCCCGACCCGGGGCGCCCCTTCAAGGTGGACTGGGTCTCCCGCTACCACCTGGAGAAGGGCGAGGGGGCCCTGCCGGTGGAGCGCGGCTCCGCCGGGGCGCGTCCCCTGGTCTGCCTGGGATCCCCGCTGCCCGGGCTGGAAGTGAGGATCAGGGGCAAGGACGGCCGCTGGCTGGGAGAGCGCGAGCTGGGCGAGGTGTGCGTGCGCGGTGCCTCGGTCATGCGGGGATACTGGAACGACCCCGAGCGCACCGCGGAGGCGCTGGCGGACGGATGGCTGCGCACCGGCGACCTCGGCTACATGCACGCCGGAGAGCTATACCTGGCCGGGCGCATCAAGGACATGGTCATCATCGGCGGCCGCAACATCTACCCCGAGGACGTGGAGCGCTGCGGCGAGGGGGTGCCGGGGGTGCGCAAGGGCAACGTGGTGGCCTTCGCCGTCACCAACCGTCGGGGCAAGGAGCGCATGGTGCTGGTGGGGGAGACCCACCTGGAGCCGGGAGCGGAAGCCGCACAGGCCGCGCGCCGGCTTTCGCGCCGGGTGGCCGAGGAGATCGGCGCGCCCCTGTGGGAGGCGGTGCTGGTGCGGGCGGGCTCCCTGCCCAAGACCTCCAGCGGCAAGAAGCAACGCTTCCTCACCCGGCAGCTCTACCGCGAGGACGGGCTCGAGGTGGTGGCGCGCAGCAGGGCCGTGAGCGAGCCGGTGGGCTAGCCGACCAAGCCCCCTTCTCACTTCGTCTCCAGGATACCTGCGGCCTTACAGCCCACGGGTTGTAACGACCTCAGCATGCCCTTCGCCGCCTTCTGGGGCTCGTGTCCGATGATCTTGGCCTCGCTCCCTGTAAGTGACCCCTGGGGTTCTCCCGGCTCCGCCCGGCCCGTGCCGCAAGCCGGGCGGCGGCATGGCGCCGCCCCCCGCTCCTGTGGGATACTTCACGGGAAGGCTGAACCGGTGAGGCCGGGTGCGGTCTGGAGAACCGGCGCCCGGTCCGGTGGAGGGGCGGGAGGTGAGGCGTGCGCCCCAAAGGTCCGCTTTCCGACTACCTCCTGGTCGTGCTCTGCGCCGCGCTCTGGGGCTCGGCGGGCGTTTTCGTGCGCCGCATCGGCCTGCAGGGGCAGGAGATGGTCATCGTCTTCTGGCGCATGGCCATAGGCACTGCCTTCGTCGCGGTGGT
>Ga0209018_1002669_pt1 | contig 12189 bp, 6 predicted proteins | sample YNPBryBLVA2012_FD_185814 | JGI IMG/M metagenome (GOLD analysis project Ga0209018, IMG submission 185814) | Anoxygenic and chlorotrophic microbial mat microbial communities from Yellowstone National Park, USA - YNP Bryant BLVA 2012 (SPAdes)... ...
CGGCCCGGTTGATGCATTGCGCCATCTCCACGACGCGCTCGCCGGGCAACTGTTCTCCATCGGCGATGAGCAGCTCGGAATACCCCAGAATACTCACCAAGGGGGTCCGCAATTCATGCGGCAACATCATCAGAAGGACGTTATCGTGGAGCGCCTTCACCTTTTGATCCATTTCGCGGGCGAGGGCCGCCTGCCGTTCCAGGCGCGTGTGGACGGCGTCTAGCAACTCGATGGCCGTGAATGGCTTGGGAATGTAATCGTCTGCGCCGAGTACCATCCCCCGGCGCACTGAATCCCGGTCAGTTTTGGCCGTCAAGAAGACAAACGGGGTCGTCGTCGTCGCCGGGTCGCTGCGCACTTCCATCAGAACCCCGTAGCCGTCCAGACCGGGCATCATGATGTCACACAAGACCAGATCGGGCCGGAACTGCCGCACCAGGTCCACCCCAGTGCGACCGTTGCTCGCTCCCTGAACTTCATAACCTTCCAGAGCGAGCATCTCAAGGACATCCGCAAGAATCGCTTCTTCATCCTCAATGACCACGATCTTCGCCATGCTTTGCCCTCCCACATGGACTCAAGGTGTCCCTATAAATCGGCATAGTACCATTGCCTGAGCAGTATGCAAACCGGCGACCTCCGACTCCAAAACGCGCTAATCGGCTGTATACCTGGCTCTTTTCTTTAATAATTGTAGATGTTCTATAATCAGGGAATATCCATCGTGTGCAACGGCGTTACAGCTAAAAGACATCCAGGGGGATCAGATGCGTTACCGGGCTGCACTGGAAGGGGAAGAGACACCCAACTGGCGATTGTCTCCTTTTAGGGTTGTGGGGCTGTATTTCGTCGTCGGTATCTTGTGGATGATCATCACCGATAATCTATTGGCAGTCGTTGCCGACCTGGCGACGATTACTCTACTCCAAACGCTTAAAGGAGGGCTGTTTGTCGCTTTCACCGGCATCATGCTCTTCTTGCTGATTCGGCGCAGCATGGCGATCTTGCAGTCCTCGCAGCAGATGCTTCAGCGCGCGGCGCGGGGCTATCACATGCTCAGCCGGTGTAATCAGGCATTGGTTCGGGCTGCCTCTGAGCCGGAACTGCTGCAAGCCGTCTGCCGGACGCTTGTTGATGGCGGCGGTTATCGCCTGGCCTGGATCGGATTTGCCGAACAGGACCCGGCCAAGACGGTGCGCCCGGTGGCCTGGGCAGGTTACGAAGCCGGGTACATGGAGACGGTGAACATCACCTGGGCCGATACTGAGCGCGGACAAGGCCCAACCGGCAGGGCCATCCGCGACGGTGCCACCCATCTTATGCGTCAGATTGTGACAGATTCCGCCTACGCTCCCTGGCGGGAGGAGGCGCTCAGACGTGGCTATGCCTCCTCTATTGCGCTTCCTTTGCAAAGCGGTGGACAGGTCTTCGGGGCGCTGAACGTCTATGCTGCCGAGCCGGATGCTTTCGACGCGCTGGAGGTCGAACTCCTGGAAGAACTGGCAAGCGATCTGGTCTACGGTATCGCGGCCCTGCGCGCCGAGGCCCAACGGCGGCTGGCCGAAGATGAACTGCGTGAAAGTGAGGAGCGTTTCCGCGCCACCTTCGAGCAGGCGGCGGTCGGCATCGCTCATGTCGCCCTGAATGGTCGCTTTCTCCGCGTCAACCGGCGCTTTTGTGACATCACAGGCTATAGCCAGGACGAGATTTTGGAACGCACTGTCCAAGACATCACCTATCCTGCCGACCTGGAGACGGACCAGGCCTACGTCCGGCAGATACTCGCCGGTGCTATTCAGACCTATACAATGGAGAAGCGGTATATCTGCCGCGACCGCTCCTTAGTGTGGATTGATCTCACGGCATCGCTGGTGCGGGACGCCACCGGGACGCCGAAATATTTCATCGGTGTTGTTCAGGACATCACCGACCGCAAGCGGACCGAGGAAGCGTTGCAGCGAACCAATTACCATCTGGAAATGGCCCAGCGGGTCGGCAAGATCGGCAGTTGGGAATGGGATGTCATCACCGACCTGGTGACCTGGTCGGCGGAGATGTACCGCATCTTCGGCCTTGATCCGGCGCAGTTTCCCAATAATGTCCCAATGGCAGAGGCTTACAAAGTGATCCACCCGGACGATTTGCCACGTGTACAGGCAACCAATCGCCAAATCCTACAGCAGCGGCAGTCTATACCGGTCGAATACCGCGTGGTTCGTCCAGATGGCACGACGTGCACCGTCTACAGCGATGAGACAGTCCTTTTCGACGCTGAGGGGCGTGTCGTCAAGATCGTGGGCGTGGTTCAGGACATCACCGAGCGCAAGCAGGCTGAGGAAACCCTGGCGGCAGAACGTAACCTGCTGCGCACGCTGATCGATGCCGTGCCGGACTACATCTATGTCAAGGACAGGGAGAGCCGTTTTCTCATCGCCAATGCTTTTGTGGCCGAGCGTATGGGCGCAGGAAGCCCAGAGGGATTGTTGGGCAAAACGGACGCCGATTTTTACCCCCCGGAACTCGCGGCCAAATACCGCGCCGACGAACTGGCCGTCATCCAGACCGGCGAACCTCTCCTGAATATTGAGGAGATGACCATCGACCCAACAGGGGCGACTCGCTGGCTGCTGACCACCAAGGTGCCGCTGCGCAACAGTCAGGGCGACATCATCGGCATCGTCGGAAACAACCGCGACATCACCGAGCGGAAACAGATCGCAGAGGCTGAGCGTGAACAGCGCCTGATGGCCGAGGCGCTGCACGACATCGCCGCTGCCCTCTCCAGCACGTTGAACCTGGACGAGGTGCTGGATCGCATCCTGGACAACCTGGAACGGGTGCTGCCCTATGACACGGCGAATATCGCATTCATCGAGGGGGGCGTCGCCCGCATCATGCGCTGTCGTGGGTATGACGATCCCGATCTGGTGGCAGCTATATTGCAACAGCATTGGCCGGTCGCCGACGTACCCTACCTGCACCAGGTCGTCGAGACCGGGCAGGCCATCATGATCCACGACCTGCCGGTCTACCTGGGGCTGCCCGAAGATACCAGGCTGTGGACGCGCGGCTACATTGCGGCTCCCATCCGGGCCTTTGGGCAGGTCATCGGCGTGATCAGCCTGAACAGCACGACACCGGGCTTTTTCAAGGCCGAACACACGGGGCCACTGCAGGCGTTCGCCGACCATGCCGCGATTGCCATCCAGAATGCGCAGCTTTACGATGCCCTGCGCCTCCATGCTGCCGACCTGGCCCGGCGCGTGGAGGAACGCACGGCGGAACTGCGCGCCGTTCTGGACAACATAGGTGAAGGGATACTCTATCTGGACAACCGCCAGATCAAATATCTGAACCGCGCCTTCTCCCAACTTACCGGCTACGAGGCGGCAGAGGTCGTTGGTCAAGAGCCGCGCTTCTACGCGCAGTTGTTCCCGAATACGGGCGAGGATCACACCCACCTGGGGGAAGCCACATCAGAGATGTTGCAGCAGGGCGGAACGTGGCGTGGAGAAGTGCAGATCAGGCACAAAGATGGTCATCTGCTCGATGTGGGGGTCACGAATTCGGCGGTGATCGCGCCGGATGGTCAGCTCCTCGGCAATGTGATCGTCATCCAGGACATCAGTGAGCGCAAGGCCTTGCAGGCCCAGAAAGACCGTTTCATTGCCAATGCTTCCCATGAACTGCGCACGCCGGTTACGACCATCAACTTGCGGCTCTATCTGCTGCGCCGGCAGCCGGAGAAGTTGCAAGAGCACCTGCAGATTCTGGAACAGGCGGTCGCCCGCATGACGACTCTGGTCGAAGGGCTGCTGGACCTGTCGCGCTTTGAGCGGGGCGTCATTACGCTCAAGCGGGAGCAGGTGGTCTTGCAGACGCTGCTCACCGACGTAATTGCGGCGCAGCAGCCCCAGGCCGATGATAAGCAACTTCGCCTGGAATGCGTGTTGCCTGCTGAGCCGGTGGTCGCGCTGCTTGATCCGATACGGATTAGCCAGGTCATCAGCAATCTAGTCGGGAATGCGATCAACTATACCCCTTCAGGCGGCCAGGTCGTCGTCGAAATGGTCGTCGAAGCTCAGGATGCCGTGATCCGCGTCCGGGATACGGGGATCGGCATTGCGCCCGATATGCTGGAACGTATTTTTGAGCCGTTCTTCCGCGTGGATCAAACGGCTACGGTGCGCGGCGCGGGGTTGGGACTGGCGATTTCCAAAGAGATCGTCGATCTGCACGGCGGGACGATCACAGTCGAAAGCGAGGTTGGGCGCGGCAGCATCTTCACTATCCACCTGCCGCTGAATGGCGGTGCCCCAGAGGAATGACGCTTTCGTTTTCAGAGCCAGAAAGTGAGCCGGACAGTCTACCAACTGGGGGTATTTGAGGGCTACGAGCGGGTACGCGGCTTCGTCTCGAACGGTGAGGACAGGCAGACAAAAAGGTAGGGACGAGGTTGCCTCGTCCCTACGGGTGGAGGGGGGTGTGGAATTAAACCTGATTGCCGTACTCAATAAGCCTCAATCCGCATCACGGGTTGGATCAGCTGCGGGGTCATGCCCGGCAGGATGAGGGCGATGGTCTGGTCCGGGGCGAGGGCCAGCAGGCAGGTCGTGCAGGCATTCAGCATTCCTGCCGTGTAGGTGTAGGGTGCGCCCTGGCGGTCGTAGACGATCACGGCGGTGGTGTCGTGATGCATGATCGCGTAATGTAGCAGAAAGCTCAGCGGGACGCCCTGGTAAGCCTGCCCGTCAAGGGTGGTCTGAATGAAGGCCCCGTACTGGCTGTAGACCCCCAGCAGGTTAGCGATGTCGTCCCAGCGCCAGTAACCGCCGTTGGCAAACTTGCCGCCCAGCACAATCGCCAGCGGGTCAGAGGGGTTTTGCAGCGGGATGGCGGTCGGCTGTGGCGGCTGGACGGGTTCTTCGGCTTCCAGGGCCAGGGCTGCCTGCGGCGGCTCGAAGAAGCCGAGGCTTTCCGTGCGCCCGGCACCGTTGGACAATGTCATGCTGAATGCGGCACCCAGGACCGTCACCAGGACCAGAGCGAAGAGGATCACCAGTCCGATATTCGAGCGTCGGACCGTCTTCTTGACCGGGCGCTGGCCACCGGATTGCATCCGGCTGCGCAGAGAGAAGTCTGTCGTGTAACTCTGGCTGCGGGATAAGGTATTGAGTGCCATCGGAGTGCCCCCTTCGTGATGTTAACGCCGCATCTGGTGGTACAGCGGAAGTTGCTGTATACCTTTCGTTTGATCTGAGGATACACCGCTTGGGCCGCTGGAATGGTCAAGGAAAGTTAAATTTCGTTGAGCATCGGTGAAAAACGGGGCCGGGCAGAGGGCCACTTCTCTTTGCCCGGCCCAGGTGTTGCAGAGTCGGGAGGTCACTGCACCAACAGGACGCGCGGCGGGTTCGGTGGGCAGAACTCCGGGCGGTGATTGATGCGGTTATCCGACCCGGACAGGTCGATCTTGTTCGCCATGATCATGCCGCCCAGGTCGCTGTTGCGTGCGCCGGACATGTTCACGTCGCCGTAGGGAGCCAGGATCAGCCCGGCCCAACTGTTGTAACTGCCGCTTAGCCGCACCGCGCCCTGACTGGTGTTGTTGCTGAGGGTGAAGATGAACACCCCGCGCGTCATCGGGAGCTGACGGATGCCACCGCTGACCTGCACCTCGCCCCTGGCGACGAAGGTCGCGCGCCAGGGGGTGGTGCTGTTGGAGACGTTGTTCAGTTGGATGCTGCCTTCGGTTACATAAAGGCCGTCGCGCAGCGTGCCGTCGGCGTTTTGCACGTCGCCGGTACGGATGTCCCCGGTGAAGTAGAAGCGTTGGCTGGCATCGACCTCGTTCCAGATGAAGCCGCCGGGCGCGAAGTCCTCAAAGCGGTAGAACGAGTCCTCCGGCAGCGGGTAGTTGTCCACCTGCCTGATTCCTCGATCCGGCGCGGTGGGGTCGGGACCGCCTTCGATCTGGTTGTAGGCGATCTGGCTGTCTGCGCCCGTGTCGTATTCTACCGGGCGGCCATCTTCCAGCGAGATGCCCTGGCCACCGCCGCCCAGGTGGATGCCGCCGTTGCTGTGGATACCGCCATTGGTAATGCTCATCCCCGCGCCGGTGACGGCGACCACGTCCTTGTCGCGCTCGGTGTTGATGCCGAACACGGCGAAGTCGGTACACCAGTGCTGGTAATCCCAGATGGCGTAGGCGTGCGTGGTGACGGTGGTTTCGGCCACGCCAATCAGTCCCATCAGGAAGGTTTGCTGGGGCAGGGTGGTGACGATGTGCAGGCCGATGATCTCGGCGCACGGGATCATGCCGGTCGTGCCGACGCGCCAGGGAGTCATCGTGGCGGGGTTGGGCAGATCGACGCGCCGCCCATCGATTTCGGTGAGGTAGTACGCCGTAACCGTCTGACCGTTCCAGGGATCGGGGATGTCGTTGTCTTCGGCGTAGCGATAGATGTAATTCAAAATGGCCGTTTCGGGCGTGCCGCCGCAGATGTACGGCTCTGCCGTCATGGCCGAGACCAGCATACTGGTCCCGGCAATGGCGGCGGCGTCGGCGGCGTTTTGCGCCCGGCGGTGATTCCAGTAGAGTACCCCGCCGTCCAGGGCCAGCCCGGCAATCGCCAGCACGACGACCATTGCCAGCGCCAGCATGATGATGGCCTGGCCTTCTTCTCCCTGATGGTGACGTAGATGGGCGAACATGATTGCCTCCCTATAAAGACTCTCGCAGGCGGATAAGCAGGACGTGCTGTCCGTGCCCCTGGATCAGTACTGATAACCCGGCGGCGGAGGACTCAAGATTTCCTGTTCCGCCTGCGCCTCCACCTGCGCCACATCGCCCCACAGCAGGTGGCCGATGGGCGTCAGTGGGGTGTAGGTGTAGATGACGTTCACAAAAACGGTCGATCCGGCGGTGATCTCCGCGCCGTTCTTGACGCCAACGGTGATCACCGAGTTGGTCTCGTCCATGTTGATCACGGGACGGCCTTCGGCGCGCACACGTCCGGCGATGCTTTCGCTGTCCTGGCAGATGGTCGGCGCGTGGTCGGCAGTCAGGCATTCCGGGTGTACAGTGGCATAGACGGCGCCTTCACCGGCGGCGCTTTCCACCGCGATCAGGATCAGCACGCCACGCCCGATGTCGAACAGGCCGCCTAGGATGAGGAGGATGATCGGCAGGCTGATCGCCACTTCGACGAAACTCTGCCCGCGCTGCCATTGGCGTTTTGGGGTGTTCATCGCATCCTTCTTTCCACGTCTACCTGTCTCAGAACGCCGCTGCGTAGCCGAAGTTGGCATTGCCTGTGCCACCATCTGATAGCCGGATGGATACCGGGTTGTCGCGCGTCGTGCGGGTCATGCCGACCAGCGCCGTGCTGGACTCGTCCACCGCGATGCGGTAATCTCCGGCTTCCAGCCAACGGAACATGAACACGCCGTTGGCGTCGGTCGTCTGTGTGGCAGTCACATCGTCGGCAGTTCCGAAACTGCCATCCCGTCCGGCCCCGACCAGGTTAACCGTCACGCCGGCGATGCCGGGTTCGCCCTCGTCCCTGCGCCCGTCCGGGCGAGAACCCAGGTCATTCCATACCACGCCGCTGATCGCGCCCTGGGCGCACATGACGACCGCCTCGTTTGAGGGTGGACCAGCGACTTCGTGCGGCGGTGTGCCCTCGTAGGCCACCAGGTAGTACATGGCAAACCCGCCATTCGGATCGACGGTGGCGCAGTCGTCGCAGAAGGCGTTGGCGATCAGGCCCGGCGGAATGTCGTCCAGTTCCACCACGACGGCGCTGGTGATGATGTCTCGAATTTCCGCGCGGTCGGGCATGTTCATCGGGTCCCAGGTAAAGCTGACGTTGTTTGTGGTCCGGTTACAATCTACCGTTGCCCGGAAGTTCTGTGCGCCCTGCGGCGCGGTGGGCCATTCCTGGGTGTAGGCGGTACCCTCGGTCATGATGGTGCGGCGCGAGGTATAGCTGAAAGGCAGTGTGTTGGTGAACAGCATGAAGGCGGGCGTGATCGGGGAGATCGCGCCTTGCACCTCGACGACCAGCACGTCGCCATCATTCACATCCCATGCGGTCAGTGTATCGACGCAGTTAGAAATGAAGTTGCCCTGGGCGTCCTCGTAGCGCACGTTGATCGTGACGTTGTTCAGGCCGGGCATAAACAGCATCCGCCGCGCCACCGCCGTGATGTTCTGACAGTCCAGGTATTGGGGGGTGCTGTTGTCCAGGCCGGTCACGATACCGTAACGCATGGCCTGACGTGTGGCGTCGATGGCCTGCGAGAAGGCGTACATCAGGCGGGCGATGTCGATGATGCCAAAAATAAGGACCAGCAGGATCGGCAGCATCAGGGCGAATTCGACCAGTGCCTGTCCCTGTTCGTGTTGGTGATGAGAAGACGCTCGCATAGCCATGTTTCCCTCCACGCTAAGCATAGGCTATGCGGCGATAGGGATGGGTAAAGCACGGTTAAAAAAGAGTGCGGTAGGAAGCAGGTCAGGGGTGGGGCACTTCCTCCCCACGTGGATAGGGGAGGAAGCCGGGAAGCCGCTTTAGCGGTTGATCAGATAGCCGCGCCCGTGCAGGTTGAGGATATATCGAGGGTTATCCGGCTGCGGTTCGATCTTGTTGCGCAGGTTCAGGATGTGCACATGCACCAGCTTGGGGTTGCCGGTGCCGGGCGGATATTCCCACACGTCTTCCAACAGTTGCTCGGTAGACATAGGCTGTCCGGCATGAACCATCAGGTAATGCAGCAGGCGGTGTTCCACCGGCGTCAGTTCGATGCGGCGATCCCCGACGGTGACTTCGGGACGGGTATTGTGCAGGCGCAGATCGCCCACCACCAGCTGATCCGTCGTCGGGTCGAGCGCGCCGCCGGGCACGCGCCGCAGCAGGGCGCGGATGCGGGCGGGCAGTTCGACCACTTCAAAGGGCTTGGTCAGGTAGTCATCGCTGCCGCTGTCCAGGCCGCGCGCCACATCGCTGGGCCTGCCTTTGGCCGTGAGAAAGATGATCGGCAGCTTGGCCGTGAAAGGATCGGCCCGCAGGCGGCGGCAGACTTCCAGACCGTCCATTTCCGGCATGATAATATCCAGGATGACCAGGTCGGGCCGCTGCCGCCCGATCATTTCTAGCGCCTCTGCTCCGCCGGAGGCCGTCTGGACCGTATAGCCGGCGTCTTGCAAGATGCGCGTGATGGAGCGGAGCACCTGCGCGTCGTCGTCAACGGCGAGAATAGTTGTCATACCCCCTTGCCTTGTGTGTCAGTCCTCATCGGTCGGAGAAGTCCCTGCCTGCACGGGCAGGGTCACGATGAAGGTCGCGCCATGCCCGGCCTCGCTTTCCACCCGCATCGTCCCGCCGTGCTGCGCGATCACGTCCTGGCAGATCGACAGGCCCAGCCCGGTCCCGTAATCTTTGGTGGTGAAGAACGGCTCGAAGATGTGCCCCAGGTGTTCCGGCGCGATGCCTTTGCCGTTATCCTGCACCCGAACCACGATGGCGTCGCCGGCGTCATTCAGGGCGCTGGACACCTGGATGATCCCTTCGCGCGGTTTGTCGATGGCATCTCTGGCGTTAATTAACAGATTGATCCACACGTCGATCAGGTGTTCCACGCTGCCGTCGATCAGCGGCAGGCGGGGCGCCAGGGAGACGATCAGGCGGGCAACATGCGGCTCCACCTGCGCTCGCACCAGCGAGACGGCCGTTTGCAGCGAATGGTTCACGTCTAGCAGTTCGGTCACGTAAGGCGTTGAGCGGGACAGGTTCAGAAAACGCTGTACCACCGCCCCCGCACGGTGAGCGGCTTCTCTGATGGCGACCAACGCCTTATAGTCGGCGCTATCGGGTGGTGTGTGCTTGAGCAGCAGATGCGTCTCGGCGATCACGGTGGTCAGCGGGTTGTTGATCTGGTGCGCCACGCCCGCCGCGATCTGGCCCGCCGTCGAGAGACGCACGGTGCGCGCCAGGCTGGCCTGGGCGATTTGCAGATCGTTCAGGCTGCTTTCCAACTCGGCTAGGATGCGGGCGTTTTCCACTGCCAGGGCGGCCTGTTGGGCGAAGGCGGTCACGGCCTCGACATCCCGCTCGGCGTAAGCGTTGGGCTGGTTGCTGGCGATGCTCAGGAAGCCGGTGACAACGTCGCGCGCGACCAGCGGCATCCCGATCCAGCTCCGGGTCGCTGGCTCAAAGCCGGGCCACTGCGCCCAACGCGCGTCTTGCTGGACGTCGGCCAGCACCAACGGTTTATCGGTAGACATGGCATCCCGCAACAGCAAATCGTCGGTGTAGTTGTATACGCTTCCCAGGACAAACTCCCGGTCGTCGAAGCCGCGCGCGGCGGCGACGTGCAGGTAATCCTCTTCGACCAGCATCATTATAGCGCGGTCGTAGTGGATCAACCGCCCCAACTCTTTCACAATTAACCGCAGCGTGTCTTCCAGGTGGGTCGAACTGGAAAGCGCCTCCGACGTTTTTTGGAGCGTTTGGGCCAGCAGGCGTTGGTATTGCTCCGACTCATACAGTTGGGCGTTGTGGAGGGCTACGGCGATGTGATCGGCGAAGGTCTGCAAGTTATCAGCGTGGATCTGGGTGAAGGCGCCGACTCTTTCGCTGACCAGACTCAAAATGCCGGCGATCTCGTGCTCGTGGCGGATCGGCGCACCGACGTAAGCGTGCACCCAACGCATCTCCGGGATGTCCACCCAGCCGGGATAGGCGCGCGTGTCGGGGATAACGAGCGCCCGGCGGGTTTCAACCATCTGGCGTAGATCGGGCGTCCCGGCAAGGTCGAACCGCAGCGACAGGGCCACCTCTTCCAGGCCGCGTTCGGCGTAGCCCCGGCAGGCAACCGGGCGGGCGAACCCATCTTCGATCAGCATGATCACCGCCGCATCATGCGGCGCGATGTGGTCAAGATTGGCGAGAATCTGTTCCAGCAGCTCGCGGAAGTCGAGTGTGCCGGCGAGAGCAGCGGCGGTATCGCGCATGGCTTCGGCCAGGACGCGCTGTTCGCGTTCGGCGACCTCGGCGCGTATTCGTTCGGTCACGTCGTTTGCCACACCGATGATCCCCACCGCCTTTTCGTCCGCGTCGCGCAGCGGGAAGTAACGTAAATCAAAGGTACGGTCGGCGACCATCACACTCCAGGTGCTGTCTTCGCCATCCAGCGCGCGGCGAAAGCGTTCCCGAAATTCCGGACTGTCCTGATATAGTTCAAACACGGAGCGCCCGATCAGCGCATCCGAGTCGACTGTGCCCAGCCTTCGGCCCTGCAAAAAGGTGAATCTACCTTCCCGGTCCAGGGCGAACAGGATCACCGGCGCATTCGAGACGACCGTGCGCAACCGTTCTTCACTCTGGCGTAACGTCGCCTGCGACTTCTCCAATGCGCCTAACATCTGGTTGATCGAGTCGCCCAGGCGAGAGAGTTCATCGCTGCCGGAAACGATCACGCGCGCCGAAGGGTCGCTGTGCTGGCCGATCTCGGTCACGCGGGAACTGAGGCGCGCCAGCCGCGAGAGCACCTCCCGTTCCAACAGCCACAGCACCCCCCCGCCGAACATCGCGCCGACCAGAACAAGCGCCAGCACAAAATAGGAGACACTTACCTGGCCCTGTTGGTAGATGCGTCGGGGCGCATCCACACGCAGAATCAGGGCGGGGTCACCAGCGATGTCGTGCAACAAGGCATAGCCGGCGATGGTGGTGGCGTTTAACGTTTGGATATGCACAGGTGTGTCTGCCGATAACAGGACACGTGCTGCCTGCACATCGTCGGGCACTTGTGGATCGTAGAACAGGTGCAATGTCAGAGCGAGGTTGGTCAGCGTAGCAAGCTCTTGCAGGGTGCCGAAGTCCAGGTAGCGTCCCCAGATCAACGTCCCCTGGCTTGGCCCGACTTCGAGGCTGGTCAGGATAGGCGTGGCTGCGACCAGGACTGGGCCTTCGGGAATGACCAGGATACCGCTCATCTGCCGGGCTGTCTCTGGATAGTTGAGCAGTGGGCCGTTCACGAGTAGCGCCGGAAGGCTGCGCGGTATATGGGTGTCTTGTCCGCTATAGAGATCGACGGCTTTGGCGTAGACCAGCTCATCCTGGGTATTGAAGAACAGCATCATGTTGATGCCGAGTGTCGCGAAGGTATTGTTATACAGGTTGG
>Ga0209018_1002671_pt1 | contig 12185 bp, 7 predicted proteins | sample YNPBryBLVA2012_FD_185814 | JGI IMG/M metagenome (GOLD analysis project Ga0209018, IMG submission 185814) | Anoxygenic and chlorotrophic microbial mat microbial communities from Yellowstone National Park, USA - YNP Bryant BLVA 2012 (SPAdes)... ...
CGATCATGTACGTCCGAGGCAAGATCTCCGAAGGCAAGAACATGGCGGAGCCCTTGATGGAAACCAAGGTCTTCCCGTCCATGGTCGTCCAGATGATCGCAGTCGGAGAGCAGACCGGCGCCCTCGACCAGATGCTGTCCAAAATCGCCGATTTCTACGAAGAAGAAGTCGACGTTGCCGTCGCAGCGCTCACATCGCTGCTCGAACCTCTGCTCATGGTCATCGTCGGTGCCGTCGTGGGTGTCGTGCTGGTCGCTATGTACCTGCCGATCTTCTCGCTGGCAGGCGCCATGAAAGAGCAATGATCCGCCGAGCCCGCAGGCTCGCGTCTCCATTCCCCAGCGCCCAAGCTCGCCGGGAGCCTGCCCCGTGAAGATCCCGATCGGCGTGCCAGATGCCGGCGGCGACTCCATCCTGGGCACGCGCCTGGCCCAGCTCACGCTCGCGCGCCTGGTGTTCCTCACCGCCATCCTGGTCATCCTCGGACGACTTCACCTGCGCGACATCCAGCTCCGCGCCTTCTCCGTTCAGATCGCGCTCATCGCACTCGGCGTCGCGTTCGCCCTCGCGGCCGCGTACGCCGCCATCCTCAAGACCGGCAAACACCTACGCCAACTCGCGCTCGTTCAGCTCGTCTTCGACCAGCTAACCTGGACCACGCTGGTCTACGTGTCCGGTGGCGCCACCAGCGGTGCGACCTCGCTGTACGGCCTGACCGCACTCACCGGAGCCGTCCTCGGCGGCATGACCGGTGCGGCCTTCGCCTCGGTCGTCGGATTCGTCTGCTACGTCGGACTCATCGCCTTGATGGTCTCCGGACTGCTCCCCCCCCCTCGAGACCAGCACGACGTAGTCTACGCCGTGACCGTCAACCAGGTCGTCTTTCCCCTCGGTATCAACGCCCTCGTGTTGCTCGTCGTCAGCTTGCTTGCCGGGTTTCTCGCGGAACGGTTGCGACTGGCCGGTGGTCAGCTCGCCGAGGCCACCTCGCGCGCAGAAAAGGCCGAACGCCTCGCGCAACTCGGCCAGGTCGCCGCCGGCCTCGCCCACGAAATCCGCAACCCACTGGGATCCATCGCCGCTTCGATCGAGCTGCTGCGCACCGCTCCGGCCCTGACCGACGACGACCGAGCCCTGTGCGACATCATCCAACGCGAGTCGGCTCGGCTCAATGACCTGGTGGGGGACATGCTCGACCTCACACGCCCCAAGCGCCCGGAACGTGGCCCCACTGATATCGCCATGATCGCACGGGACGTCGTGACCCTGGCAGCCCGGTTGGGCCGGGGAGTCGGCGACGTGACCGTTCAGTACGAGGGACCAACCGAAACGACCATCATCGAGGCCGATGCTTCGCAGGTCAGGCAGGTGCTCTGGAACCTCGTGCGCAACGCCGTCCAGGCCACCGCCCCTGGCACCACGGTCACGGTGCGTGTGTACACCGATTCCGAAGGACACGTATGCTTCGCGGTAGCGGACCAGGGGCCGGGTATCCCCAAGGACGCTCAGGACCGGCTCTTCGATGCCTTCTTCACCACGCGGACCCATGGTTCCGGCATCGGTCTGGCCGTGGTGAAGCGGATCGTCGACGAACACGGCTGGCATATCGCGGTCACTAGCGAGTCCGGGCACGGGACGGTGTTCCGGGTGACAACGACCAGCCGCGTTTGACGAAGGCCCGGTCCGGGGCAGATCCGCTTGCGTTGGGCGTATGCGGCGTCATGCTGAGGCCCGGTTGGTCCGAAGGCGGCGGTTTTCCCCTTCCGTGGAGCACCGCAGCAAGCTTTGAATAGCCGGTTCCTCCCAACCGTCTTCTCACCAGGTGCCGGCAGAACCGAACATCTGGCACCTTTGTTGCTGAATCGGCACCCCAGGAAGGTAGATCTCAGCGATCGGAAAGGACCCACTCCCCATGAAGCGCTTTCGCTCTGTGTTTCTCGCCCCTGTCGTCTTCGCCATCGCCACCGCGATCGCCCCCGCCACGTTTGCAGGCGAGGCCCAAGACTATGTCACGGCGCGCCACACCGAGCTCACTTCGATCCTGCACCAGCCCGCCTCCCCAGCGCGAACGGCGCGGCTCAATGATCTGCTCGACCGCATGATCGACTTCGACAGCATCGTCGCCGAATCCCTCGGCAACCACAAGGAAGGCCGGACCAACGACGAGATCAAGGAGTTCTCCGACCTGCTGCGGAAGCTCATCAAGCGAAACTACCAGAAGAACATCGAGAAAACCCTCAGCTACAAGGTAAGCTACGAGGGCGAGGATCCCGGAACCGAAGGCGTGGTCGTCCACACGAAGGCCGAAAAGACAAAGGCCGACGGCACGGTCGAAGTGATTTCAATCGACTATCGGCTGCACCAGAAAAACGGTGCCTGGCGGGTGTTCGACATCCTGACCGAAAACTCGAGCATGGTGAACAACTATAAGAACCAGTTCAACAAGACCATCCGGAAGGACGGCTGGAACGGGCTCATCGCCAAGCTCAAGCGCAAGCTCGCCGAGCGCGGTTCCTGATCGCCGCCGCCGCTGCGCGCGCCGCGGCGCCCCCCCTTCCACTCCCCACCTGCACATCACAACGTGTCTCACCCGCGCCGTGCCCGGGCAAACCAGAACGGCTGTGAACGTGAGACTGTAGCAGCATCGCCACACCCGTCGCCTTCCAATTTGGTCCGTTGCCCCGTTTCCAGCTACGCTCTCTCGCAAGGCAGTCCGCCACCATGCCACCCGAACCGGCCGTCGCCCATCATGACAGCCCGCGTTCACCCACAACGCGCGTCGCCCTGTGCTTGCGCGCCATTCGCGGGCACCTGAGCCTGGACCTCGAACGTCCGGTCGACCTCGGTCCGCTCACGGTCCGCAGCCTCGCCTTTTCCGTTCCCAAGCTGCAGTTCCCCGTCGACCTGAGCGGCGGCGTGTCCAGGTTCCGTCATCGACGCGGCATCCTGGAGCTCTTCGAGCTGGAGGCACACCTGCCACGCCTCGCCGCGTTCCTCACGCCACGGATCCGGTCGGCCTGGCCCACGCCATCACCCAGAGTCACCATCCTCCCGGCAAACCATGGCCTCGTCGTCGGTGTCGCCGACGAGCATGCAGCGGTCGGCTTCCAAGCTTGGTTGTCCGCGGAAGACCAGCACGTGGCCTGGATCGTGGCCGATGCACGGGGCGTCGGGCTGGGTGTTCCCGCGCACGCCGTCGCGCTCCGCGTCGCGCAAGCCGCCCTGTCCGGTTGGGCCCACCGCCACGGAAGCGCCCTCGTGGTCCCCAACGCCCTCTCCACCATGGTGCGTGAGGTGCTCATCGACGCTGGAGCACGCACACCGGACACGCAGGACATCGCCTGGACGGAAACCCATCCCACGGCCGACGGCTTTTTGCTGAGCGCAGCCAGGGATGCGCCTCCGTTCGTCCCTGCGCCCGAGGTTCTTCGGGCGACGGCACTGGCCCGGATCGCTGAGCAGGCCGACGACGCACTCGCTGCGGGCGACCTCGAACATGCACGCGCCGAATACCTCGCTGCACTCGAGGCGGCTCCGAAGCATCCCGACATCGCGATTCGCATCGCCGACATCGACCTTGCGATGCAAGCCGCTCCCGCCAGCACCTTGGCTTCGTTGGTCGAGTGCATGCCGGCTGTCGATGGCGGCATCGTCGCAGCCCGACTCCTGGCTTCCGTGGGGGACCGTCACGCGGCCTCCACCGCGGCAAGGCGTTCCGCAGAAGCTGAACCCCTCGCACCCCTCGCATCGTTCATGTTCCTCGAGGCCGCAAGCTTCGCGGCGGACGTCCAGGATCGCATGAACCTGCTCGACGAAGCCGTCGCAAGGTCTCCTGGGCTCGCGGCGTGCCGTTGGGCACGCGCAGCAGAGCGGCTGCGCATCGGAGACGTAGGCAAGGCCGTGGCCGACTACGGGAGCCTGGAAGCTGCGGCACGCGGCGCCCGCGCCCGATTCGAGGTTACGTCCACCGCGGCGGGCAAGCTCCTCGACCACCACCATCCCGCCGAAGCCGCCCGGTTCTTCGAGCGCGCGCTGCGGTATGCCCCCCGCAGCATCGAAGCCACCACTGGTCTGGCGCGTGCGTTCATGAGCGTCGGTGACGCGCGCAGAGGCGCCGCCCTCCTGTCGCGTGCAGTCACCCTGACAGCTCGTACCGCGCAGCCGCACGCCGACTTGCTCATCGAGCTGGCCCAGGCGCTGGCTGACGTCGCGAGCGACCTCCCCGGTGCCATCGCACACGTGCGCCTCGTCCCCTTCGGCTTGCCGCAAACCGTCGCTGCTCGCGCGCTCGAAGGTACGTGGCGCGCCGCCCTCGGCGACCTCGACGGCGCAACGATCGCGTTCGGCCACGCCAGAGAAGCTTTCGAGATGTTGCCGCCTCCCGCCGCCGCCCCGCTCGTGTCCTGGCTCCTCGCAGCGGCAGAGTTCGAGGAGCGTCAACGGCTCGATCGTCGTTGCGCCTTCCGGCATGTCGAAGCTGCTCTGCGTGTGTGCCCGGACGACCCCGCGCTTCGCGGCGCATTCCGCCGCCTAGCCTCCGCGTCGGCCCAGCAGCCACCGAGCGCCGATGCGCCACCCTCTGCGCCTCCACCGTCACCGCCCCTCGCCCCCACCGAAATCGCCCAGCCTGTACCACAAGCGCAGGACCACCCCGTCGCAGACGAGTGTCGGGTCGACGAACTCACCGATCGCATCCGTGCGAACCCCGCCGACCACGAGGCCGCCCTCGAGTTGTGCACCCTTCTCGACAAGCTCGGACGAGACCTCGACCTGTTCGCGCTCGTCGCCGCGCAGCTCGAGGAAACCACAGACCCTCGCGTGCGCTCGTCGCTCCTTCCCTTCAAGCGTGCGGCATTGACCCGCCTCGCTTCCACCGCTCGCGCCGAAGGGAGACCCGACGAAGCGGCGATCTACGAAGAAACCCTGGCCGAGATGAACCAGGAATGAACGTGCCCTAACTCGCCGACTCGTGCCAGGGCGGCGGAGTCGTCGTGCCTGTGAACGCGCGAAACCGCATGTGCAAGGCCCGCGTGTGCACCCCTGGCTTGCCGTTGCCCACCTCCCTGCCATCCACCCGCACCACGGGCAACACCTCGCGCAGCGTCGACGTGATGAACACCTCGTCTGCATGCATCAGGTCGCCTCGGGTCAGTGTCGTGATGCGCAGCGGCATCGACAACGCTTCAGCGGAACGAAGCACATACGATCGAGTGATCCCCGGCAGGATTCCCTCGGCCTCGGGAGGCGTGAGCACCACGCCGTCCTTGATCGTGAACACGTTCGAGGAAGCTCCCTCCAGCACGCGCCCATGACCATCGACGATGATCGCTTCCTTGGCGCCGGCAGCACGCGCAGACCGCAGGGCGAGCAAGCTCACCAGGTAGTTGGCGACCTTGGCGCCGGCGGCTTCGGTGTTGTCAGCGGTCCGCTCCGTACGGTGAAGGGTCACACCAATGCCATACCGGTAGTCCTCGTCCGGGGGCGGGTTGACCTTCGCTACGATCACGACACGAAGCGCCCCTCGCGCAGGCGTCGGGTCCAACCCGAGCGGCGCAATCCCGCGCGTCACATGTACCCTCACGAGCGCATCGCGATGCTTCGACGCGTCCAGCGCCACCTGAAGCTCATGCTGCAACGTCTGCCCATCCACCGGCATGTCGATGTGGACCAACCTGGCGGACCGCAGCAGCCGGTCCACGTGCTCCGCGAGCGCAAAGATGCGCCCGTCGTACGCTCTCATCACCTCGTAGACGGAGTCCCCGTACAGGAAACCACGATCGAACACCGACACGTGCGCCCGGTCGGGCGTCACGACCTCCCCGTCAATCATCACGGTCGTGGACTCTGCTTCGATCATGCGAGCTCCAATCCGTTGCGAGGACAGCCGAGATGCCAGGCTCCATCCCCGGCATGAACAACGCTGGGACAACGCTGGATGCACAACGATGGAACGGTCTGCCGCAGGAAAGCGCGTCGGTTCGCGCGCTTGCACGGCACGTGAGCCCCTTCCGACAAGGGACAGCCGAGCGAGGCGATATCACCCAGGCGCGCGGGGCGTGTGTACCAGCCGTCGTCGACGTGATCGCGCCGCTTGCCGTTTCGTGGCAACACGACCGCTGGACGTTCTCGTGTAGCACACCGTGCACGCGGGGCAGCGCGCGAACCTGACGGCCTACGCGACGGGTCCGTTCTTCGTCGAGATCGCGGGATGCGCTGCGCCAGCCTCGATCGACAACGATTCCGTGCTCCGTGGCGCATGCCCTCCGCGGCGCACAAGAGCGACTTCATCACCCCTCCTCACGCGGCTCATCCAACGCTGTCGAGCCGTGCGGTTCGCTCGCTGCCGCATCCGCAACGAGTTCGTTTTCAACTCGAGCCGCGAGCAGGTGACGAGGCAAGAAGAACGCATTCGCAATCAAGGTCGGAACCACCGCGCTGCCAATGACGGTCGCCACGAGGTGGGAGTACTGCTCCTGCGAGACGAGGTTGTGGCTGAGCCCATAGAGCGCAGAGATCGTACCGAAGGTGAGCCCGGTGGACATCAACAGGGTGTAGTACGCACGCTCGTTGCGTTCCTGCCGGAACGCGCCCACGACTGGAAACAAGCCGAAGATCTTGGTCGCGATCTTGCCCGCGAACAATGCCAGGAAAACCAGAGGAGCGGCGGCGAGGGCCGGCAAGGACACAAAGGAACCTGCGCGCAGGAAGTAGATGGGCGTCAGCAGCCCGATCGTGAGCGTCCTGAGCCGTCGCACGAAGGCTTGGTCGGCCCCGATCGTCGAGGCCAGCACCATCCCGACCACGTAGGCTGGCAGCACCGCCTCGCTGCCAGACCACAACGCGAGAGCGCCAAGGCCGAACAGAATAAAGAGCACCCACTTCGTGCGGAAGGCGGCGGTTCGGTTTGCGTAGTGGTTCACGAGGCGGGGCGTCACGATCGGCAGGAGCACGAAGGCCAAGAGGCTGGCCGCCGCGAAGACAAAGGTCCTCCAGTTGAAGGGGGCAAACATCAAACCGAGTGCAAGGACGGTCCCGAGGTCATTGATGAAGCACGCGCCCAGGATACCTTTGCCGAAGTCGGTCTTGTTCAGGCCAGTCTCGAGCATCACCGCGTAGACGACCGCCATGGAGGTCGTCGACAGCGCGATGCCGCCGATCCAACTCGCCTGGGTGGACCATCCGAGCACGAAGCGAGCGATAGCCGTGCAGCCGAGAAACGGCCCCAGAAAGCCCACCATCCCGACGACCGAGACCTCCTTCCACTTGCGGCGCATCATGGACGGCTCGAGCTCTGCGCCGGCGAGAAAGGTAAGCAGCACGGCACCCGTGCTCGCGAGGAACTTGAGCCACGGCAGGTTCGCGCCCATGGCGTCCTTGCCGAAGAAGTGCCCGATGGCCGCCGCCGCCACGACACCGACCACGATCTCCATCAGCGCCATGGAGATCTTGAGCTTGGAAGCGAGAAATGTGGCAAGGAGCGCCAGCCCGAACCAGAGAGCCGCAATCGAGAAAGCCTGTTCCACCTTTCGGTCTCCTTGCGCCACGTGGCGCGCATCGTGTTGGTCGAGGCGGCTGGCTTCGATCCAGGCCTGCATGGGCTCCTGCAGAAGACCAGCGCCGCAGGAGTCATCGGCCACGGCATCGACGTGGCGGTTCTCGGCGGACTCCACCGCCATCCAAGGAGCGGCGAGTGCTTTACTCATCGCTGGGTGTCACGTCAAGCTGCGCAACCGGCCTCCGTTGGAGTCGAAGGTCGAACGGCTCGCCGCGCAACGTGCTGGGCGGGCCGTCCAGTCCTGTCGACAAGACGCTCGCCAACGGTCTTGCGGAGGCCAGCGACGACCTTGTCGACACAGGGAAACAGCTTGGATGCCGAACGATGAACCACACGATGCGCCCGCGCCGCAGGACGGCGCGGGGATGGGCGTGGCAACGAGCGCGATCACGGGATCGGCGACGTTGCCTCCCAGAGAAGGCGTGATCTTGCCATGTCGAGGCTACATCGTCTTTCACTCCGTGAGCCCTTGCTCGGCACCGCGGCGTCGCTCGCCACCGTTGTGGGCGCCGCGTCGATCATGCGCGCTTCCACTGGCTCCAGCGGTTCGACTTCGGGACATCGTCGGACACGAGCAGACTCGCATCTCGCTCAGCACCATGAATCGCTCTCGCCAGTTCATCCGGCTCCTCCTGCCCGGGCGGTTGGGACGGCACCAGCGGCGCGCCGACCACAATGCCGACCTGGCTGAAAGGGACGGGAAGCTCGAATCGGTCCCAACTTCGCAGCCGCCAGCACCGGCTGCACCAGGCTGCAAAAGGGACGACCACACCGCCCGCGCGCGCAGCCGCGGCGAACGCCCCCGGCTTCGGTCGATGCCTGGGCCCCCGGGGACCATCCACCGCGATGACGGAATCAATCCCGCGGAGCATCATCTCCACCAGGTGGGCCAAGCCCTCGCGTCCTCCCCTCGAACTCGAGCCCCGCACGACGGCCAGGTCGAAGAATCGTAGCGCTTGCACCATGGCGTCGCCGTCGGCAGAGCGGCTGACCAGCGCTACGGTCGGTTTGCGTCGCCTGTACGCGAGAAGCGGCAGGATCTGGCCGTGCCAGTGCGCCAGCACCCACGGTTTGTCCTGGTGCCGTGCAAGGTCGGGATGTACCGACCAACGAACCCGCAGCGTCGCCAGCCAGACCCGCGCCACAACGCCGGCGAGAATGCCGGCTACCGCGTGCATGGCGCTCGAAAGGGAGGACTGTGTCGGCAAGATAGCGCTCAGGACTTGAGCTCTTTGAGCAGATCCTGGGCCTTCTGCATCGAGGGGTCGTTCTCGACCGCGCGCTCCAACATCTGGATCGCCTTCTGCTTCTCGCCCTGACGGTGGTTGACCTCGCCGAGCGCGTAGAACACCTCCGCCTTGGTGATGGGCGCCTTGGCGTCGAGACGCTGCAGCAACAGCGCACGGAACGTCTTCTGGGCACGGTCGAGATCATTGGTTTCCATCGCGAGACGTCCCAGGTCGACGAGGATGGCCAGGTCGCCGGGATTGATGCGGAACGCCTGGTCCAACTCCATCAACCCACGCTCCTTGTCACCGTCGGCCACGTAGGCCTTCGCGAGCCGATGATGGATACCTGCCAGTTCCTTGACTCGCTTGCCGCCGTACGATTGGACGATCTTCTCGAGGGCGACCACGGCGTCCTTGCCCCGTCCCGACGCGCTGTACGCATCGCACAGAGCCAGAAGCAGATCCCGGTCGTCGGGCGCGAGTGCGCTGGCCTTCTCCAGCAGCGACGCCGCCGCACCATGGTCCCCGCGCCTGGATGCGTGGATGCCGGCCGCTTCCTGCAGAAGGCGGACTCTGGTCGGCGTGTCCGTCGCCGATTCCGCGTCTTCCGCCAGCAGACCAGCAACCTCGGCCCACGCCCCGGTCTTCTCGTAGAGCTTGCGCAGCTTGTCCCGTACCTGCCTTGCGTCTGCCTTGGCCTTGAGTGCCTGCTCCAGCACTCTGCGCGCCCCGGCGTCGTCGCCTTGCTTCGCGAACAGCCCGTCCAGCCGAAGAGCAAGCGCCACCGCTTCGTCGCCCTCGAGCTGCCCCAACAGCTTCTCCAACGTCGCCGTTGCCTTGTCGAGATCACCCTTGGACTCGAACAACCGCCCGAGTGCCTCCAGCGCGCTTCGATGGGCCGCGTCGCGCTCCAGCACTTGCTCATACGTCGCGATGGCCTTGGCCTGATCGTTGAGCCTCGTCTCGTAGACCTCCCCGAGGCGTACACGGAACGTGAGCTCCGCGTCCGAGTCGTTGCGCTCCGACGCCAGCGCGATCTGACTGTTGAGCAGGTCCGCCAGGTCGGCATCCCGGTTGCTCTTCTCGTACAACTGCGAAAGGGCAACCACCGCATCCGGCTGCCCAGGCTGTTCCTCCAGGACCCGGTGCAACACGATGACCGCCTCGCTGAGCTGGTCGAACTTCTCCGCCAGCAAGCTCGCAAGCTCCAACCTGAGCGCGGTGCGAGCCTCAGGCTGGTCCGCCACGTCGATCATGCGCCCAAGCAGGTCCACCAGATCCTGGAACCGCTCGCTCTTTCGGTACAGTCCACGCAGCGCCTCGGCAGCCACCTTGTCGAACGGGTCGGCTTCGAGGATCTCCTCGAACATCGTCGTCGCCCCAGCATCGTCGCCCAGCCTGGTTGCATACACATTGGCCGCTTCGTGCTTGATCTTCAAGACGTCGGGGCCCGACGCCGTCAGGTCGGCCCTGCGCTGCAACAGCTCAACGACCTCCTTGTAATCGCCCGCCGCTTCGCGAAGCCTCGTCAGCTCCTCGAACGCCCATAGGTAGGAATCATCCGCCTCGATGAGCTGCCGGAGCACCTCCTCCGCGAGCTTCGCGTCGCCCAACGCCGACTCGGCCAGCCCCTTGGCTTCGCGGAACAGATCCCGCTTCTTGTTCGCGTCCAGCTCGAGTGCCGCCCGACGACGTAGCGTCGCGACGAGATCCCGCTCTCGTCCGGGCTCCCGCTGGATGTCCTCGATCGCACGCAACAGTTCCTGGTTGTCGGGATCTCGCGAAAGAGCCTCGCCCAGCGCCTTCTCCGCAGCCCCCTTGTCCCCAAGGTGCGACTTGAACCATTCCGCAAGGCGCGTGTACAGATCCCGCGCAGTACCCCTGTCGATCCCTTCCGCCTTCTCCAGCGCAGCGGACAGGGCCCGCGCCGCCTCCGTCCACTGCTTGTTCCGCTCCGCCAGCGACTCCAGGTACCCCAGCACCTCGCCGTCCGCTGGATCGTCTTGCAGTGCAGCCTCGATCACCCGCTGCGCACGCGGCGCGTCTGCAGCCTGCTCCTCGAGCACATGCGCCAAGTCCAGACGCATTCGCACGCGGTCCGCCGGTGAACTCGCATGGGACACCCGCTTCTCGTACAGCGTGGCAAGCGACGCATAGTCCTCCCGTCCCCGATAGACCGTTTCGAGCACCGACGCCGCATCCTCGAACAGGTCGCGGTCCTCCGTCAGCTTCTCGATGGACTCGCGCGCCTTCTGGTGATCCGGCACCCGGTCCAGGGCCATCCTCAACGTCTCCAGCCCTTGAATCTTGTCGCCAAACGCCTCGATCTGGAGGGTCGCCAGGCGATGGTACAGATCCGCCTGCTTGACAGGGTCGGCCTCAACCGAGACTCGACGCTCCAGCACTTCGGCCAGCTCGGTCGTGTTGCCGAGCTTGCCGTGCAGCCTGTCCAGTGCCTCCAGCAGTTCCGGATCGTCGCCAGCCTGGTCGAGTGCCTTCGCATACGCCATCACAGCCCGCTTGTCGTCCGACAACCGCGTCTCGCTGACCCTGCCCAGCCGCGACCACAGATCCTTCGCGAGAGAAGCGTCGAAAACCCGCCCGGCGTGCTCTTCCAACGCATCTGCATACCGCCCGAAGCCGTCCGTGCCCGCCGCAAGCCGCTCGATGTCTGCATGGAGCTGCGCGTCCTCCGGCGTCTCGCCCAGCGCACGGATCAAAGCGTCCAGCGCGTCCGCGGGCCGCGACAACGAGCCGTCGTGCACGTCGGCGATCGCTCGCAACGTCTTTGCCCGATCCGCAGGGTCCGTCTGCGCTCGCAGACGCATCTCGAGCACGCCAACCAACGTGCCATGCTTGCCCGTCGCGCGCAGCACGGGCTCCAGAATCGCCGCTGCGTCGAGCCGCAGTTCGTCGTGCGCCTCGCCGATCGCGCGCACCGCCTCTGCCGTGTCGTCGTCGCCAGGAGCTTCCTCCAGCACAAGACGGAACGCGTCAAGCGCATCGGCAGCCTGGTTCAGCTCGCCCGCCAACAAACGCCCGATGTCCCGACGAAGCGCCGTCCTCTCGTCCGACGTCTGTGCAATGGCCGCCTCCAGCCGCAACGTCTCGAGCAGATCCTGCCATTGCTTCTCCGCACGATACAGCTTCTCAAGCCGCTTGAGCACGGCCGGGTCCGACGGCCGCACGTCGAGAGCTTGGCGCAAGGCTTCGATCGCCGATGGCGCGTCATGAAGCTCCTTCTCGTAACGCTCGGCCGACTTGACCAGCAGCTCGTACTTGTCGTCGGCCTGATCAGCATCCGCCAGCTCCACACGACGCTGGTACAGCTCGACCAGCCGCCTGGCGTCGTCGACCTGCTCGTACAGCTCGATCAGGTTGTCGACCGTCAAGGCATGCGT
>Ga0209018_1002673_pt1 | contig 12179 bp, 10 predicted proteins | sample YNPBryBLVA2012_FD_185814 | JGI IMG/M metagenome (GOLD analysis project Ga0209018, IMG submission 185814) | Anoxygenic and chlorotrophic microbial mat microbial communities from Yellowstone National Park, USA - YNP Bryant BLVA 2012 (SPAdes)... ...
TCCCGCCGGGCGGGAGAGGGGCGGGGGTAGGGGGTGGGGTGAGGGCTCAGCGCCGCGGACGGTAGGCAGTTACGAACAATGAACAATGGGCAAAGGACAATGGATAAGAAGACGATCCGGGATGTGAAGGTGGAGGGGAAGCGGGCGTTGGTGCGGGTGGATTTCAACGTGCCGCTGAAGGACGGCGCGGTGGCCGACGACACGCGCATCCGCGCTGCCCTGCCGACCATCGAGTACCTGCTCGACCACGGCGCCGCCGTGATCCTGATGTCCCACCTGGGCCGCACCAAGGGCAAACCCGTTCCCGAACTGCGCCTGGACCCGGTGGCACAGCGGCTCTCCGAACTGCTGGGCCGCCCGGTGCGCAAGCTGGACGACTGCATCGGTCCCGATGTGGAGGCAGCCTGCCGCGCGCTGCCGCCGGGCGACGTGGTGCTGCTGGAGAATACGCGCTTCCATCCGGAGGAGGAGGCCAACGACCCTGTCTTCGCGGCCCAACTGGCCGCGCTGGGCGATCTGTACGTCAACGACGCCTTCGGCACGGCCCACCGCGCGCACGCCTCTACCGAGGGGGCGGCGCGGGCGATCCGCCAGCGTGGCGGCATGGCCGTGGCCGGATTCCTGATGGAACGGGAACTGCAGTTCCTCGGTCGGGCCGTGGAGAGCCCCGAACGGCCCTTCGTGGCGATCCTCGGTGGGGCGAAGATCTCCGATAAGATCGCCGTCATCGAGCGGTTGCTGGTGCAGTGCGACCGGCTGCTCATCGGCGGAGCGATGGCCAATACGTTCTTCAAAGCGATGGGTTTCGAGATGGGCGACTCGCTGGTCGAGGCCGAGGCGGTGGAGACGGCCCGCGACCTGCTCCAGCGCGGCAGGAGCCTGCTGGTGCTGCCGGTGGACGTGGTCATCGCCGACGCCTTCGCCAATGACGCTCATACCCGCACCGTCGCCCCCGACCAGGTCCCCGCCGGCTGGCGCGTGCTGGATATCGGTCCCAACACGGTCATGACCTTCGAGTCGGCGCTGGGCGCGGCGCGAACGGTGATCTGGAACGGGCCGATGGGCGCCTTCGAGATGCCCACCTTCGCCCAGGGCACCTTCGCCCTGGCCCGCGTGCTGGCCGGCCTGCGCGCTACCACCGTCGTCGGCGGCGGCGACTCGGCAGCAGCGGTGCAGCAGAGCGGCCTGGCTGACCGTTTCAGCCACATCTCCACCGGCGGCGGGGCCAGCCTGGAGTTCCTGGAGGGGAAGACGCTGCCAGGAGTGGCTGTCTTGAATGATCAATGAACAATGACCAATGAACAACGTGCGGTGAGGCGAGGGGCTGCGCGGCTGGGGGTGTGGGCGGCGGCGGTGTTGGCGGTGGTGTTGGCAGCGGCGGTGCTGCTGACCGGTTGCGGGGAGCAGCCGCTCCTTTCCGATGTCTCTTTCTCTACCGACCACATCACCCCCAACGCCGACGGCGATAACGACGTGCTGCGGATCAGCTACTTTCTCTCCCGCCCGGCGGACCTGTCCATCTACTTCCTCGACGCCGCCGGACAGCGCTATGTCTTCCGCGAGTGCGAGCCGCGCGCGCCCTGCGACGAGGATCCTTACTCGGTCTATTTCTCCGGCGTGGTGGACGGCTATGCCCTGCCCGGCGAGTCGTGGAACGGCTTCTCCGTCACCCGACGGGTGCTACAGGACGGCGTCTATACCTGGGTGGTCGAGGCCACCGACGCCGCCGGCCACACCGGGCAGGTCACAGGCACGCTGACCATCGCCGAGGCGGATACGATGTTGCCAGAGCTGCTCAACTTCACCGTCTACCCGCCGGTCTTCACCCCCAACCGCGATGGTCTCAGCGACCGGGCGCGGCTGAACGTCTACCTCTCCAAGCCCGATACCGCCCTCACCGTCTACCTGCTGGGCCAGGACGGCACGCGCTACCATGTTGAGCCAGACGAGCGCACCACTGCCGAGGAGGGACAGGCCGGCCTCTACTCGTTCGACTACGACGCGGGGGTGGACATGGGCGCCGAACCGCCGCCCGATGGCAGCTATACGGTCTGGGCGGAGGCCGAAGACCGCATCGGTCAGCACACCGTCGCCACGACCACGCTAACGATCCAGAACGGCGGCGTGCCGCGCGGCTATATCGTCAACGGCGAGGTCGAATGGTCGGCCCGCAGTGTGTTGCTGGGCGAGACGCTCTACTTCACCCTGACGGTCGAGAACGACAGCGCGACTCCCCTGCGCACCAGCGGCCCCGCGCCGGGCACGGTCTACGCCAGCGACCAGAACTACGCCACCCTCGGCGAGACGATCCAGTCGGGCGTGTTCCGCGTCGGTATCCACTGCGAAAACTCGTTGATCAACTACCCCTGGCGCTGGGCGATCGGCGACGCCAGCGTGCTGGTGATGGACGACGAGGGCCATCTCTACCTGCCGCCCTTTACCCGCGCCGTGGTGAGCGGCGGGGTGCGCTTCGTGGACGTGATCCGGGCGCGCAACCCGCAGTACTGCTGGGCCGGGCTGATCCACGAGGACGTGGAGATTTCATCGGTCAACGACCGGGTGGATCCGGTCTTCCTGTTCATCGAAGCCCCGTAAGGCCCAGCCCGATCCGTTGTGCACCATCTTGACCGAAAGGGGGGATGCCAGGGAGAAGTAGCTCGTCGGAGAGTAACTGCCTGGAACGATCAACCAGAAATCAGGAGTAAGGAGAAGGAGAAATGTACAAAAGAAACCTGTGGATCGTCCTGGCCCTGGCCCTGATTGGCGCCGTCCTGGTGATGACCAGCTGCCAACAGGCCCCAGAGCTGGGCACGGAGGAGAATCCGATCATCTGGTCCTTCGTCCCCTCGGGCGAGATGGAGCGGGTTGCCGCCGGCGCGCAGTCGGTGGCCGACCTGCTGCACGAGCAGACCGGTCTGTACTTCGAGACCAACGTCGCCACCGAGTACGCCGGCGTGATCGAGGCCATGTGCAGCGACCCGCCCGAGGCGCACATGAGCTCGCTGGCGACCTTCGCCTACGTCATGGCCCACGAGCAGTGCGGCGTGGAGGCCGCGCTGGTCTCCGTGCGCTACGGCAGCCCTACCTACAGAGGCCAGATCATCGTCCGCGCCGACAGCGGCATCACCAGCATCGCCGACCTGGCGGGCAGGACCTTCTGCCGGCCCGACCCGCTCTCCACCAGCGGCTGGATCATCCCTATGCTGACCATGCGCGCTGCAGGGGTTGATCCTGACACCGATCTGGCGGAAGTCGTGGATGCCGGTTCCCACGACGCGGTCGTCTCCGCTGTCTACAACGGCGAGTGCGACGCTGGCGCTACCTACGTGGACGCCCGCACCCGCATCGAGGGAGAGCACGCGGATGTGATGGAAGTGGTGGCTGTCCTGCAGGTCACCGAGGCGATACCCAATGACGGCGTGCAGTTCATCGCCTCGATGCCGGCGGAGCTGCGCGACCAGATCGTGCAGGGGCTGCTGGCCATCGCCGCCACCGAGGAAGGGCAGGCGGCGCTGGAAACCGCCTATCAGTGGACTGCCCTGGAGCAGCATGACGACTCCTTCTACGACCCGTTCCGGCAGGTGCTGCAGGCCTCCGGTCTCAGCATCGAAGAATTGATGCCACGGTAATCGGCTGGTGACGCCAAGAGCGGAGGGGGAGGTGTTTGTTCCCCCTCCGCCATCGCGGGGAGTGTGAACCACAGATGACACGGATTCCGTAACTACCTGCCCGGCAACCCTCCCGCAGGTTAGAGAGTGACCCAACCTGCTGGAGGGTAGGCAGTTGCGCTGTAGGAGAGTGATGCTCGAGGTGAAGAAACTGACCAAGGTTTACAACGACGGCACCGTCGCCCTCCGCGATGTCAGTTTCACGGTGGAGGACGGCGAGTTCTTGATCATCATCGGTCTGAGCGGCTCGGGCAAGTCCACGCTGCTGCGCTGCATCAACCGTCTCATTGAACCGACCGAGGGACAGATCATCTGGGATGGTGTGGACGTCACCCAGGCCGACCCCACCCAGATGCGCCACATTCGCCGCCAGATTGGGATGATCTTCCAGCAATTCAACCTGATCAAGCGCTCCAGCGTGCTCACTAACGTCCTGGCCGGGCGGCTGGGGTATGTCAACCCGTGGTCGAGCCTGCTGTACCACTTCCCCCAGACGGAACGGGCGATGGCCCTGCAGGCCCTGGAACGGGTGGGCATCGCCGACCAGGCGCACAAGCGAGCCGACGAGCTGAGCGGCGGCCAACAGCAGCGGGTGGGCATCGCCCGCGCGCTGATGCAGCAGCCGCGCATGATCCTGGCCGACGAACCGGTCGCCAGCCTCGACCCCGTCCTGGCCCACTCTATCCTGGGTTACCTGGAACGACTGAACAAGGAGGAAGGCATCACGATCCTGTGCAGTTTGCACTACCTGGACCTGGTGCAGCGGTACGCCACGCGGGTCATCGGCCTGCGCAACGGGCGTATCGTCTACCGGGGCAGCCAGGAGGACGTCCGCCGCATGACCGACGAGGAGTTTCGCGAGGTCTATGGCGCGGAGGCGGAGCGGGTGAGCGTGGGATTGACAGGAGAGGCAGCGTAATGGCTAATCGCACCCAGTCGAAGCAGGAAACCCGTCTCAGCCTGGTGCCCGCACCCGTCGCCGGGTTGCTCTCGCTGCTCGTCCCCGGTCTCGGCCAGGCGTTGGCCCGCCACGTCTACCGTGGCGTGCTGCTCCTCGTCTCCCTGGGCAGCATTGTCGGGCTGCTGGCCTGGCGCGTTCAACTCCTGGCGCACCGGGAAGAGGGCCCGCTGGCCATGTTGGTCAAGGCCTTGCAGCGACGGCCCTCCTTCGTCGTGGCCATGTTGCTCGGCGTCGTGGCGCTCTGGCTGTTCATCGCCTGGGACGCCTACCGGCTGGCCCGGCCAGGGCGACGCAGCGCGCCCGGCGTGTTCGTGCTCGTCTTCCTCCTCCTCTTCGTCCTCGGCTGGCAGATCACCGAAATTGATGTCTACAAAGCGGTGAACGAACTGGCAGACGTCTGGCCGCGGCTGTCCCAGATCCTCTGGCCGTGGGAGGCCGCGTTCGACGAAATCACCGAGGTAGTGAGCGCCGGGGCCGATATCCAGGTGCCCTGCACCGCCAGTCCCCCGTCCCCGCCGGAAGAGATACCTGGCCAACCCTACGTGGCGGCGGAACCGACCTGCGGCGTGCTTTCGGAGCAGGACGAGAACTATGCGTCCATCTTAGGCACCGTCCTCACCTTCACCGGGCGAGGGTTCGCGCCCAATACCGAGGTCGAGATCTGGTGGATCGATCCCCTGGGTAACGAGTTTCGCGTGCGTCAGGAGGGGAGTTACGTGGCGGCGGAGACCGACGACCAGGGCGCGTTCGAGATCGAGGTCATCATGCCCTACCGGTTGATCCCCACCACGGGCGAGCGGGCGCAGATGCATCGCATTGAGGCGCGCCAGGTTTCGCAGGTCGTCGGTGTGCAGCCGAGCGAGGCCCTGCGACTCATCATCGAGCGGATGATCGAGACCATCATGGTGGGCATGATGGCGACACTCTTCGGCATTGTCCTGTCCATTCCGATCAGTCTCATGGCCGCGCGGAACCTGATGAGCGGATCGTGGGTCACGATGGCCCTCTACTACCTCGTCCGCACCTGGATGAATATCGTTCGCTCGATTGAACCGATCATCTGGGCGCTCATTGCCGTGGTGTGGGTGGGGCTGGGGCCGTTCGCCGGCTTCATCGCCCTGACGCTCCACTCGATCGCCGCCTTGGGCAAGCTCTACTCGGAGGCGATCGAGAGCATCGACCCCGGGCCCATCGAGGCGATCCAGGCCACCGGCGCGACCCGCTTACAGATGATCGCCTACGCCGTGGTGCCGCAGATGATCCCGCCCTTCGTATCCTTTTCGATCTACCGCTGGGACATCAACATACGCATGTCCACGATCCTTGGCCTGGTGGGCGGTGGCGGCATCGGCTTTCTGTTGATTCAGTACATCCGCCTGCTGGACTACCGGGCGGCGGGCATCGCCGTCTGGTTCATCACCATCACCGTGGCGATCATGGACTACGTCAGCGCCGAGATTCGCCAGCACTTCGTGTGAGGTGTTCCAGCGGCCCCGGCTGGCGAACCGCGCCCACTCTGCCTGATGGTCATCCGGCGGGCACCCGACGAACGGGCACAGGGTGAATGGTTACCAAAGGAGGAGATTTTCCCCATGCCCCTATCGAATCGAAACGTCTGGCTGCGCATCGGTATCGGTCTCCTGCTGGCGGCTGCCAGCGCGATCCTGTTGATGGCGTCTTTTCCGCCTTTCGACCTGTGGCCATTGATCTGGGTCGGCTTCGTGCCGATGCTGGTGGCCCAATTTCGCGTCATGCCGCGGAAGTTCTCCAGCCTGGCCTCGGCTGTCGCCGTCGGGGGCTGGTTGGGCGGCTACCTCGTCCCTATCTTCGCCGGCAGTGGCCTGTACATGACATGGCTGCCGCTGATCATCGGCGGCATTACCCTGCTCACCGATAGCGGCGTGCGCGCCTTCCACGAGCGCACCGGCTACCGCTGGTTCGTCCTGCAGGGCGCGTTCAACTGGGTCGGCTTTGAGATGATCCGCGGCTTCATCCCCATCATGGGCACCTGGGCGTTCGTCGCCAATACGCTCTACAGCCAGCCCTGGCTGGTCCAGCCGGTCAGCGTCTTCAGCATCTTCGGCCTCGGCCTGCTCATCATGTTCGTCAACTACGGGCTGGCCCTGGGCGTGCTGTATCTCTTCGACCGACGCTGGAGGCTGGACCCGGATGTCCCCCCCCTGGCCGGGCGTCCGGTGCGCCATTGGCTCCTGGGGGTGCTCGCCGCGCTGATCGTGTGGACGGGCCTTAGCCTGGCGCTGTTCCGCCCCCCGACGACCACCGCGACGGTGCGCGTCGCGGCGCTGCACTACGATGCCGGGATGCCTTTCTGGACCTCGGTGGAGCGGTTCGGCGAGCTCACTCGCCAGGCGGCCCAGGACGGCGCCCGCATCGTCGTCTGGCCGGAAATGGCCATCGAGGGCGATCCGCAGACGACGAACACGGCTGCCTTCCGCCAGTTGGCCGCTGAGACCGATGCCTACCTGGCGTTGGGGTACCTGGTCCGGGTGACCGGGCAGGTCTGGCGGAACGAGGCCACGGTGCTGTCTCCCGATGGCCAGTTTCTGGGCGTCTACGGCAAGGACCATCCGGTGACCTTCGCCGGAGAGAGCAGCCCGACGCGTGGGACGTATCCGGTGTACGAGACGCCGCTGGGCCGGATCGGCACGATCATCTGCTATGACCTCGATTTCACCGATACGGCGCGCCGGCTCACCCGCCGTGGCGCGCAACTGATCCTGGTTCCTTCCCACGACTGGCCGGCGATTGCCACCCGCCACTACACGCACCTGGTCTTCCGCGCCATCGAGAACCGCGTTTCCGTCGTCAAGGCCGACAACAGCGGCAACGATTCGGTGATCATTGACCCCTATGGGCGCATCGTCGCGGCGGCGATCACGCCCGGCGGCGACGCGACCGGCCAGGCGGTGGTGGCCGATGTGCCGCTGGGGACGGGCCGCTCGCTGGCTGTCCGCCTGGGCGACTGGAGTGGCTGGATTGCCCTGGCCGGGATGGTGTTCTTCATCATCTATGACCCCGTGTCCAGGGCCAGAGCCAGGAGAGGCGCGAGAGGATAGGTCTGGAGGGAAGGGAGATGCTGCTGACGATTGACATCGGCAACACGAACATCACCTTGGGGCTGTACAAAGGAGCGGAGCTGGGCCCGCGCTGGCGCGTGCGCACGATTCACGATAAAATGCCCGACGAGTACGGCATCCTGCTCGACCAGATGTTCCGCCATCGCGGCCAGCGGCCCGATCGGGTGACCGGCATTGCCATCGCCAGCGTTGTACCGCCGCTGACGCAGACCTTCGTGCAGGTCTGTCGGGACTACCTGGGCCGGGAACCGCTGGTGGTGGACGCGGGGGTGCGCACGGGCGTGCGCATCCGCTACGACAACCCGCGCGAGGTGGGCGCCGATCGGGTGGTGGACGCCGCTGCCGTGTGCGCGCTCTACACCATCCCGGCCTGTGTGGTGGACTTTGGCACGGCGACGACGTTCGATGCAGTGTCGGCGGAGGGGGACTACCTGGGCGGGGCCATCGCTCCGGGCATTGGCATCGCCGCGCAGGCGCTCTTCGAGCGCACCGCCAAACTGCCGCGCGTCGAACTGACCCGCCCGCCGTCGGTGATTGGGCGCAACACGGTGCACTCGATCCAGTCGGGCCTGCTCTTCGGCTACGTCGGCCTGGTCGAGGGCATGGTTGCCCGCTTCAAGGCTGAACTGGGCCCGCAGACGAGCATCATTGCCACCGGTGGACTGGCCGAGATCATCGCCCGCGAGACGTCGGTGATTGACATCGTGGACCCGTGGTTGACGCTGCATGGGTTGAGGGTCATCTACGAGATCAATGACCACTAACCACTAACCACTAACCACTAACCACTAACCACTAACCACTAACCACGCACCACGGAGCCCGAGCTTATGGACCCCATTCCTCTGCTGACAGACAGGCGTATCCTCCTGGGTGTGACGGGCGGCATTGCCGTGTACAAGGTATGCGCGCTGGCCAGCCACCTGACCCAGGCGGGGGCGGAGGTGGATGTGGTGATGACCGAAGCAGCGACGCGCTTCGTGGCGCCGCTGACCTTCGAGGCGCTGACCGGCCGCCCGGCCTACACGGACATGTGGCGACGGTCGGGCGAGGGACTGCCCACGCACATCGCCCACGTCGGCCTGGCCCACGCCGCCGACCTGTTGGTGATCGCGCCGGCGACGGCCAACACGATGGCGAAGCTGGCTGCCGGCCTAGCCGATAACCTGCTGACCACCTTGGCGTTGGCCGCCCGCTGTCCGCTGCTGCTGGCCCCGGCGATGGATGCCGGCATGTGGTCGCACCCGGCCACCCAGGCTAACGTCGCCGTGTTGCGCGAACGCGGCGCCGCCTTCATTGGTCCGGCGCGCGGGCGGATGGCTTCTGGGCTGGAGGGCGAGGGGCGGATGGTCGAACCGGAGGAGATCCTGGGCGCCATTCGCTGGCGGATGGGGCTGAGCGGGCCGCTGGCCGGCTGGCGCGTCGTCGTCACTGCCGGGCCTACCCGCGAGGCGCTCGACCCCGTGCGCTTCATCAGCAATCCCTCGTCGGGCCGGCAGGGCTTCGCCCTGGCCCAGGCGGCGCTTGACCGCGGGGCCGAGGTGACGCTTATCACCGGCCCGGTCCACCTGCCCACGCCGGCCGGCGCGCAGCGGGTGGAGGTGACCACGGTCGAGCAGATGCGCCAAGCGGTGCTGACCGCCTGTGCTGGCGCCGACCTGCTACTGATGGCCGCCGCCGTGGGCGACTACCGCCCGGCAGCAGTTGCTGCGCAGAAGATCAAGAAGGGCGGGGCGCTGACCCTGCGCCTGGAGCGCACGCCGGACATCCTGGCCGGGGTGGCCGAGCTGCGGGCGACGACCGGTTTCCCCCGGCGGGTCGTCGGCTTCGCCGCCGAGAGTGAGCAGCTCGTCGAACACGCCCGCGCCAAGCTGGAGGCCAAGCAGCTCGATTGGATCGTTGCCAACGACGTCACCACCGCCGACGCCGGCTTCGAGGTCGAGACCAACCGGGTGACGATCGTGGGGCGCGATGGGAGCGTGGAGGCGCTGCCGCTGATGAGCAAAGCGGCAGTGGCGGAAGCGGTGTTGGAACGGGTGCTTCAGGCCTCGCAGAGCAACCTGCAACCTGCAACCTGAAACCCGCAACCCACCATGCGCATTCGATCACTCACCTTGCTCTGCCTCGTCTTGGCCGGCTGCGCGGCGCCGACGGCTGCACCTGCCGCTGTAACGCCGTCGCCCACACCTACGTCCGCCCCCGTATCGGTCGTCCCGCCCGCCTCGCCCACTGCCATCCCGCTCACCGCCCAGGCTGCCTACGAGCAGGGAGTGGCCCGCCAGTCCGCCGGGGACGCGACAGGGGCGCGGGCGGCGTTCGATCAGGCGCTGGCGCTCGACCCGACCTTCGCCCCGGCCTATGTGGCGCGCGGCGCGCTCTACCTGGCGGCGGGGTCGCCCCGCAACGCCCTGGCCGATGCCCAGTCCGCGCTGGTTGCCGACCCGCAGAGCAGCGCCGCCTACGCGCTGCTGGGCGAGGTGCTACGCCGTGGCTTCGCCGATCCGCTCCAGGCTCTTGAGGCCTACGAGCGCGCGGTGGAGTTGGATCCCGCGCTGGCCGAACTGCTCTTCCCTGCCCGCTGGCGGGCAGCCACTGCGGCAGGACAGGCGGCGCGGCTGCTGGAATTGGCCGGGGAGTACGCCGGGGGTCACGCGGAGGACCCGCTGGCGGCGGCTTACCGGGGCCAGGCGCTGATCGCCGCCGGCGCGCCGGGCACGGCCGTGGACGAGCTGGTCGCTGTGCTGACCGAGGGGGGGCCGGCAGCGCTCTGGTTCACCCTCGGACAGGCCTACGCCGCTCAGGACGCCTGGGCCGAGGCGCGGGTCTGCTACGAGCAGGCGTGGGCGCTGATGGAGAGTGGAGACCGCACGCCCGGCCTGCTCTCCGAGACCCCGACCGCCGACCTGTGGGCCGGTTTGGGCCAGGCCTACCTGTACACGGGGGATTGCGCCGCCGCGCTGGAGGCGCTGGAGCGGGCGCTGGCGGAGGAGGAGCGTCCGGACCGGCACACCCTCATCGGCCAGGCGATGGTCTGCCTGCTGCCGACGCCGACACCGCTGCCTACACCATGAACTTCCCCCCGCGATAGAACAGCTCCCCGTCCACGTGGATCTCTCCGCCGTCGCGCATGTCGCAGATCATGTCCCAGTGGATGGCGGACTCGTTCCGGCTGCCCGTCTCCGGGTAGCCGGCGCCGACGGCCATGTGGAAGGAGCCGCCGATCTTCTCGTCGAAGAGGATATTCTTGGTGAAGCGCTGGATGCCGTCGTTTGTGCCGATGGCGAACTCGCCCAGGTAGCGTGCCCCGGCGTCGGTGTCGAGCATGCGCAACAGGTATTCCTCGTTCTTCTTCGCCGTGGCCTTGACCACGCGCCCCTTCTCGAACCACAGCTCGATCCCCTCCACCTCGCGCCCGCCGGTGATGGCCGGGTAGGTGAAGCGCACCCATCCCTCGGCGCTATCCTCCACCGGCCCAGTGAAGATCTCGCCGCAGGGCATGTTGTGGTGGCCATCGGAGTTGACGAAGGTGCGCCCGGCGATGGAGAGCGTCAGGTCGGCGTTGGGTCCGCTCACCTTCACCTGTCGCTTCCCGACTAGCCACTCGATCAGCCGCTGCTGCTCGTCGTGGACCTGCTGCCAATGGGCTATCGGGTCCTCTTCGTCGCAGTGGCAGGCCGAGTAGACAAAGTCCTCGTACTCACGCAGGCTCATGTCCGCTTCCTGGGCGTAGGCATGGGTGGGGTACTGCGTGCCGACCCACTTCAGCTCGCCGCTGGCCCCGCGCTGCATGTACGTCTTCAACACCGGCGTCATCGCCTTGCTGCGCAGGCTCTGGCGGGCTGGTTCCACGCTATTCAGCTCGCGGGTGTTGTTTTCCGAGCGGATGCTGATCGTCGCGTCGAACGTCTCGATGATCAGCTTCTGGATCGGGGAGATGAACGTCAGTTGCTCGTCGGAGGCCAGACGGAAGAACGCCTCCTGCGCGCGGGTCAGGTTGACCGTCAGCAGCGGGTGGCCGCCGGCGCGGAGCACTTCTTCGTACACGGCCAACAGCAGCGGTTCGGCCTCCGGCATGCCGCTGATGGCAACCTTGTCGCCCGGCTGAATGTGGGTCGAGTAGCGCACCAACACCGAGGCCAGGCGCTCGACACGCGGATCGGACATGGAAACCTCCTTTATGCAAGCGGTTGGACAGCAATATCAGGCTATAAATAGGACCGCGTTATACAGTTATTGCGGTTTGACAAGCTGCACTCCACCAAGCACCAATCTTGTTGACAGATTCCGGGTTTGATTGTATAATCAATTTGGCTAACGACCAAATCCTATTACACTTCTCGCAGGTCAGGAGGACAAGATGTTCAGAGACCGGATCAAGGAGCACTACGAGTCGCTCACGCCGAGCTTCAAGCGCCTGGGCGAGTTCATTCTCAACAATGAGATGGACGTAGC
>Ga0209018_1002674_pt1 | contig 12178 bp, 6 predicted proteins | sample YNPBryBLVA2012_FD_185814 | JGI IMG/M metagenome (GOLD analysis project Ga0209018, IMG submission 185814) | Anoxygenic and chlorotrophic microbial mat microbial communities from Yellowstone National Park, USA - YNP Bryant BLVA 2012 (SPAdes)... ...
TATAGAGAAATGGTAGGTATATACACGTTTTATGGAAAGCCCATGAGGAATATCGCGATTCGGGCGATCACCTCCTTTCGGCACGCGATTCATATACGCTGTCCAAAAGTTACCCTGGACAGTAATATGCTAACACAAGGAAAAATCAAAGTCAAGAATTCACGTTTGGTTTTGGTTTGCGCAGAATCTTGCGCCAATCCAGCATAGCCCTCTATTAGTATAACCCAAGATCGTCTCGAAGGGGCTCCCGAAGGGAGAAGGGAGCAGAAGCAAAGATTTTTTGTCATTTTTGGCTTTTTGTGTCAGAATCAGAAAAGCATGGGCGCAAGCGGTCATATCCCCATCAGCCTGGCAAAAGTCATCGTTCCTCGACGGCGCAAGAAAATCTTGACCCGCCCCCGCCTGTCGAAAATGATGTACCAGTTCTTGGACAAGAAACTGGTCTTCGTTTCTGCGCCGGCCGGCTACGGCAAGACTTCTATGCTGATTGACCTATGCTATCACAGCGAACTGCCCTTTTGCTGGCTGGCGCTGGATGTATTGGATCAGGATCCGCAGCGCTTTCTGGCCTATTTCATCGCCTCGCTGGCGCAGCGCTTTGCAGGCTTTGGCGGCTTGTCAACGCGCCATCCAGTTCGACCCGGTGTACGAAAGCGCCTATCGCGAGGCAATGGAAATTGCAGCGTTGTCTGGCAATCGAGCAGATGTGGTGCGCTGGTACGAAGCCTGCCAAAAAGCCATGCGCCAAGAACTGGACTTGCCTGTTTCGGCGGAGACGCAGACCCTGTATGAGCGCCTTCTGGGCCGTTTGTGATGTCGTCATATAGGAAACTTTCCGCTCCACTTCCAAGACAATGGGCAGACTGTGTTAGAATGAGGTTCGATGACTACGCATTGGGAGGCAAATATGCCTGATTCGAAATCTACCCTTCGACGCGCCACACCGCTGAAACCCCTCAAAAAGGCCATCTTAGTGGGCGCGGCCGGCGGGATTGGCGCCGCCCTGGCGCGCAAATTGGCGGGCAAGGGCTACGGATTGGCCCTGCTCGACCGCAACCAGGATACTCTCCAAAACCTCTGTGACGAAATCAACCTCTCACAAGGGGAGACGCGCGCCATCGCTTATGAACATGATGTGACCGATTACCCAAAAATCCCCGATTTGTTCCGCCGCGTGGTTGCCGAGATTGGCGGGCTGGACCTGTTCGTGTATGTGGCCGGACGAATCTATTTCCCCGCGCTGGATGAGTACAATTTTGCTGAAGACCATAAGATGGTGGAAGTCAACCTGCTCGGCGCAATGGCCTGGATGAGCGAAGTTGCCCCTCTTTTCGAGAGCATGAAAGGCGGGCAAATCGTGGGCGTCTCCTCGGTGGCCGGCGACCGCGGGCGCATCGGCAACCCCGGCTACAACGCTTCCAAGGCGGGCTTCACTTGCTATCTCGAAGCCCTGCGCAACCGATTGACCCGCCATGGCGTGAATGTCATCACGGTCAAGCCTGGCATGGTCAAGACGCAGATGCTGGATTTGCCCAATGCGCCCAAGCCCATGCTGGCGGTGACCGCCGAACAGGCCGCAGAAGGCATCTGGAAGGCCATTCAAAAACGGAAACAGGTGGTCTATGTCTCTGGTATCTGGCGCTGGGTGATGCTGGTCATCCGCCATATTCCGTCGTTTGTTTTTCGACGGCTATCTTTTTAGATCATTAGAGACCAGAGAGTAGAGAACAGTGACTACTCTCTGGTCTCTACTCGCTACCCTCTATGAAAAACACTTTCACCCTCCTCGAAAACTTCGGGCATTCGTTGAGCGCCCCATCCTATCGTTTCCAACCCAAGACGACCGAAGAAATCTATGCCGCCTTCCAACTTGCCAAAAAGAGCGGCTTGACCGTCACCGTGCGCGGGGCGGGGCGCAGTTACAACGACGCCGCCTTGAACGGCGGCGGCATTGTGCTGGACCTTTCGGGCATGAATCGCATCCTCGAATGGGAACCAGGCTCAGGCGTGGTCCGATGCGAAGCGGGCGTCACGCTCGAACAGTTGTGGAAAAAAGTCCTGCCGGATGGCTGGTGGCCGCCGGTCGTTTCTGGCACCATGACCACCACGCTGGGCGGTTGTCTGGGCGCGAACATCCACGGCAAGAACAATTTCAAGATGGGCACCTTTGGCGAGCATGTCCTTGAGTTCACGGTCCTCCTGCCCACCGGCGCGGAGATGATTTGCTCTCCCAAGAAGAATGCCGACCTGTTCTATGCCATCATCAGCGGGCTGGGAATGCTGGGTGTCATCACCACCGTTACGATGCAAATGAAGAAAGTCGACTCGGGGCTGTTGGAAGTCCACGCCTGGCCGACCCGCACGCTCGAAGAGCAACTCGGCAGCCTGCTCGAAGGCGCCCCTAACTACGATTACATCGTTGGCTGGCTGGATACCATCACGATTGGTCACGGGCAAATTCACGCCGCCAACTACGTCCACGACGACCCCGACCCGGCCAAAATGCAAGTGGAATATCAGTCTTTGCCCAGCCGTCTGTTTGGCGTGATGCCCAAAAGTTTGCTGCATTACTTCATGACGCCGTTCATGAACAATCTAGGCGCGTGGGGCATCAATACCGGCAAATACCTTGCCAGTTTGCGCCGCCACACCTTTCGCCAGAGTCATGCTGCATTCCACTTTCTGCTGGATTATGTGCCGCTGTGGGAACTCTCGTATGGGCGGGGTGGACTGATCCAATATCAGTCGTTCCTGCCAAAGGAAACCGCGCTTCGCACCTGGACCGAGATGCTTGCTGCCGCTAAAAAACGCGGTCTACCCTCCTATCTTGGCGTCACCAAACGCCACCGCCCGGACAACTTCCTGCTCACCCATGCCGTAGACGGATTCTCGCTGGCGCTGGATTTCAAGGTCACCGACCGCAACCGCGCCAAACTGGGCGAAATGCTGGCCGAGTTCGACCAGATGGTACTGGCGGCAGGCGGACGCTTCTATTTCGCCAAGAACAGCGAAACTTCGGCAGAGACCACGCGGGCTTTCTTGGGCGACGAAGTTGTGGAGAGGTTCAAGAAATTGAAGAAACGCACCGACCCGGATGGGTTGCTGGAAAGCGATCTGTATCGCCGCATATTTGGCGCGTGAAGCGTAATTCGTAAAGTGTAATCCGTAATGCCGGTCAAAACTCGAATCGTTCTGGGCGTTGCTTTGTTGGCGTTCCTGGTTGTACTGGCGCGTAATGCCTGGGCGTCGGACGATGCCTTCATCACCCTGCGCACGGTCTACAATTTTTTGCACGGCGATGGCCTCAGGTGGAACGGCGCGGAGCGGGTACAGACGTTCACCCATCCGTTATGGCTGTTCGTCTTGATCCCGTTCTACGTGGCGATCCGGGATCCTTTTTTTACGCTCTATACGGCTGGCATGGTGGTTTCCCTGTTGGCCGTATACATCTTGTTGGCGAAATTCTTTCCCCAACCCTGGAGCATACCGCTTGCCCTGGCTTTTGTCCTGTCGTCGAAATCCTTCATAGACTACTCGTCCTCCGGCCTGGAAAATCCCCTTTCACACCTGCTGGCGCTGCTCTTTGCCGGGTTACTCTTGCAGGACACAGTCCCCCCGTCGAAACGGGTTTTCTTCCTTTCCCTCTTGGCGGCGCTTTCGATGCTGAACCGCCTCGATACCCTGCTCCTGTTCCTGCCTGCCCTTTTGCTGACAATCTATGAGACCAGGAAAACGATCTGGCAATCCGGCAAGTGGATGGCGCTTGGCTTCCTGCCCATCATTTTATGGGAAGGGTTTGCCCTGTTCTATTACGGTTTCCCGTTCCCCAATACCTATTACGCCAAACTAACGACCGGCATCCCCCAATCCGATCTTTACCGGCAGGGTTGGCTTTATTTCCAGAACTCGCTGGCGTGGGACCATGTCACCCTGCCGACGATCGGGCTGGCAGTGCTGCTTTCCCTGTTTTCCAGGGAAGCCAGGCGCGCCAGCCTGGCCCTGGGGATCCTGCTCTACCTGGCCTATATCGTGCGCATCGGCGGGGATTTCATGAGCGGCCGCTTTTTCTCGACCGTCTTTGCCTTATCTGTGGCGTTGCTCGGCAGCCTCATCCTGAGCCGGCGACTGGCGTCCAGGGCTGTCCCTGCCCTTATGCTGGCTGCAAGCGCGCTCATCCTGCTGGTCGGTTTGACATCCACGCGCCCGCCACTGCTGGTTCGCGCCATCGGCAGCAAAGCCCGCATGGAAAACGGGATCGCAGACGAAAGAACGATCTACTTCAAGTGCTGCGGTTTGCTCAACCGCTGGTCACGTGACTGGTTGCCGGTCGTGGCGCAGGATGCACTCGAAGACAAGCAAAACGCCACGTCAATCGCTTTCCGCGAGTCAATTGGCATCTATGGCTTTTACGCCGGGCCGGATGTCTATTTGCTGGATCCTCTTTGCCTGGGCGATCCGCTGCGGGCGCGCCTGCCTGTCACCGGCGACTGGCGCATCGGCCATTTTCCCCGCCATGTCCCTGCCGGTTACATCGAAACGATCACGAACGATTTCCAGAACCACATCCGCGAACCGCACTTGAAGGAATACTACGACAAACTCCTGCTGGTCACGCGCGGCGACCTGTTCTCTGCAGAAAGATTGAAGACCATCCTCGAATTCAATCTGGGGGTGTACGATCCCTTGCTCGAGGCGTATGTCCTCTCCAGGGATTGGGAACAATAGAGGAGTTCCTCCAACGGGGGAAATCGCAGATATTTTAAGGCAAACGTTTGTTCTGCATTGCGCCTGCGTGCTATAATCCAAGCACTTCCACCCTGCGCCCTGTAACGTTCACAACGTGGGACAGGATTTTATCCTGTCCGCTTACGACCCCTGACCGGTATGTCTTTTGCCCACCTGCACGTCCACACCGAATACTCGCTTCTGGATGGCTTCTCGAACATCAAGAAGTTAGTCCAGCGCGTCAAGGAACTGGACATGCCGGCGGTGGCCATCACCGATCACGGCACCATGTTTGGGGTCGTAGATTTCTACAACGCGGCCACAGCCGCGGGAGTCAAGCCGATTATCGGCATGGAAACCTACATGGCGGCGCGCGGCATGAAAGACCGCGACGCCAAACTCGACCGCTCCTCCTACCACCTCCTTCTATTGGCCGAGAACGAGACCGGCTACAAGAACCTGCTCAAGATTGCCACAGCCGCGCAATTGGAGGGCTTCTATTACTACCCGCGCATTGATCACGACTTCCTGGCGGCCCATTCCGAGGGGCTGATTTGCACCAGCGGCTGCATGTCGGCTGAGATTCCAAGCGCCCTCCTAGAAGAAAACCCGCAAGAAGCCGTGCGGCGCATGAATTTCTATTACGATGTCTTTGGCCCAGAGCGCTTCTTCGTCGAACTCCAGCATCACAACATCAAAGAAATTACCGAATTGAACCGCAAGTTGGTGGAACTGGGCGCGCGCTATTCCGCCCGCTATATTGCCACCAACGATGTGCATTACATCCACCCCTCCGATGCCAAGTTGCAAGACATCCTGCTCGCCATCCAGACCAACGCGCTGCTCTCCGACAAAGGCCGTATGCGGATGACGGACGACTCGTATTACCTGCGCACGCCTCAAGAAATGCAGCAACTGTTCGCCGAAGTGCCAGAGGCGCTCAGCAACACGTTGTTAGTGGCCGAACGCTGCAACGTTGACCTGTCGTTCAAAGGCTATCACCTGCCCCAGTTCGAAGTTCCAGCCGGCGAAACGCCCCAAACGTACCTGCGCCGCCTGTGCGAAGAGGGCCTGCAACGACGCTACGGGCAACGCGCCCAAAGCCAATCGGTGCGCGAGCGGCTCGACTACGAATTGCGCGTCATCCACGATATGGGCTTCGACGCCTATTTCCTCATCGTGTGGGACCTGTGCCGCCATGCCCGCCAGAGCGGCATCTGGTACAACGCGCGCGGTTCGGCGGCCGGCTCCATCGTAGCGTTCACACTGGACATTACGCTGGTGGACCCCCTGGAGCATGATCTCATCTTCGAGCGCTTCCTCAACCCTGGCCGCATCGAAATGCCCGACATCGACCTGGACTTCCAGGACGACCGCCGCGCCGAGATGCTGGAATACTGCGCCCGCAAATACGGCAACGACAAGGTGGCCCAGATCATTACCTTCGGTACCATGGGCGCCAAAGCCGCCCTGCGCGACGTGGGCCGCGTGATGGACATTCCCCTGGCAGAAGTAGACCGCATTGCCAAATTGGTGCCTTTCGTCTCTGGGCGCACCGTCACCCTGCAAGAAGACGCGATGAAAGTGCCAGAGTTCAAACAACTCTACGACAGCACCCCGCACATCAAGGAACTGGTGGACCTTGCTATGGGCATGGAAGGCACCGTACGCAATGCCGGAACGCACGCCGCCGGCGTAGTCATCTCTGACAAGCCGCTGACCGAATACCTGCCCCTGCACCGTCCGACCTCCAATTCAGAGGAGACGCCCATCAAGTCGGTCACGCAATTCGAAATGGGCATCCTCAACAGTTTGGGCATGTTGAAGGTGGACTTCTTGGGGCTGGCTACCCTCACCACCATGTCGCGCGCCTGTGAACTGATCAAACAACGGCATGGTCGGGAATACAACCTGAGCAACATCCCTTTGGACGACCCCAAAGCCTTCGAATTGCTCGGCGAGGGGCAAACGGCCGGCATCTTCCAGGTAGAAGGCAGCGGCATGACGCGCTGGCTGATGCAGATGAAGCCCCAAAACCTGGACAACGTCATTGCCATGGTGGCGCTCTACCGCCCCGGCCCGATGCAATTCATCCCCGATTACATCGCTCGTATGCACGGCGAAGCAGAAGTGGAATACCGTCACGAGGCGCTGCGCCCCATCTTCCAAGATACCTACGGCATCCCGGTCTACCAGGAACAGTTGATGAACGCGGCCGTCAAGTTGGGCGGCTATACCCCCTCCGAAGCCGATGACTTGCGCAAGGCCATCTCCAAGAAAATCGCCGAGAAACTCAAGAAACATCGCAGCAAGTTCGTCTCCGGCGCAGTGGCGAACGGCATCCCTGAAGAAACAGCCAATCAAATTTTCACCGACTGGGAAGAGTTCGCCCGCTACGGCTTCAACAAATCACACAGCGCCGATTATGGCGTGCTGGCCGTCCAAACAGCCTACCTGAAGGCGCATTACCCAGCCGAATACATGGCTGCGCTGCTCTCCGTCTCACGCAACGATACGGCCAAGGTCGCCTTGTACGTGGCCGAAGCGCGCAGCATGGGCGTGCCGGTTCTTCCGCCCGACATCAACGTCTCTGGCTGGGACTTTACCATCGAAGACCAGCAAAGCGGCCCCGCCATCCGTTTCGGACTGGGCGCCATCAAGAACGTCGGCGAGGGTCCCATCCACCTCATCCTCCAGGCGCGCGCCGAAGGCCCCTTTGCAAGCCTGGATGACTTTGCCCGCCGCGCCGACCTGCGCGCAGTGGGCAAGCGCGCGCTGGAATGCCTGGTCAAAGTCGGCGCGCTGGACGCCTTTGGCAACCGCGCCGCCCTGCTGGCTTCGCTCGACCGCATTGTAGCCGCCAGCAACGCTCACTTCCAGGCCGCCCGGGCCGGGCAGATGTCGCTCTTTGGGGCGGCTACCGGCGTGACCGAGAACATTCACTTGCCCGAAGTGAACCATGTAGACCGGCGCGAAATGCTCAACTGGGAACGCGAACTGATTGGCCTGTATATCTCCGACCATCCGCTTTCTGCTTACCAGGCCACCCTCAAGCAAGTGGTCACCTACTTCTCCGGCCAATTGCACGAGGCCCAGCACGAGGAGAAAGTGCGCGTCGCCGGGCTGGTCACCAACATCCGCCCCTACCAGACCAAAACCGGCAAGCCGATGGGGTTCGTCAGCCTCGAGGACATTCAAGGCAACATCGAACTGGTTTTGTTTTCCCGTGCCTGGCAGCAGTTTTCGAAATTGCTGGCGGTAGGAGGCATCATCATCGTCGAAGGCAAGGTGGATGCCAACAGCAGCCCGCCCAAGATTCTGGTGGACAATATCTTGACCGACTATGCCCTCAAGGTTTCAGCGGACGAAGTTCACCAGCCGCCTCTGACGACGCCTGGACCTGCTACCGTTACCCGAGCCGCTTCCCCGCCTGGAGGACGGGATAAAATCCCGTCCCACGCCGCGCCGCAGGGCGGACAGGATAAAATCCCGTCCCACGCCGCACAGCAGGGCGGACAGGATAAAATCCCGTCCCACGACGCGCAGCCGGGTGGACAGGATAAAATCCCGTCCCACGACGCACAGCAGGGTGGACGGGATAGAATCCCGTCCCACGACGCGCCGCAGGGTGGACAGGATAAAATCCCGTCCCACGACGCACAGCAGGGTGGACGGGATAGAATCCCGTCCGACGCCGCGTCACAGGGCGAAGGGGATAAAATCCCGTCCCACGACGCGCAGCCGGGTGGACAGGATAAAATCCCGTCCCACGCCACATCACAGGGTGGACGGGATAGAATCCCGTCCCACGCCGCGCCGCAGGGCGGACAGGATAAAATCCCGTCCCACGCCACGCCGCAGGGTGGACAGGATAAAATCCCGTCCCACGCCGCACAGCAGGGTGGACGGGATAAAATCCCGTCCCACGCCGCGCCGCAGGGTGGACAGGATAAAATCCCGTCCCACGACGCGCCGCAGGGCGGACAGGATAAAATCCCGTCCCACGCCACGCCGCAGGGCGGACGGGATAGAATCCCGTCCGACGAGGCCGGTTGGGAGGGCGAAGGACCGCCGCCTCCCGAGGCCTTCCCGCCGGGCTGGGAGCAGGCCTGGCAGCCGTCTTTCGAGGCGGCAGAATTGGCCGCCCGCCCCGAACCTGCGGCGCAGCAAGACGCTTCTTCGAGGGCGAACGCGCCCGCAGCCGAGGCACAAGCCGATATAACGGAAGCAGGCAGCGGGTCCGAAAAGGAAGCGGAGAGGGACGTTCCGGCGGCCCCGCCTCCCCTCCGTCTGCCTTCGCTGTATGTCCCCGTCTCCCAAGCGGAAAACGGTCAGCGGCCGCCTCAGCAATTGACCATCTTGCTGCGTCCCACCGGCGACCGCGAGCGAGACAAACGCCGCATCAAGGCCTTGCACGGCACGCTCATCTCATTCCACGGGCGCGACCGCTTCAGTTTTCAAATTTTCGAGGGCGGCAAGGGCCATTTGATTGACTTCCCCAACGATACCACGCGGGTTTGCCCTGAAATGCTGGAACGGCTGAAAAAACTGATGGGGGAGGAGAGTTGGCGCGTGGAAGAGATCGCGTTCCAGTAATCGGCAAGATGGCGGGTTCGAGAGGCTGGGCCGCGGCCCTGCGTCTCTGGAGGATTTTCCCATGAAACGATGCATCTTTCTTTCGACCGTGCTTGTTGCGCTGACCGCTTGCGCCTCGGCAAAGCCCACGCCAACGCTGACGCCTATACCGCCCCCCGCCACCGCGACGCTCGAAAGCGCACCCCCAGCGCAGGAAGATACCCCAGCCTTGCTGGAACGCTTGGGCGGCTATCCTTGTCCCGAGAGCGAGTTCACTTGCGTAGAGGTGACCGTTCCGCTCGATCATTTCGACGCCCAGGAGAGCCGCACCACGAAGGTGGTGTTCGGTATCCTGCCGGCGACGGGCGAGCGCAAGGGCATGTTCGTGACGGCCGTCGGCGGGCCGGGCAGCTCTGGGTTGTTGACCGCCGACGACTACACGTCCGCGTTCGACCCGTCCATCCCTGAACACTTCGACGTGGTCTTCTTCGATCAGCGGGGAGTCAACTTGTCGGGCGGGTTGCAATGCGCCGCAGCGGCGGCGGCGTTCTATCGCGCCAACTGGGATGCCAGCACCCCAGCCAGCGAGGAGAATTTGCTGGATGCCGCTCAAACCTTTGCCGAAGCGTGCGTGGCCGAAATGGGCCATCCCGACCTCCTGCCTTACATGGACACCAGGCAAGCCGTAGAAGACCTGGAAGCCTTTCGTCAGTTGATGGGAGAGGAGAAATTCTGGCTATACGGCGAGAGTTATGGCACGCAGTTTGCTCAGACTTATGCCGCCGCTCATCCCGACCGCCTGGCTGGTCTCATCCTGGACGGCACGGTAGACGTGACCCTGCCAGACACGGACTTTCTCGTCGGGCAGGCGCAAGCCTTCGACCAGGTGCTGACGGCCACCCTCCAGGCCTGCAACGCCGATGAACGCTGCGCTGCCGATATAGGCGGCGATGCCGTAGCCGCCTACGATGCGCTGGCAAGCCGTTTGAAAGAGGCGCCCTTGTCGTTCGACTTCCCACTGATAGCGGGAGGCGTCTCCCGGCGCACATTCACGTTTGCCGACCTGGAGACAGCCGCCTCCAGTTTTCTGTATTCCGAGACCGAGCGCATGATTTTCCTGCGGGCATTGGCGGCCTACGCGCGGGATGGGAACCTGGCGCCGATGGCGCGCATACTCTACAACGCGCTCGCCTTGGACCCCGAGACGGAGGCGGCCATCCCCGACCCGTCCTACTCTGACGCGGTGTATTACGCCGTCACCTGCCGCGATTATGCTCTGCCTGGCGAAACGCCGGAAGAACGAGCCCTGGGCTTCATGCGGGCCGGAGACTCTATAGACAGTTTGCCGCACATGGCCTCTGTCTTCTATGGCGATTTGCCGTGCGCCTTCTGGCCGTATCCCCAAACCGACCCGTCTCGTCCGGCGGCTTTGCAGGCCAAAGGCATCCCCACCCTGGTGTTGAACGCTACCACCGACCCGGCCACGCCCTATTCCAACGCCCAGGCGGTGTATTCCAACCTGGCCGATGGCTATCTGGTGACAGAAACTGGCGGGCCGCACGTCATCTTTGGCTGGGGAAACATGTGCGTAGATAACCTGGTCACGGAATTTCTGGTCAACGATCAGTTGCCGGCAGAACGTGAAACCGTGTGCGAGGGCGAAGTCATCAGCCTATATGAACCGCCGTCGCCGCTAGAGGCAGCCTCCTTCGAAAATCCGCTCCAGGCGTTTGCCTCGTTGGACAAAGAACTCTATTACTTGCCAGAATATTACTATTGGGATTACGAGACTCCGACTACGGTCGCCTGTCCCTTTGGCGGGACGTTGACCTTCGAGGCCACAGAAGAAGGCGAAGCCTTCGAACTGCGGGAATGCGCTTTTTCCAAAGGCTTCGTGATGAGTGGAGCAGGGACATATCCCTATGAGGAAGGCGTGCTTAGGCTGGATGTGCGCGTCAGCGGACTGGCCGACGGCGCGCTGGTGTACACGCGGGATGCCGAGTGGAACTTACACCTCACAGGCGAGTATGACGGTCGGACAATTGATCTTTCAGAATAACATTTTGCGTATATCACCCCTGTTCGGATTTCCTCTACTCGGTACTCAGCCTGGCCGTTGCACCGCCGTCTACAACCAGCGCCTGACCGGTCATGAAAGAAGACTGGTCGCTATCGGCTAGAAAATAGATGGCATGGGCAATTTCTTCCGGTTTCCCTACTTTGCCGCTGACCGTTTTACGCGCCAGATTGTCGAGACGTTCCTGCACATTGCCGCCGCCTACATGCCCGCGGCCGAGACCGGCGCGCAGCATGGGCGTATCCACCGCGCCCGGTAAGATGGCGTTGACGCGGATGGCATCGGGCGCGAATTCGATGGCCATGGCGCGCGTCAAAGCCAGCAATCCGCCTTTGCTGGCGGCGTAGGCAGCAATGTTGGCCGAGGTCTGGATGGCATGGACAGAGGAGACGTTGACGATTGCCCCTCCTCCGCGCGCTTTGAGCAAGGGATAGGCCAACTTGACGCCCAGAAAAACCGAGCGCAGATTTGCCGCCATGACCGCATCCCACTCTTCGACCGTCGTTTCTACCAAGGGCTTGGCAATTTGCAAAGCGGCATTATTGACCAACGCATCCAAACTGTCGGTAAACTCGCGGGCTTGGGCAAAGATCGCCTCTAACTCTTCGCCGCGCGAGATGTCAGCCTGAATGAACAAACCGTCGGCAGGGAAACCCTCCCCAAACGGGGCGCGGTCTACGCCCAGCACACGCCAGCCCCTTTCGGCGAACAAGGCTACCGTCGCGCGGCCGATGCCGCCGGCGGCACCCGTGATGAGCATACTTTTGGAAGCAGAAGGCAAATCACTCATGCAGTAAGTAA
>Ga0209018_1002675_pt1 | contig 12178 bp, 10 predicted proteins | sample YNPBryBLVA2012_FD_185814 | JGI IMG/M metagenome (GOLD analysis project Ga0209018, IMG submission 185814) | Anoxygenic and chlorotrophic microbial mat microbial communities from Yellowstone National Park, USA - YNP Bryant BLVA 2012 (SPAdes)... ...
TTTCGATCTGGCCGGCGACGCTGTTTTCGGGGGTGGGGCCCAGGAATTGCAGCTTTTCCGGGTTCTGGAGTTCGGCGGCTGCTTCCTCGGCACCCTGGCGGGCCTGGTCAAAGACCAGGATGCCCAGGAACTTGGGCAGCAGCACCATCTTGACCGCCTTGCCGGGTTCAAAGGTCACGGGGCCGGTCGGTTGGGCCGCCTCGGTCGGTTTGGCCGCCTCAGTTGGTTTGGCTGCCTCGGTCGGTTTGGCTGCCTCGGTCGGTTTGGCTGCCTCGGTCGGTTTGGCTGCCTCAGTTGGTTTGGCCTTGGTTGGCTCGGGCGCCGCCGTCGGCGCGGGTGTTGGACCACAGGCGGTCACCACCAGAGCCAGGATCAGCAGGACCGCCACAGCAGTTTGCCACTTTTTCATCGTATCTTCCTCCTTGATCTGTTTCAAAAAATCTTCAGACGTTGCTTATCCAGAGCCTGGGTCTATAGTCTATAGCGATCACCTCCTTTCTTTTTCCTGGGGGGCCAGGCCATTTTCTCAAGCCTCGATTTCCACAGTTTCCACGGCGCGCTGCAGGCGACGTTGTCGCCCCAGACTTTCGCGCACCTTCCCGGCCAGGTTGGGGACCAGGACCGACAGGATGAGCAGGATGCCGATCACGCCGGCTCGCAGGTGGCCCGACAGGCCGGCCAATCCCATCCCGTTGTGCAGATTGAGGATGATCAGGATGGACAGCAGGACTCCCCAGATCGAGCCTTTGCCCCCAAAGATGCTCACTCCACCCAGCAGCACCATGGTGATAATTTCCAGTTCAAACCCTTCAGCCGTGCTGCCCCGCATGGCCCCCAGCCGGGAGGCATACAACATCCCGGCCAGGGCGGCGATCGTGCCGGAGGCGATAAAGAGGGCCATCTTGACCCGGTGCACCTGGACGCCGGAGTAGCGGGCCACCTCTTTGCTGTTGCCGATCACATACACATAGCGCCCAAAGCCGGAATATTGCAGGAGGATCACGGCGGCGATGGCCAGGGCGAAAAAGATGAGCATGGCCAGCGTGAACGGTCCGATGAGGGGCTGTTGCCCCAGCCGGTTGAGCCAGTCAGGGAAAGCGGTGATGGACCGGTCTCGGACCAGGACATAGACCAGCCCCCGATAGCCGATCAACCCGGCCAGGGTCACGACCAGCGACGGCAGGCCGACATAGGCGATCCAGAAGCCGTTGAACAGGCCACAGAGGGCTCCTGCGGCCAGGCCGCTGAGCAGGGCCAGAGGAGCCGGGGCTCCATGTTCAAACAGGATGGCCATCGTGCCGGCGGCCAGGCCCATGACCGAGGCGACCGACAGATCGATTTCGCCGTTGATGATGACAAAGGCCATGATCAGGGCCACGATAATCTTTTCGATGTACAGCTCGAACAGGTTGATCTGATTCTCAAAGGTGAGATAGGCGGGTGTCAACCGACTGTTGACAAAGATGGTGGCCAGCAAAAGGATCAGCAGAAGACCTTCCCAGGACTTGAGCCGTTCCCAGAGGGCCGTCAGGAATCTTTGAAACATGGCTACTTGCCTCCTGTTGCCGGGTGGAGAGCCTCTTGGCTTGGTTGTTCCATTCCGCTGCCCTCGGGGCCGGACGACTCGACTCGCAGTTCGCCCCGGGCCCAGAATTCACGCAGGCGTTTCATGATCACCAGGTCGGTCGCCACGGCCAGCAGGATGAGCATCCCCAGCAGGGCATCGCGCCAGAACTCGCTGATCGCCGGGATGCGGCGCAGGCTCTGTTCCAGCAGGCCGATCAGGGCCGCGCCCAGGAAAGCGCCGATGGCCGTGCCGGAGCCGCCAGAGGTGCTCACCCCGCCGACCACAACCGCGGCGATGGCCTGCATCTCGGAGCCTTGCGCCGCCACGACGGTGATGGTGCCAAAACGCCCCAGGAACATAAAGCCGGCCAGCCCCGACAGAGCGCCGCTCAGCACAAAGGCCAGGAAGACGATGCGCTGCGCCGGAAAGCCGGCCACCCGGGCCGCGTCGGGGTTGGAGCCGATGGCGTACAGCCGGCGGCCGTAGGGCAGATAGGTCAGGACAAGCTGGAACAGCACCACCACCGCCAGGGCGATGGCCACAATCAGGCGCAGGTCCACCTGGCCGATGCTGAACAGGGTGGTGCTGGACAGGTCCTGCATCCATTTCGGCATGTCGCTGGTCAGGATCGTCTTGGCGCCCGAATATTCAACCAGCATGGTGCGGTACAGGGCCAGCGTGCCCAGGGTGACGATGACGGCCGGGATGCGGCCATAGGCGACCAGCAGGCCGTTCACGCTGCCCATCAGCGCCCCTGTCCCGATCGCCAGGAGCACCACCGCCAGGGGGGGGATATTGGCATTCCGGGTCAGTTGCATCCCCACAAAGTAGGCGGTAAAGCCGGTGATGGAGCCCACCGACAGGTCATAGTTGCGCGTCAGAAAGACGAGCGTTTCCCCCACCGCCATCACGGCGATAATGGCGATGCTGGAGGAGATGCGGTTGAACGTGCGGCCGGTGTAATAATCCTGGATCACCATCCCAAAGGACAGGATGAGCACGATCAACAGCAGGATCAACACCCATTCGCGGATCTGTTCAGGTCGAAAGCGGCGTCTGATCCAGTTCATGGCCTGGCCTCCCCCCTGTCGTTCCAGATGTGGGTCGAGTTATAGTGTCCCATGGCTGCGGTCATAATCACTTCCTGGGTTGCTTCTGCCCGGTTGAACAGGCCCATCTGTCTGCCCTCGCGCATCACCAGAATCCGGTCGCTCATGGCCAGCACTTCAGGCAGGTCAGAGGAGATGAGGAGGATGCCCAGCCCCTGCGCGGCCAGGTCGTTGATCATGTGGTGCACCTCAGCCTTGGTCCGCACGTCAATGCCCCGTGTCGGTTCGTCCAGGATGAGGAGCCGGGGGTTGGCGTTGAGCCATTTGCTCAGGACCACTTTTTGCTGGTTGCCGCCGGAGAGCTTTTCGAGCTCCACCCTGACCGACGGAGCCCGGATGTCGAGCCTGCGGCGATATTCTTCGGCATCGGCCAGCTCCCGGCCCTGTCTGATCAGGCCCAGGCGGGACAGGTAGCGGGGCAGGGTGGGCAGCGAGATGTTGGCCGCAATCGTCATGGGCATGATCAGGCCCAGGTTGCGGCGGTCTTCGGTCACGTAGGCGATGCCCAATTGCAGGGCCTGCTCAGGGGAGCGGATCTGCCGGCTTTTGCCTTCCAGGATGATCTCCCCCGTATCGGCCGGTTCGATCCCGAACAGGGCCAGGGCCACATCGGTGCGACGGGCGCCGATCAGCCCGGCAAAGCCCAACACCTCGCCGCGATAGATGTCAAAGTTGATCCCCTGGAAGACATTCTCTTTGCCCAGGTTGCGCACCGACATCAGCAGGTCGCCCCGCTGGGCCGTGCTTTTGGCGAAAAACTCCTCCATCTGGCGGCCGACCATGTCGCGGATGACCTGTTCGGGGGTGACCTGAGAGCGGGGGGTGGAAGAGATCCATTTGCCGTCGCGCAGCACGGTCACACGGTCGGCGATCTCCAGCACCTCTTCCAGCCGATGGCCGATGAACAGGATGGCCACCCCCTGGTTGCGCAGCGACCGGACCAGGCGGAACAACTGGGTCACTTCGTGGGCCGAGAGGGAGGAGGTCGGCTCGTCCATGATCAGCACCCGCACATCCAGGGAGATGGCCCGGGCGATCTCGACCGCCTGCTGGGCCGCCAGGGTGAGGCTGCGGGCCGGCATCCGGGCGTCGAGCCTGACATCCAGCTTGGCCAGGATCGCCTCGGCATCCCGGTACATCCTGCCCCAGCGCACGACCGGGCCGCGCGACCGATGGCTGATAAAGAGATTCTCCGCCACATTCAGGTCGGGAAAGATCATCGGCTCCTGATAGATGGCAGCGATGCCGTAGGCCTGGGCCTCCTGGGAGTTGTGGATGGTGATCGGTTTTCCATCCAGCAGGATCTCCCCCTGATCGGGCCGATGGACGCCGGTCATGATCTTGATCAGGGTGGATTTTCCGGCTCCATTTTCGCCCACCAGGGCGTGGATCTCGCCCGGATAGAGGGCCAGGGACACGTCATCGAGGGCCTGGGTCATGTCGAACCGTTTGGAGATATGCCTTGTCTCCAGGATCGGGGTTTCCATTTAGCTGTTCGTCTCCTCTGGGCAGGGGATGAATGTCGAGAGGTCGCTCTCGCCGCAGATGGTGAAGGCCGTGCCGGTGCGGCGCAGCGACTCGATGAACTGCGGGCTCACCTCATCGTCGGTAAAGATGTGGCTGATCTGGTCCAGGCCGGCAAAGGGGGTCAGGTCCACCCGGCCAAACTTGCTGGAGTCAATGAGGGCCACCACCCGTTCGGCGCTGCGGACCATCTTCCTCTTGAGCTGCACCTCCTGGATGTCCACCTCGGTCAGGCCGGCCTCGACCGAAAAGCCGGAGCAGGAGACAAAGGCGGTTTTGAAATGCAGCTCGTCGAGGATCTTTTCGCCCAGGTGTCCGACCACGGAGGTGCCATCGGGGCGCACCACCCCGCCGACGAGGATCACCGAGTGGGAACGGTTCTGGGCCAGGGCCAGGGCAGTTTCCAGGCCGTTGGTGACAATGGTCAGGTTGTGGCGGTTTTGTAGATAGGGGACCAGGGCAAAGACGCTGCTGCTGGCGTCCAGGAGGATCGAGTCGCCATCTTCGACCAGCCCGGCAGCGCAGCGGGCGATCCGCTGTTTGGCTCCGGCGCGGGTGCGGGCGTGTTCGGCGAATAAGGGGCTGATGAAACGATGATCGTTGTGGAGCACGGCTCCCCCGCGGACACGGATCAACTGCCCTTCCCCGTTCAGAGCATTCAGATCGTTACGGATGGTGCCTACCGACACACCAAGCCGCCTGGCCAGTTCGGTGACCTTGACCCCTGGCTGCTCCCGCAGGAGGTCGAGAATCCGTTGCCGCCGCTCGAATGGGATCATCTTCCCGCCTTCCAGTCTTGAGGACAGATTGTCGTAATCTGTCAATTCGCTGGCGATGTTTGACGGAAACAGGATACCACATTTTCCAAACTTTGTCAAGATGTTTTTTCAATTTGTCGTCATTTACCCTGTCATTGTTGAAAGTTGACGATTAGCCTGCCGTTCTGGCCATGATGGCCAGCAGTCGGCCATAGGCTTCGTCCCAGCCGGCCCGCTCGCCCGGTTCATAGACCGTCAGGTCGAAGGAGCGGCGTACCAACTGTCGCCCCTCGGCCGGCGAGGTCAGATGGCCCAGGGCGATCATTTGCAGCAGCAGGTTGCCGCTGGCGGTCGCTTCCGCCGGCCCGGCCATCACCGTCCGGCCTGTCGCATCGGCGGTGAGCTGCGACAGCAGCCGGTTCCGTGTCCCGCCACCGACGATGTAGAGCGGCTCCAGATGGCGGCCCAGCATCTCTTCCAGCCGCTCCAGCACCCAGCGATATTTGAGCGCGATCCCCTCCAGGGCGCAGCGCAGGATGGCCCCTTTGTCCTCCGGGATCGGCTGACCGGTCATCCGGCAAAAGGCGCGGAGGCGTGAGGGCATGTCTCCCGGCTTGAAAAAGTCGCCATAGTCCGGGTCAATCACCGCCTGGAACGGTTTGGCCTGGGCGGCCATCTCGGTCAGCGCGTCGTAGGAATGGTCCTCCCCCTGTTGCGCCCAGGTGCGGCGGCACTCCTGCACCAGCCACAGGCCCATGACGTTCCGCGAAAAGCGGAAGGTGCCACCCACCCCTCCTTCATTGGTGAAATTGTAGGCCAGGCTCTGCCCGGTGATGACCGGCTCCGGCACCTCCGCCCCGACCACCGACCAGGTGCCGGAGCTGATCCAGGCAAAATCGGGCGCGGTGGCCGGCACAGCCGCAACCGCCGAGCCGGTGTCGTGGCAGGCCGGGGCGATCACCGTCGTCTTGTCGTCGGGCGGCAACCCGACCTCGCCGGCGACAAAGGGCCGCAACCGGCCCAGGTCGCTGCCCGGCGGGACGATGCGGGGAAAGAGGTGGGTGGGGATGCCCAACCGGTGGAGCAGGTCCCAGGCCCAGGTACCCTGGCGGGGGTTATAGCACTGGGTGGTGGTGGCATTGCTGAACTCACAGACGGCCTGGCCGGTGAGCCAGAAGTTGAGCAGGTCGGGGATGGTCAGGAAGGTGTGGGCTATGTCCAGCATGGGGGAGCGGTGAACCACCATCGCCAGGAGTTGATACAGGCTGTTGAGTTGCAAAAACTGGATGCCGGTCTGCTCGAAAATCTCGGCGCGGGGGACCAGGCTGAAGGCTTCCTCCAGCATCCCGTCGGTGCGGCTATCGCGGTAGTGGTACGGATTGCCGAGCAGCGCGCCGTTCCGGTCCAGCAGGCCAAAATCTACCCCCCAGGTGTCGAGGCCGATGCCCGCCAGGTGGCCTTCCGTCTGGCGGATGGCCAGGGAGATGCCCTGCAGGACCTCGCCCCACAGGCGCAGGATGTCCCAATGCAGGCCGTCGGGCAGGCGCACCGGCCCGTTGGGGAAACGATGGACCCCGGTCAGCCGCAGCCGTTCGCCGTCGAAGCGGCCGAGCATGGCCCGGCCGCTCTCGGCACCCAGGTCAAAGGCCAGAAAGTTGAGTTCAGACATGGGGTTCCTCCTCAGAGAAGGGAATGGACAGCTTTGATCACCTGCTCGACGCCGGGCACGTAGAACTGTTCCATCACCGGGGCAAAGGGAGGGGGGGTGTCGGGCGCGGAAACACGCCTGACCGGCGCATCGAGCCAGTCAAAGGCCTCCTCGGCCACGGTGGCGGCCAGCTCGGCGGCCCAGCCGCCGGTGCGATTGTCCTCCTCGACGATGACCAGTCGCCCGGTCTTGCGCACCGACTCCAGGATCAGCTCCCTGTCCAGCGGCACCAGGGTACGCGGGTCAATCACCTCGGCTTCAATCCCCTCCTGGGCCAGCCGGTCGGCTGCTTCCAGGGCGCGGTAGACGGTCAGCAGCTTGCCGACGAGGGTCACGTCGCGTCCCGGGCGGCGGATCACCCCCTGGCCGATGGGCACCAGGTATTCCTCGTCGGGCACCTCGCCGACAGGGCTGAGGGCACCCCGTTCCGCCCGGGGGCCTTTGCTGCCGTACAGCAGCTTGTGCTCGAACACCAGCACCGGGTTGTCGTCGCGCACGGCGCTCTTGAGCAGCCCTTTGGCATCGTAGGCGGTGGACGGGGCCACAACTTTCAGCCCTGGCACATGGGTGAAAAACGCCTCCAGGCTCTGGGCGTGTTGGGCTCCCCGGCCGGTGGCGCCGACCGGCACGCGCAGCACCAGGGGGACCTTGACCGTGCCGCCCGACATGTAGGTCATTTTGGCGGCCTGGTTGACGACCTGGTCCATGGCGTTGAACAAAAAGTCGCCATATTGCACGTCGGCGATGGGCCGCAGGCCGGCCATGGCGGCGCCGATGGCCACGCCCACCAGCCCCTCTTCCGAGATCGGGGTGTCGAGGATGCGCTCGTGGCCGAACTCGTCCGACAGCCCCAGCGTCACGGTGAACGCCCCGCCAAAGCCGCCGGGGATGCCGATGTCCTCGCCCAGGCAAAAGACGCGCGGGTCGCGCCGCATCTCCTCGCGGATGGCCTGGCGCAGGGCTTCGGCGATGGTCAGGCGCGCCATGTCTCACCTCCTGCCGCCCCTTCCTCCCAGAAGACATGCCGCAGGGTGTCCTCCGGCTCTGGCGGCGGGCTTGTTTCGGCAAACTGCACCGCCTCGTCAATCAGCGCCGCTACCTCCTGCTCGATGGCGGCCAGGGTCTCGTCGTTGACCAGCCCCAACGCTTTGAGCCGGGCAGCCAGGGAAGGGATGGGATCGCGGGCTGCCCACCACTCCTCCTCCTCTTTGGAGCGATAGGTGCGGGGGTCGCTGCGCGAGTGGCCGCACAGGCGGTAGGTCTGGGCTTCGATGAAGGTCGGCCCCTGGCGCCGGCGGGCGCGGGTCACCGCCTCGCCCGCCACGCGGTAGACCGCCTCCACATCGTTGCCGTCCACGGTCAGGCCGGGCATGCCATAAGCGGCGGCCCGGTCGGCGATCTGCTGGATCTTGAAGGCGACCGAGACCGGCGTCGAGGCGGCATACAGGTTATTCTCACAGACATAGACCACCGGCAGGTCCCACAAGGCGGCCATATTCATCGCCTCGTGGACTGCCCCTTCGTTCATCGCCCCATCGCCCAGGAAGCAGACTGTGACCCGGTCGGTGGTCAGCCATTTGGCCGCCAGGGCCGCGCCGGCTGCCAGGGGAGCGTTGCCGCCGACGATGGCGATGGCCGGGAACATGCCCACCCGCACATCGCCGACATGCATCGAGCCTCCCTTCCCCTGGCAGCAGCCGGTGCGCTTGCCGAACAGCTCGGCCATGATGGCGCGGGGGGCCACCCCTTTGGCGATGGCGTGGCCGTGGGGTCGGTGGGTGCTGAACAGATAGTCATCGGGCCGCAGGTGGGCGCACACCCCCGTGGCCACCGCCTCCTGACCGATGTACAGGTGCAGGGTGGAGGGGATGCGGCCTTGCAGGAACAAATAGTTGCACTGCTCCTCAAAGCGCCGGATGGTGAGCATGGTGCGATACAGGTCCAGCAGTTGGGTAGCGGATAGTGGATATTCAGCATTCATCGGCGTCTATCGGCCTTTCTCCAGGTGCCAGGTCCCTGATTACAGGTTCTTGGGTGCGAATTTGGGGTGGTAGGCCGGACTGCGGTAGGCCCAGGGCGACCTGGGCCGCTCGCGGATGCCCCATGTTTCGGCCGCAGCGCGGAATTCCGGGTATTTCTGGGCCGCCTCTTGCAGGCTCATGCCGGCCAGTACGGCCTCAATCGCCTGCCGCCAGGCCATCGCGCCGGCCTTGTAGCCCATCGGATGCCCCAGGATGCCGCCTCCTGCCGGCACGATAAAGTCAACCCCATGCTCCTGGATCAACACCTCGGCCAGGCCGGGGTACATGCCGGCGGCCGGCATGGGCCAGGTGCGCCTGATGTGGTAAAAGGGCGCGCGCAATGTCTGCGAGGTGCGCAGCTCCTCCTCCACCGAACAGACCTGGAGGCTGGACCACAGCGATGGGGTGAGCATCATGTCCGCCCCCCACAGCCGGGCCAGTTTGGACAGCACAGGGAAACTCATCGTGGGCAGCATGCCCAGCATGTGCGACACATGCCACAGGATGGGCACGTTGATTTCGGGATCGGCGGCGATCACCTTCAGGGCCGACAGACCGACCGGGTAAGCCAGCAGCAAGCCGCTGGCCCCGGCGCGGACGGCGCGGCGGGCTTTTTCCTGCACCCGGTCCACCTCGTCGGTGATGCTGACCATGTACAGGGTCTTGTGGCCGGTCTCCCGCTCTGCTTTGTCCAATGCCCGGAGCACCGCTTCCAGCCGGGCGTCGAAGGGGCAATTTTCGAGTTCGCTGCACATCTCGTCGTCCTTGCACAGGTCGGTGCCGCCCAGTGCGCTCTGGTAGACCTGCGCTGCTGTTTCCTGGGGCGTCATGCCCATCTTGGGCTTGATGATCTGCAGCACCAGTGGCCGGCCGTAAACCCCCAGTTGCTGGCGCACCCCCTCGATGCCGAATTTAGGGCCGCTGAACTTTTGGGCCACCGCCCGGGGGATATACACATCCAGCAGGCGCACCCGGTCACAAAAGGCAAAGATGTTGCCGGCAATCGAGAGCAGCATCATCGGCACGTTGACATTCTGCTCCCAGGCGGCGATGGGGAAGGCCAGTTGCACCACCGCTTTCTTGCTCCCCGGCGGTGCGGGCACCTCGTAATAGCCCAGCACCTTGCTGCACAGCCGTTCGCGGACCTCCGCTGTCTCTTCCTTGACATCCATCCAACTGGCGGTGGAGCCTTCCAGGGCCAGCCGCTGCACCTGGGCCAGGTGGTCTATGAACTCCCAGTCGGGCCGGCTGTCTTCGATGTAATAGGTGCCGACGACGAAGCGGTCCTGGTCCAGGCTTTCCCACATATAGTTGAACATGTGCGGGTCGTACAGTTCTTTGGGCATTCTCTTTTCTCCTTCTCTTTTCAGAGCCGATCTGAAAACCACTAAGGACACGAAGGACACAAAGAATTTCTGTCAATTTTCTCTCATTTGTTTTCCATGCGCCTTCGTGGTAGACTTTTCAGACAGGCTCTCAACCCAGCAGGGCTTCGCGGATCATGGCCGAGGCGGCCATGGCGTCGCCGCCGGCGATCACCTGGCCGATCCGCTCGCGGCCGATCCGGTCCAGCAGGCTGTGGAGGCCCTGAATCCAGCGGATGCTCTCCGTGGCAGCGCGGATGCCATCCTCACGATAGGGAAAGATGTCCAGAGCGTACCAGCCGTCATAGCCGATGCGGTCCAGCCAGTACAACAGCTCCAGCATCTCGACGGTGTGGACCGAACCGACGGTCATGTCGTCGTCCCACAACCGCCAGTTGTCGTTGAAGTGCATGTAAAAGAGCTTGTGGCCAAAGTAGTGGAGCAGCGCCGCCGATTCAGCCGCGTTCTCATAGGCCATCAGCGCGTGTCCCACATCAATCATCGCCCCGACGTTGGGCCGGCTGACCTGTTCGATCAGCAGCAGCGTCTTGCCCACCGTGGCCAGGAAGCAGTGGGTGCGCGGCTCTTTCGGTTTGTATTCGAGCACCAGCCTGACCTCCGGCAGGTGTTCGGCGCACTCGATTGTGCCTTCGACCAGCCGGTCCCAGGCAGCCAGGTAGTCGGCCTGGAAGGGATAGTCGTAGCCGTCCTGGCCGAACCACAGGTCCACCACCTGACAGTCGAGTTGCCTGGCCCACTCCATCGCCTTTTTGACCTGGTGGATGGCATCGCGGCGGATCTGCGGGTCGTTGGAGGTGAAGGAGCCCCAGCCCCATTTGCCGGAGGCCCAGATGTCAGGGGTGACGCAGGTCACTGCCAGGCCGGCATCCCGGATCTGGCGGCGCACCTGCTCCAGGTTGTCATCGTTGACGTGCCACAGCCCGACCAGTTCCACGCCGCTCAGCCCCGGGACCTGCGTGGCGGCCTGGATCAGTTCGTCGGTGGTCAACCGCCGGCCATAGCCGGACAGGACATAGCGGTCGGCGCAGGCGTTAAAGGTGTTGATATTGGCGGAAAAGCGCAGTTCTGTTGTCATGATTGATTCCTCCTGTTGGCTCAGCTTTGAGGCCGTGACAGGGTGACCTTAAAGTCGTAGCGGTCGCCGCGCCACACGGCTTCCAGATATTCGACCGGTTCACCGGTCACGGCGTAGGTAACCCGTTCCATATACATGACCGGCACGCAGCGGGGGACTTCGAGCAATTTCTGTTCGTGGGGCAGGGCGCACCGCGCCCGCAGGGTTTCGTGGCCGGTCCACAGGCGCAGGCCATAGCGGCTTTCCAGCAGCCGGTACAGGGACGCGGTCAGGTCGTTCTCTTCCAACCGGGGGCAGAGGGCCACCGGCAGGTAGGGCGTTTGCAGGCTGATCGGCACGCCGCCCACCAGCCGCAGACGGCACAGCCTGTAACAGAGGGCCCCTTCCGGCAGTTCCAGAGCGTGGGCAATCGGTGGGGGGGCGGCAATCTGCTCCAGCGAGATCAGACGGGTGGTCAGGGACCAGCCGCGCTCGCGCATATCCTCGGTGGTGGACACCAGTTTCGTCAGCTCGTGCTCCACGCGGCGGACGGCGGCGAAGGAACCTTTGCCCTTTTCGCGGTAGATCCAGCCTTCGCGTTCCAGCACGTCCAGCGCCCGGCGGACGGTGGTGCGGGTGATGCCATGCCGGGCGGAGAGTTCGTTCTCCGAGGGGAGCTGATAGACCTGGTGGCGGGATTCCCGTTCCCCGATCTCGCGGCGCAGGATCTCGGCCAGTTGCAGGTAGTAGGGTACGGCACTGTTTTTGTCAATGACCGGCATGAGCGCACCTGTATACTTGAGTAGACAGGAGCCAGTATAACACAACAGGGTGCCTTTGTCAAAATCTGGGGGTGCATCTTGTGATCGCCTGGCCGGGCGGGGGAAATGGGGCAGGGCAACCTGTCTGTGTTGCGTGGTAACGTTTTATCGGATGCGGACGGAAGCATCCACGCCGGTGGATGCCCGGCCGCATAAACCACCAACGACACCAAGGACACGAAGGATGATCTTGGAACCTGCCCTTGCAGGCCCTTTGTGTCCTTTGTGTCC
>Ga0209018_1002680_pt1 | contig 12161 bp, 12 predicted proteins | sample YNPBryBLVA2012_FD_185814 | JGI IMG/M metagenome (GOLD analysis project Ga0209018, IMG submission 185814) | Anoxygenic and chlorotrophic microbial mat microbial communities from Yellowstone National Park, USA - YNP Bryant BLVA 2012 (SPAdes)... ...
ATTTTAATACGGCAGGAGTGGAATTTTGTCCATTGGCTCAATCGGGTCGTCCCACGCCTCAATATGTAAAGTTTTGTTGCAGGATTCAACACTTGTGTTTGGCACCAATGCGAACAATGCGAGAACGCATGGTATTGGTCACACCACTGCGCTGGCGGTTGGCTTCCAAAGCCATCACCTCATGGTAGAGTGCCAGGCGGGCGGCAGGGATAGGGGTGCCATCCAGGTCAATGCCCTGGGCAATGGCCACATCCACCGCATCGGCACCAAGGGTTTCAGGATTCATGGTTTTTTTAGGTAACTCTGCTTTTAGAATAAGCAACCATGAGCCGGGGATCAAGCCAAATGACTTAAGTAAACCTCTAAAATAGGTCGCAGGGGCATCGTTCCCGTCCTGGGTTCTGGAAAATTTCTGTCCATTCATCGCAGAGGATTGCGATAGTCATCCCACTCGTGAGCCTGCGTGCCCGAGGTATTTAACGAACAGAAATTCCTCACAACACTGTCCTTAACCGAATCCTAACCTTTTGATTACATATTGTTGATTTTTGCAGGTTAAAGTGATGGGTATTGAGCCTCAGTAGGGAGTACGCCATGACCGTGACCATGCGGGAAGACTCCGGCGTTTTTGCCCTGGAAATGAGTTGGCGGGAGTTGGTGGGTTCTGCCCTGGAACCGACTGATAGGTTACGGCACGGGCGTTTTTTCCCCCGCCATGAGTTGTTACCCCTGGAAGGCGATGGGTTGTGGCAGGTGAGCCAGGGGGTGGTGCAGTTGAGTACCTCCCAGAGCAATGGGGATGAGGTGTTGGTGGGTTTGGCGGGGCCGGGGATGCCCTTGGGAATGCCCCTGACGGGATTGGTTTCCTACCAGGCTCGGGCGTTGACGGATGTGTACTGTCTGTGGGTGAGTTTGACGGACCTCCAGCGGTCGGGGGCGTTGGCGCAGGCGTTGCTTTCCCAACTGATGCGGCGGTTGCGACAGACGGAGGCGTTGTTGGCGATCACGGCGGGGCAACGGCGGGTGGAGGATCGGTTGCGGCATTTGCTGTTGCTGTTGGCGCAGGAGGTGGGGGAACCGGTGCCCCGGGGGGTGCGGTTGGGGGTGCGGCTGACCCATCAGAGTTTGGCGAATGCGATTGGCACCAGTCGGGTGACCTGTACCCGGTTATTGGGGCGGTTCCAAACCTGGGGTTGGGTGGACTGGGGTACGGACCGGCATCTTTTGGTCACCCATGCCATGCCCAGTGCCAGGGAGGAGCGGCTGTCAAGCTAGGATAGGATAAAGGTCTGGTATTCGAGGCGATATGAGGGCAAAAGACAGCGTCCGACCCCACCGTTGGTTATCAGCGGCGGTGCTTAGTCTGGCACTGACCACAGCGACACCGGGGCTGGCACAGGTACGGCAACCGGCGGATTTGGGCTTGAGCTATACGGAATTACTGCAAAAAATTCAGCAGAACCAAGTGGCGGAAATTGCCATCAATCGGCAAAACCAGGTGGCCCGGGTGCGTTTGAAAGACCGTCCCGCCGACGAGCCGCCCTTGGAGGTGCAGTTGTTTGAACAAAACCCGGAACTCCTGCGCCAAATCCGGCAGGCGAAGGTGAAATTAACCGTGGTGGATCGGCCCAACCATCAGGCGGTGATGGGGTTGCTGGCCAATGTCCTGTTGGGTTTGGTGTTGTTGCTGTTGCTGATTGCTCTCCTGCGGCGGTTGAGTAATGCGCCGGGGGGGCCGGGGCAGGCACTGAGTTTTGGGCAGTCCCGGGCCCGGTTCCAGGTGGCGGCCAAAACCGGGGTGAAATTTGACGATGTGGCGGGGATTGAGGAAGCCAAGGAAGAATTGCAGGAGGTGGTGACGTTCCTCAAGTATCCAGAGCGGTTTACGGCGATTGGGGCCCGGATTCCCCGGGGGGTGTTGTTGGTGGGGCCGCCGGGGACGGGGAAAACCCTGTTGGCCAAGGCGATTGCGGGGGAGGCGGGGGTGCCATTTTTGAGTATTTCCGGTTCGGAGTTTGTGGAATTGTTTGTGGGGGTGGGGGCGTCCCGGGTGCGGGATTTGTTCCGCAAAGCCAAGGAACAGGCACCCTGTATTGTGTTTATTGATGAAATTGATGCGGTGGGTCGCCAGCGGGGGGTAGGCATCGGCGGCGGCAATGATGAGCGGGAGCAAACCCTCAACCAACTTTTGACGGAAATGGACGGGTTTGAGGGGAATACGGGGGTGATCGTGATTGCGGCCACCAATCGCCCGGATGTGTTGGATGGGGCACTCCTGCGCCCAGGGCGGTTTGACCGGCAGGTGATGGTGGATTTGCCCACCTTTCAGGGGCGGTTGGGAATTTTGCGGGTACACGCCCGGGACAAAAAATTGGCACCGGAGGTCTCGCTGGAAACGGTGGCTCGCCGCACGCCGGGGTTTTCCGGGGCCGCCTTGGCGAATTTGCTCAACGAAGCGGCTATTCTCACGGCCCGTCGCCGCAAGGAAGCCATGACGCCAGCGGAAATTGAAGATGCCATTGACCGGGTGACGATTGGCCTGACGCTCAATCCCCTGCTGGACAGCAAAAAAAAGCGTTTGATCGCCTACCACGAAATCGGCCATGCCCTGCTGATTGCGCTTCTGCCGGACACGGACCCGCTCAATAAAGTGACGATTATTCCCCGCTCCGGGGGGATTGGCGGTTTTAGCCAGCAGATTTTTAATGAGGAACGGGTGGACAGCGGTCTCTACACCCGCAGTTGGATGGAGAACCAGATCATTGCTACCCTGGGGGGGCGGGCCGCCGAAGCGGAGGTGTTTGGGGACAGTGAAATCACCGTGGGTGCCAGTAATGACCTCCAAATGGTCACGGGATTGGCGCGGGAAATGGTCACCCGTTACGGGATGTCCGAGTTGGGATTGGTGAGTTTGGAGGAGACAACCGAGTGGTGGCAACGCCCTACCTATTCCGATGAACTGGCGAATCAGGTGGATCATTTGGTGCGTACCATGACTGAGCGAGCCTATCAGGAAGCCCGCCGCCTACTGCGTGCCCACCGCCCCCTGATGGACCAGTTGGTAGAGCGTTTATTAGAACAGGAAACCATCGAAGGGGAAGAATTTTATGCCCTGGTGCGTCACTACACCAATCAAAGCCTACCGGTGGGGTGAATGAAAAAATGCAAAGGGAATCGAGTGCAAAAAGCCCCCCACCATCTCTGGTAGAGGGCAACACACTGGAGGTTAAAACTGCCAAATTTAACGTTGACCGCCGGTGGCATCCAACACGGGGGCATTCTGGCTCACCGGTTGCCCCGGAACCGCACTGCGGGGGCCAGGATTGGTCGGCACCGGGGTGTAGTTGAAGGTGGCGGCATCGTTGTCGTTGACAATCTGCGGGGTGAGCAGAACGATCACCTCGTTGCGCTGGTTGAGCTTGTTGGTGGCTCGGAATAGGGTGCCCAACAGGGGAATATCCCCCAAAATCGGCACTTTCGAGACATTCACCCGGTCAGTGTCCTGGATCACGCCACTCAGTACCAGGGGTTGCCCATCCCGCAGACGCACCCGTCCGGTACTCACTCGGCGTCGTGCCAAGAGAGTGATCGTATTGACCGCATTCCCTTGACCCACCGGCCCCGGCGTGGTCAGCGTGAACGAGCCAGAAGGAGCACTCAAATCCGGGTTGGCCGACAGGGTGATAAAGCCGTTGTCATCAATCCGTTCCACATTGATAGACAAAAGCAAACCCGCTGGTTCCCGTTCCACTGTAATACTGGGAGCTTGCCCCTCCGTCGTGGCAGGCGTCACCTCAATATTCGTCACCACTTCCGCCGTCAACTGCACCGTTGCCACTTCCCCTTCCTGGATCAACAGGGTCGGGTCGGTGAGGACTTTGGCATTGTTTTGGGCAATCTGGGCTTGCAATGCGGCGAAAAAGCTCTGGCTGAAGGGTTGGATTTGGGAAGGTGCCCCAAGTCCAGTAGTATTCAACCCTGGAATAATCGAAGACCCCGGAATCAAGCTGGTGGGACTGGCACCAAAATTGATCACGGCTGCCCCATTGTCAAACCGGAAGAAGGTGTCGTTGAGACCAAAGGAAAAACTAAAACCCTGGGCCTGGGTATTGTTCAATACCACATCAATCACCTTCACGTTCACCATCGCCTGCCGTTTCCGCACATCCAACTGCGCCGCCGTGGCACTGGCGATCTCCACCAAGCGGGCTGGCCCGGTCAGGGTGACAGCATTGGTACGGGCATCCACCACCGCCCGCAGACCTGTCAAGACCGCATTGGAAACCCCCGCCGGAGCCACAATCCGCTCCACCCGCACCTGCTCCTGGGGAAAACTTTGCACCACCGGGGGCGAACCGGGGGAAGCCACCACTTGGTTGGTCACCAACACGGTTTCGACAATTGTCCGATAGACCTCGGCACCCTGGGAGGCCAAATGAGCCGCTACCCCCGCCGCTTGGGCTTGGTTGATCCGCAGGGTACGGCTGATGACATTATCCGCTTCGGCAGGTAAATTCCGCCCCACAAACAGGGTATTGCCCACCCGATTCGCTCTTAGGCGTGCCACCCGCAGGACGTAGTTCAACACATTTTGGGCGGCTTCGTTTTCAATATCCAAAGAAACCGTGGTTTGCCCAATTTCTCGCTCCACTGTGGCTTCACCCTTGGTCTGCAACCGGAACCCGCCCGTGATTTCCTGCAACTCGGTTTCCCGCACCGTCGTTTTTTCCGTATCGGGCACATAGACCAAGTTCATGCCCGCCGCCCGGGCCAACAGGGTCAGGACTTCCCGCACCGGCGCATCCCGCAGTACCAACCGGGGAATCCGGGTCGCTCCCTTCGGCCCGAGGTCAATGATTTCGGCAGAGACATTCACCTGCCCAACGGCAATATCCCCCACCGGCGGTGCCACAGCCCGGGGCAATAAAGGCGGCAAGGGGTTCGGCCCCTGGGGTAAATTGGGGGGAATGGTCCGGGGAGAACCCGTCCCTGGCCGGGGGGTGGGGTCGGTGGCGTCCGCCTGGGCTACGGTGGGATTGGCTGGGGCTTTGGGCTGGGCTTGCGCCACTCGCTGGGGTTCAATCAAAAAACTCACCTGGTCATCCGTGCGTTGCCCGATGCGACCGGCCAGATTTTTACCACTCCCGGCCACCGTCACCCGCACACCCCCATCACTCAGGGGCGCCACCTGCACCGAGTCAATCCCAGGGATGGGACGCTCCTGTTGAAAATTCCCTTGGGGCAGTTGGAGTTGGGCGTTGGGAATTTCCGCCACCCAGGTATTGCCCTGGCGACTCCCCAAAACCTGCATCTGCTTACCGCCTTGGGTTTTCAAGACGATGGCGAGATTGTTCCCCACCGGCTTGAGTTCCACATCCGTAATTTTCGCCGTACCCGCCAGGGCCGGTTGGGCAAGCACCACCAGGGCGGCACCCAGCCCTAAAGATGTACCTGGTAACCATTGACGCATATTGTTCACTCCTCCAGTCACGTGATGTTGGGGTTGATGCTGTTGCCGGTGGTTGCACCGGAACATTACTGCTAATTCTGCTGGGTCGCCGGGGTTTTGCCCTTGGCATCCTTGGGTTGGCTGGCTTGCTTACGGGCGGCCAGTTCCTCCGGCGTGAAGGGCACAAAGGCTTCCAGCGTGAATTTAGTGGTCAGACGGGGGGTTTCCCCATCTTCACTGCGAGATGTGGGAGCAGACATGGAAAACTTGGTGATATTCAGCAATAACCGCAGGCGTTCGATATTCCGCAGGACGGCTATGGTCTGGGGATAGGTACCTTGAAATTCCACGTCGTAGGTGACTTTTTTCAGCAACCCCATCGTCTGCTCCGCCGGAGCCTTGGCCTGGGTAGGTTTTTTCTGCTCCGTGCCGGGGGTTTGCTCGTCCACCTGCCCCGCAGTCGCCACCGCACCGGGTTTGAAGGAGCGCAGGTTGGCACCGCTGTCTCTGATTTGCTGATCAATCATCAACAGGGCAACTTGCAAGTCCTGCTGGTTCCCAAAAATGGTTTCCAACTTCGCCCGTTGCTCTTCCGCCTGCTTCAGTTCTGCTTCCACCTTGTCTCGGTCCCGCAGGGCGGCCTCTTTCTGGCGGATTTCGTTGTTAATCGCCTCCACTTCGCTCTGGAGTTGCGCCACCTGCAAGGAGGTAGGCTGTACCTGGGTGAAATAGATGGCCGCCGCCCCGCCGATTCCTACCACCCCGGCCAGGAGACCGTAGAGGAGAAACGGACTCATGCCAAGAATTTTTTGGGAACCGGCCACCTTGGGTTGGTCAAACGCACCGCTGAGGGTCATTGTCCTGCCTCCTTCTCCTGGGGTTCATCCTTGGTCGTCGGGGGGGTCGTGGGTCGCTCCTTCAATATCCCCAATTCCCGCAAAATCTCAATCCGGGTCTCCAAGCCCACCGCCCCGGTACGCTTCAGGTTGGCTAAATTTTCCGACAGTTTTTTATCCGTAGCCAGGGTCACCTGTACCTCGTACTGTACCAGGGGCTGGGTGTCCTGTTCCCCCGTGATCGCCGCCCGTTTAGAATCGAGCAACCGGGGGTCGCTGGGGGGTGTACCCTTGAGAAACGGCGACCGTGCCAACACCAGCAGAAAATCATTCACCGTGCTGAATTCATTGGCCTGCCCAGTGATTTTCAAATTAGTCCCGGACTGTTCAACCTTGCCCAACTGAATCCCCGGTAAGGTACGGTTGCCCAAATCCTGCACCACCGCCGACCAAGGGGTAACCCGTTCCACCACATTGGCGAGTTCCTCGGTTTCCTTGCGGATTTGTGCCACCCGCTCCTTGAGCTGGTCCAGTTCCGCCAACTGTTGCCGCAGGGGATTCAACCGGGCTTCCCCCTGCACCTTCTCCTGTTCCAAAGCTTGCTTCCGCATTGCCGTAAACCCCCACAACCCCCCGGCACCGACCAGGGCAATCACCCCCACCGCAATCCCCAACACCAAAGGAAGGGGACTGTCCTCCTCCTCCGTATAGGGTTGCCCCTGGGGCACCCGATCCCGTAAAAAATTAATCTCTACCGCATACATAAGCGTTAGGCCTCCCGTAATGCCAGTCCAAGTACCACCCCCAAACCGGAGCGCTGTTCCTGGGGAATATCCTGGGAGAGTTCCAGGTTGAGGCTCCGTACCGGGTCAACACAACTGGCGGCAATCCCCAGCCGATTGCTCATGTATTCATCCAGTCCGCCCATGCCTGCCCCCGGCCCGGCCAACAAAATCTGCACCACCTCCACCGAATCCGGCTGATCCCGATAGAAATCAATCGAGCGGCGCAGTTCATCCCCCAATTCCTGCAGTACCCGGATCAGGGCCACCCCCGGACGGTTGGTGGGCGCAGTGGCATCCCCCTCCTCCGGCACCGTCATGGTTTGCGCCCAATTGGGATTGCGACTCACGGGCATACTCGCCGCCCGACTCACCGCATTTTGCATCTCCATCACCCCGATGGGCACATCCCGGGCAAAGTGGGGAATCCCATCCACCACAATGCTGATCTCCGTGTTGTCATAGCCAATATCCACCACCGCCGCCGCTTCCCTGTCCGTAAAGGTCTGGCGCAGTTGCTCCCGCAGGGTACGCAGAAGGGCAAAACTGCTAATTTCCACACTGCGAGGGGTTAAACCCGCCTTTTGGGCCATTTCCAGATAACTATCCGTGGTCTCCTTACGGGTGGCGGCCAACAGCACCTCAATCTGCTCCTGGTCGTCGTCACCCCGGGACAGCCCCAATTTTTGAAAATCTAAATCCGCCTCCTCCCGGGGGTAGGGCAGGAACAAGGCCGCCTGCTCATTTTCCACGTTCTCCCGCAATTCCGCATCATCCAACTCCGCCGGGAGCTTCACCAACCGGGTCACCGCCCGATGGGAAGGAATCGCCAACGCCGCCCGCTTGGCCTTAATCTTATGCTCCTGCATTAAATTTTTGATCAGCTCTGCGACCCCATCCCGGTCAAGGATTTGACCATCCTCCACCAAACCCTCTGGCATCTCCGCCGAGGCCAGGGCGACCAATTTAAGATTCTGCTTCTTTTTTTGAATCTGGGCAACCTGCAACCGCATGGGGGTCAACTCTATCCCCACCCCCTGGGCACCCCCTTGAAAAAACCCTGTCATAAGCCTCAGCCTTAGGTATCGTTAATAATTTAACATCCACGCTGTGTGAGGTTAGGAACCTAGGGCATTGTGCTACCGCCCACATTTGCACTGCCCACCGGATAGCGTACAGGCAATAGGTAATGGTCTAAATTTTAGGAACGACTGAAATTAGCTTTATTATTACACCAAACGTGCGGATGCTGTAAAGCCCCCCGCCCGGGATTTAACGGCGTGACCATGCCCGCCCCCCCCACCAGAGCAGTCCTGCCAGGGCCAAACCCAGCCCCAACCACCCACTGCCCCCGGTTTGGAGGCCACTCCCCAGCCACACCACCGGTGCCACCCCCACCACCGTGCCCGGCACCAAAGTAACCAGGTAATCCCGCCAGGAGATGCCCACCAGCCCCGCCCCATAATTCACCAAACCGTAGGGGAAAATCGGCAGGAGGCGCACCCAAAACAGCACCCACCCCCCCCGCCGGTGCAAATGCTTTGGTAAACGACCCCAGTGCCGTCCCAACCGCCGTTTTACCCAACCCTGCCCCACCCCCCGTGCCAGGGCAAACCCCACCACAGCGGCTAACAAGGCTCCCACCACGCTCCAGAGCAATCCCCAGCCCGGCCCAAACAGCAACCCAGCGGTCAGATTCAAGGGTGTGGTCGGCAACAGGGCTAAGGTCGTGACCAGGTACACGAGGATATACAGCCCCGCCCCCCAGGTTCCCGTTTGCTCAACCCAGTGGGTCAGATGCTCGGTTAGATTCCCGACCATTTCATCTTGAAAATAAAAATAATTGTGTCATTCTGTTGCCGTTGGATTTGATTGTAGAGAAACCATGCCCTCGTTTTCCCTACCAGCGGACTGGCCAACCACCATCCCCGCCGCCCAAGCCCTGCAAGCCCAGTTAGCAACCCAGGTGCAAACCATTGACGACCTGCCCCCCATTCACTGGGTCGCCGGGGTGGATGTGGGCTTTGTGGAGGGCAATCGGGTCGCCCGGGCGGCGATTGCGGTGCTGAGTTACCCGGAGTTGCGCCTACACGACCAAAGCGTCGCCTGCCTGCCCGTCACCTTTCCCTATGTCCCCGGTTTGCTCTCCTTTCGGGAAATCCCCGTGATCCTGCACGCCCTCAACCAACTACACCACCTGCCAGATGTGCTCCTGTGTGATGGACAGGGGCTGGCGCATCCCCGCCGCTGTGGCATTGCCTGCCATTTGGGATGGTTAACCGGCATTCCCACCATTGGGGTCGCCAAATCCCGCTTAGTGGGACACCATGCCCCTGTAGGCGAAAACCGGGGAGACTGGCAACCCTTGCGGGATCAAAATGAAACCATCGGCGCCGCCCTGCGTACCCGTCCCGGCACCCAACCCCTCTACATCTCCCCCGGTCACCGGGTCAGCCTCGCCACCAGCCTCGCCTATGTTCTGAATTGCACCCGCCGTTACCGCCTGCCCGAAACCACCCGCTGGGCCCATAAACTCGCCTCCCAACGCCCCCACGCCGCCGGAAAATAAATTTTTGTAACAAAAATAGCGTCAAACCAGCATACCAGCTTGACGGTGTGGGGAACGGTTGATTACAGTAGGGTCACCCGGGTATGAGTTCCCTATGTCAGACAAACACAAGGTTACGGTTTATCTATCTCCAGAGTTGCACCGCCAGTTAAAGATTCGGTCGGCGGTGGAGTCGGAACCCATGTCGGCGATGGTGGAGCAAGCGGTGGCGTTTTATCTCTCCCATCCCCAGGTGGTGGCAGGGCAATGTGGGCACACCCATGTGGTGCATCACTGTCCTGAGTGTGAAACGGCGGTGGTATTGCGTGAAGGGCAGTTAGTCTCTTTGCGGGATGCTACGGAGGCGGTTTTACCCGACCCGGTGCCGAATTTTGCCCCCCGTGAAGTGTTGATTCCCTGTTAAGTTCGCTCGTGCGAGGCTGGTGTCATGTCCGATGAGTTGGTCACATTAATTAAGGCGCAGTACCCGTTGATCTACGTGGTCACCCCGGAGGAGGAGCGGGCGGAGCAATGGATTGTGCAATCCGCTCAGGAATCCCGGGTGGCGCCCCGAGTCTTTACCTGGACGGTGACCCACGGACTGTTGGAGTACGGGCATCCCCGCAACCACAGCCAGCACCACAACACGGTTTCCCCGGAGACGGCGTTGGACTGGGTGATTCGGCACAAGGAGCCAGGGGTCTTTATTTTCAAGGACTTGCACCCGTTTACGGACTCCCCGGCGGTGAATCGCTGGTTACGGGATGCGGTGGCGAGTTTCCGGGGCACCCGCAAGACGATTATTTTGCTCTCGCCGGTGTTGCAGGTGCCGGTGGAGTTGGAAAAAGAGGTGGTGGTGTTGGATTTTGCCCTACCTTCGGCGGCACAGCTGGGGGAAGTTTTGAATCAGCAGTTGGCGCAGGTGAAGCAGACCCGCTTGGAGCGCAGTGTGCGGGAAAAATTGATTGCCGCCGCCCAAGGGTTAACTCAGGATGAGGCGGAAAAGGTCTTTCGCAAGGCGCAGGTGCTCTCCGGGCGGTTGACGGAGGCGGAAGTGGCGGTGGTGACTGCGGAGAAAAAGCAGTTGATCCGGCGCAATGGGATTTTGGAGTACATCGAGGAGGAAGCCACCCTGGAGCAGGTGGGGGGTCTGGAGGAATTGAAGCGCTGGTTGCGGCAACGTTCCCAGGCGTTTACGGAGCGGGCACGGCAGTACGGATTGCCCCAGCCCAAGGGGATGTTGATCCTGGGGGTGCCGGGATGCGGGAAGTCCCTGATTGCCAAAACCACCTCCCGGTTGTGGGAACTGCCCCTCCTGCGGTTGGACATGGGGCGGATTTACGACGGTTCGACGGTGGGGCGGTCGGAGGCGAATTTACGCAGTGCCCTGAAGACGGCGGAGTCCATTGCCCCGGTGATTTTATTTATTGATGAATTGGACAAGGCGTTTGCCGGGTCGGCGGGGTCGGCGGACAGCGATGGGGGCACCTCTTCCCGGATTTTTGGCAGTTTCCTGACTTGGATGCAGGACAAAACCTCGCCGGTGTTTGTGATGGCGACGGCGAACCGGGTGGACAAATTGCCGGGGGAATTTCTGCGGAAAGGGCGGTTTGATGAAATTTTCTTTGTGGATTTGCCCAACCTAGAGGAACGGCGGGAGATTTTCCGCATCCATTTAACCCGTCGTCGTCCTGACATTGACCGGTTTGATTTGGAGCAATTGGCGAAGGTTTCCGATGGGTTTTCCGGGGCGGAGATTGAGCAGGCGGTGATTGCGGCGATGTACGATGCCTTTGCCCAAGACCGGGAATTTACCCAGTTGGACATTATTGCGGCGGTGAAGGCGACCCTCCCCTTGTCCCGGACGATGACGGAGCAGGTGACGGCTCTGCGGGATTGGGCGAAACAGCGGGCGCGGCCGGCGGCGGCTTCAGTGGCTGAATATCAGCGGCTGGAGTTTTAACAGGCTTTTGACCTCACCGGGTCAGAAGGCTCGTTTCTAACGAGCAGTTCATCTCAAACCAAGACACTCTCAGGAGGATAATCTCATGTCTCACTTCAGCACCCTGCGGACCAAGGTTACCGAAGCCGAAGTTCTGAAAAACTCCCTGCGCGACCTGGGCTTGCAAGTCAAGACCAACGCCGATGTGCGTGGCTACAACGGGCAACGCGTGCGGGCTGACATCGTGGCCGTTCTGGAAGGTGAATACGACCTGGGCTGGTCTCGCAACGCCGACGGGAGCTTCGACCTGATCGCTGACCTGTGGGGGGTGGCCAAAAAGTACAACCAAACTGAGTTGATCAATTCCATCAACCAGAAGTACGCCATCAACAAAACCCTGGCGGAAGTGAAGCGGCCTGGTCTGCAAAACGCCAATGTGAAGCTGGTGGTGCAAAAGTAAACACCTTTTGCGTTCCCAATGGTGTTGCGGGTTGGTTCCCCTGAGCCAGCCCGTTTTTATGCCCTTGATGAGCAGATTATGGCACCTTAGTTAAAGGGGGCAAATAGGGCAATCCCCATTGAATTTAGAACCGTTGATTTTATT
>Ga0209018_1002681_pt1 | contig 12156 bp, 10 predicted proteins | sample YNPBryBLVA2012_FD_185814 | JGI IMG/M metagenome (GOLD analysis project Ga0209018, IMG submission 185814) | Anoxygenic and chlorotrophic microbial mat microbial communities from Yellowstone National Park, USA - YNP Bryant BLVA 2012 (SPAdes)... ...
AAGCCGGCAGCGAAACCTGCCGCGAAAAAACCCGCGACAAAGCCCGCCGCCAAAAAGACGACGCCCAAAACAACCAAAGCCAAAAAGTGAATGGAGCAAGAGACAGAGGTTACTCTCTGTCTCTTTTTGTAACCGCTCACCCTGGGTCATTGCGAGGAGGCGTTTTGTGCCGACGAAGCAATCTCCACAGTGCCAATTTGGGGATTGCTTCGCAAAAAACGCTCGCAATGACAGCGTGGCTGAGTAGACACCTCTTTTTGTGTGAATCGGCAAGGAGGCACAGATGAATGACGCCATTCTTGAACGCGAGCGCGTGCGCGGTCACATCGAATTGATTTGTGGCTCGATGTTTTCCGGCAAGACCGAAGAGTTGATTCGACGTATTCGTCGCGCGGAAATCGCCAAGCAACGCGTGCAAGTGTTCTCGCATCGTTTGGATACGCGCTATGGCGAGAGTCAAGTCGCCGCGCACAGCGGCGTCAATTGGCGCGCCGAGCCGGTGCAGAACGCGCAGCAAATTCTGGAACGCCTCGCTGCGGAAACGACTGTCGTCGCGATTGACGAGGCGCAGTTCTTCGATTGGAAAATCGCCGATGTGGTGAACACGCTGGCGGATCGCGGCATCCGCGTCATCGTCGCCGGCTTGGATATGGATTTTCGCGGCGAGCCGTTCGGTCCGATGCCGCTGTTGATGGCGTGCGCGGAGCAGGTGGATAAACTCTCGGCGATTTGCGTGGTGTGCGGCGCGCCCGCGTCGCGCACGCAGCGCCTCATCAACGGCGCGCCCGCGCGCTACGATGACCCCGTCATCCTTGTCGGCGCGAGTGAGGTGTACGAGGCGCGCTGCCGGCATTGTCACCAGGTCCCCGGCAAAGACACCGCGCGCACCTAATCACGATGAATGCCCTGCGAACTCATCGCGCCGATCTTTGCGCGCTCGGCGCGTACGCCATTCTCGCGCTCGTTCTGACGTATCCCCTCGTCTTGCATTTCGCCACGCACGTCCCCGGCGATGGTAGCGACGATCCCGCGCTCGCGTGGAACTTGTGGTGGGTGCCGTACGCGCTTGTCCATCTGGGGCGCAGTCCGATAGACTGCGATTATATGTTCTACCCCATCGGCATCAACCTCGCCTTCTACACGCTGACGTACCTCAACGCTTTTCTCTCGATTCCATTTCAGTACGCCTTCAACCTCGTTGTCGCGGCGAATGTCAATGTGTGGTTCTCGTTCGTCGTGGGCGGGTTTGGCGCGTATTTACTGGCAACCTATCTGTTACAAGTTGATCACTCCAAAACCTCTAACCTGAAACTCGCTTCCTTCGCCGCCGGCGCGCTCTACGCGTTCTCCTCCAACAAATTTTTGTACGCGTCGCTGGGACAATTCAACATCGCCTCCTCGCACTGGATTCCGTTCTATGTGTTGTTTCTGCTCAAAGCGACGGCTGACCGCCGACCGCCGACCGCCGACCGATTTTCGATTGCCGATTGGCGATTGCCGATTCGATACGGCTTTTTGTTGGGACTCTTCTTGCTTTTCCAGGCATTGAGCGAATTCATCTACGCGTCGTTTCTCATCATCTTCACCGCGCTCTATCTGGCGTATTGGATTCTTGCCCAGCGGCGAAAACTTTTGCCTTTTGCCTTTTTACTTTTAACTTTTTTCGTCGCCGCCATCGTCTTCACTCTCCCAATGTCCCCCATCCTCGCCGCGATGCTCAACGATATGATGACCGAAGGCGATTTCATCCAGCAGGGGCTTGGCTTTGCCGATGTGTTTTCGAGCGACGTGCTCGGCTTTTTCGTCCCCAGCCATCTGCATCCGATTTTTGGCGGACTCGAAGCGCGGTTTCACTTTGCGTACACCAACTTTGCGTATCTCGGCTTTGTTGCGCTCGCGCTCGCGCTCCTCGCGCTGTGGAAGATTCCGCGCGCGCGCGTCTGGGGCGTGTGGGGCGCGCTCTTCATCTGGATTTCGCTGGGTCCGGAATTACGCGTGAACGGCGCGCGCCTGGACCTGCCAATGCCGTTCGATCTCCTGCTCGAAATTCCCTTCGTCAAAGGCAATCGCTATCCCAGCCGCTGGAGCGTGATGGTGACGCTCGCGCTCGCGGTGCTGGTTGGATATGGAATTGCTTACGCAAGTTCAAAGTTAAAAGCTAAAAGTAAAAAGTTGGTATTACTGTTGCCTTTTGCCTTTTTACTTTTAACTTTATTCGAGCATCTTTCTACGCCGCTGCCACTTTCCGATATGCGGATTCCCGAAGTGTACCAGACGATTGCGCGCGATGCCGGCGATTTCACCGTGCTGGAAATTCCGCTCGCGTGGCGCAACGGGTATCGAATGACCGGCACACTGGATACCGCGATGATGTTCGCGCAATTTTATCAGACCGCGCATCGGCGACCGATTCTGGGGGGCAATACCTCGCGCAATCCCGAACTCAAGTTTCAGTACTTTACCGAAACGCCGGTGATCAATTCGATTATCGCCGTCGAGACCGGACACACGTTGGACGATGCGACGATTGCACGCGACAAACAACTGGCGCCGGACGTTTTGCGATTTTTCGGTGTGCGCTATGTGGTGTGGCATTCACCGCGCAATCCGCAACACCGCGCCGCGCTCGATGCGGCGCGCGCGTACATCGAGGACGTTCTCCCGCTGACGAAATTCTACGACACGACTGATGAGACAGGGCGGACGATTGCGTACCGCGTGCGCGAAACGGCTGGCACGATCGGCGATACGCTACGCGCGGACGATGCTCTGGCGCGCGTGCATTTTGCCGAGGGCTGGGGCGCGTTGAGTGGCTCGACGATTTGGGCAACGCGACGCCAAGCCAAATTGCTGATGCGCCTCGATGCGCCGCGCACAGCCAATTTGACCGTGCGCGCGTTCGCACCCATCCCCAATCAGCGCGTCGCGGTGAATATCAACGGAATCGCGGTGGGCACTCTCGCGCTGGAGATGGGATGGGGAGAGTACACTTTGAACGTAAAACGCGAAACGTGGCGCGCGGGAATGAACGAAATCATTTTGCGCTTCGACGCGCTGGTGCCGGTGGCAAACGTGCATCCCGGCGATTTTGCGCCGGGCGCAACGCAGGTCGCCGCGCCGTTTTCGATTGTCGTGCGCAGCGCGGGGAGTGAGGTGGGTGATTTCGCGCACATCTACGTCAACGGCGTAGACGCCGCGCCGAACACACGCGGCTACAACCTCGTCGTCATCCACGAACACACCGGCGCGGTGCAAGCGCGCGCGGCGTTCGATACGTTCGCGTCCGCCGACGCGTCGGCGCGACTCGCGCAATTCATCACGCAGATTCCACAGGGACGCATCGTCGCGGTCGCGGTGCGCGATGAAGCGTCGCGCTACTTGACGCAAGACGCGGTGGACGCGCTGCGTTCAATCGGCGCGCGCGCAGATTTGCGCGGCAAGTGGCGCTGGTCGCACGCGGTCATCGGCGCCAAGGGGGCGGCAGCGGGGAGTGCGTGGGAAGCCACGTCCGAGACAATGCCGACGCAACTGGTGCTTGGCATCGGTGCGATGGAGCCGAACGTCGCGGCGGCAATCGAGTGGATTAAAGTTGAATCGTTGGTTCGTTGAATCGTTGAATCGTTGGTTCGTTGAATCGTTGGTTCGTTAGTTCGTTGATTCGTTTATTCGTTTTACATTCGTTGACTCGTTGACTCGTTGACGCATTGCGAGTTTGTGTTATAATCGGGCGTGCATTTTTTTGAACGGGAGTTGGCATGACAAACCACATTGGTGAAATTGCGCCGCACGGCGGCGTGTTGGTAAATCGAGTGTTATCTGGCGACGCGCGCCTTGCCGCGCTCGAACGCGCTGTGCGCGCGCCGAGAATCGTTTTGAACGCGGTGAATCTCTCCGATTTGGAATTGCTCGCGGTCGGCGCGTACTCGCCGCTCACCGGGTTCATCAGCCGGCGCGATTACGAATCGGTCGTTGAGACGATGCGCCTGGCAAACGGGTTGGTGTGGAGCATTCCGATTACGCTCGCCGTTTCGCGCGAGGTCGCGGCGACGGTGCGGGAAGGGCAAGAGCTCGCGCTCACCGAAGCCGATGGGCACACAGTGGCAGTGATGACGCTCGCGGAAAAATTCGAGTACGACAAAACGCGCGAGGCACAGCACGTCTATCGCACCACCGACGAAAAACATCCCGGCGTCGCGCGCCTGTACGCGCAAGGCGAGGTGTATCTCGCGGGCGAAGTGTGGATCGTGGACTTGCCCAGCAATTTAGAGTTTCCCGAATTTCGTCACACGCCGCTTGACACGCGCAAAATGTTTGCCGCGCGCGGGTGGAAGCGCATTGTCGCGTTCCAGACGCGCAACCCCATCCATCGCGCGCACGAGTACGTGCAAAAGACCGCGCTCGAAATTTGCGATGGCTTGTTCCTGCATCCGATTGTCGGCGAAACCAAGTCGGACGACATTCCCGCTGATGTGCGGATGCGTTCGTATCAGGAACTCTTGCGCGATTACTATCCACCCGACCGTGTGATTCTGGGGGTGTTTCCCGCCGCGATGCGCTACGCCGGTCCGCGCGAAGCGATCTTTCACGCGCTCTGCCGCAAGAATTACGGCTGCACACACATCATCATCGGGCGCGATCACGCCGGCGTGGGCAATTACTATGGCACGTACGACGCGCAAAAAATCTTCGACGAGTTCAAGCCGGAAGAAATCGGCATCACGCCGTTGATGTTCGAGCATACGTTCTACTGCAAAAAGTGCGGACAGATCGTTTCGGCAAAGACCTGTCCGCACGGCAAAGAAGATCACCTGATTTTGAGCGGCACGCAGGTTCGCGAGATGCTCGCGCGCGGCGAAATGCTCCCGCCCGAATTCACCCGCCCCGAAGTCGCGCGCGTGTTGATGGAGGGGCTGCGCCAGCCGACCGCAGACGACCGACCGCCGACGGCAGAAAGCAGTCAGCGGTCAGCGGTCGGCGGTCGGGTGGCAAAGAAAAAAGTTCTGGTTATCGGATTGGACTGCGCCGAACCGTCACTCGTCTTCCAAAAGTATCGCGCGGAGATGCCGCATCTCCAATCGCTCATCTCCAGCGGCGCGTGGGGCAACATCGAATCTACCACGCCACCGATTACCGTGCCCGCGTGGATGTGCGCGCTCACATCCAAAGACCCCGGACAACTCGGCGTGTACGGTTTTCGCAATCGCGCCGATCACTCGTACGAAAAAATGTTCACGGCGAACGCGCGCGCGTTCACTGAACCAGCGGTGTGGGATTATCTGGGACGCGCCGGCAAACAGGTGTATCTGCTCGGCGTGCCGCCGTCGTTTCCGCCGCGCGCGGTGAACGGTGGAATGGTCGGCTGTTTTCTTTCGCCGAACACGCAATCGAAATTCACGTATCCCGAAAATCTGCGCGAAGAAATCTTGCGCGTCGCGCCCGACTATCTGGTGGACGTGCCGAACTTTCGCACCGACGACAAGCAGTGGCTCTTGCAAAAAATCTACGAGATGACCGACGATCATTTCAAAGTGTTGCGTCATTTCATCAAAGAAAAATCGTGGGATTTTTTGATGAGCGTCGAGATCGGCGTGGATCGCTTGCATCACGGCTTTTGGAAATATCACGACGCGACGCATCCCAAACACGAACCGAACAATCCCTTCCTCAACGCGATTCACGATTACTACATCTGGCTCGATCAACAAATCGGTCGCGTGCTGGAACTGCTCGATGACGATACGACGGTCATCGTCGTCAGCGATCACGGCGCGCAAAAGATGGATGGCGGCATCGCCATCAACGAGTGGCTCATCAACGAAGGGTACCTTGTCCTCGAAGAAAAACCGCAAGGGATTGTGCCGTTCGAAAAAGTGCGCGTGAACTGGAGCAAGACGCGCGCGTGGGGCAGCGGCGGATACTACAGCCGCATCTTTCTCAACGTGCAGGGTCGCGAGCCAGAGGGCATCATTCCGCCCGGCGAGTACGAACGCGTGCGCAACGAACTCGTCGCCAAAATCGCCGCGATTCCGGACGACCGGGGCAAGCCGCTCGCGACGCGCGTGTACAAGCCGCAAGAAATCTATCGCGCCACCAAAAACGTCCCGCCCGATCTCATCGTTCTCTTTGGCGATTTGTACTGGCGCGCCGTCGGCTCCATCGGTCTGAACGCGCTCTACACCTTCGAGAACGACACAGGACCCGACGATGCCAATCACGCGCCAATGGGAATGTTCGTCTATCACAATCCGCGTCGTCATCTGGGCGGACGCGAACTCATCGGCTTGCATCTGTACGACCTCGCGCCCACCATCCTGCACGAGTTTGGGTTGGAAGTGCCGGGGGATATGATTGGCAAAGTAATACAACTCTAGCATTACGCAATATGCACTACGAAATACGTATTACATAGGCGTACTGGGGGAGAACATTGACTACCGGTTTCACCATCTGGTTCACGGGTTTGAGCGGCGCGGGGAAAACAACGGTCTCGCGCCTTGTCGAAAAAGAATTGCGCGCGCGCGGCTACAAAGTTGAAGTGCTGGACGGCGATGTGGTACGCGAGAATTTGTCCAAAGGGCTGGGATTTAGCAAAGAGGATCGCGACACGAACATTCGGCGCATCGGCTTTGTGTGCGAACTGTTGACGCGCAACGATGTGATTGCCATTGCCGCGGCGATCTCACCCTACCGCGCGATTCGCGACGAAAATCGCGCGCGTGTCGGCGGGCGATTCGTCGAAGTGTATTGCAAAGCGCCCATCGAAGTTTTGGCGGAACGCGATGTCAAGGGGCTGTACAAAAAGGCACTCGCCGGCGAAATCAAAAATTTTACCGGCATTGACGATCCGTACGAACCGCCCGAAAATCCCGAAGTGATTATCGAATCGGACAAGGAAACGCCGGAGCAGAGCGCGGCAAAGGTGATGGCAAAGTTGGAAGAGTTGGGGTATGTCAAGGTAAAAGTGAAAAGTGGAAAGTGAAAAGTGGGAAGTGGGAAGCGGGAAGCGGGAAGTGAAAAGTGGAAAGTGGAAAGTGAGAAGTGAGAAGTGAAAAGTGAAAAGTGAGAAGTGAAAAGGCAAAAGGTAGGATGAAATGACTGCTTGTCCGCGTTGTCACACGCCGCGCGTCGCTGAAAGCGCGTGGTGCGATTGCGGCTACAAATTCGATGCAACGCTCGAAGAGAAATTGTGGCGCATCGAACCCAATTTCTATCAAGGCAACCTACCCGCCGCGCGCAATGACGCGCTGCTCCAACAATTCGGCATCGAGGTCGTCGTCTCGTTGCTGACCGAGCGGCAAGCCATTCGGCGCGGGTTGACCGATTGGCATCCCAGCGGCGCAACGCATCTGATTTTCGATTTGCACGATAATCCCAACGGCGAGCAGATCGAACGCTGGCGCAACGCGATTGACACCATCGTCGAGAATGTGCGCGCGGGGCGGCGCACGCTCGTCCATTGCACGCGCGGCGTCTCGCGTTCCGGCATCGCCACCGTGCTAGCGTACGCCAAACTGCACAACCTTGAACCGCGCCAAGCCGCCGATTCGATCAATGCCAACTATCCCATCGTCGGTGGGTGGAATCCCAAGTTGTTGAGCTTTTTGCGCGACCAACTTGGTTTTGCGACTGAACCCGCCGCAGAAACGAAACCGCAAATGCCGAAATCGGCGCGCGTGTTTCACGGCGTTACGTTCGGCGCGGACGCCGTCGTCGGCGATTTTTGCGTCATCGGTCAGCCGCCGCGCGGCACACGCGCCGGCGAACTGGTCACGCGCATCGGCGCGCGCGCCGTGATTCGTTCGCACACGGTCATCTACGCCGGCAACATCATCGGCGACAATTTTCACGCGGGACACAGCGTGCTACTCGGCGAAGAAAATCGCATCGGCCACAACGTCACGCTGGACGCGCACAGCGTCATCGAACATCACGTCACGCTGGGCGATGACGTCCGCATCGGCGCGAACGCGACGGTGTTGGCTCACGTCGCGATTGGCGCGCACGCGCGCATCGAAGCCGGCGTCGTTGTCACGCGCGATGTGGCAGAGGGCGCCAGCGTCCCTCATCCCGCGCGCGTCAGTTGAATCGAGAAGACAAAACACGGAGGAACAATGCAATACGTCAATCTGGGCAAGACTGGTCTCAAGGTGTCGCGGCTCTGCCTTGGCACAATGACCTATGGCACCTCGCAGTGGCGGCCGTGGGTGCTGGACGAAGAGCCGAGTCGCGCGTTCATCCAGCAAGCACTCGAACTCGGCATCAACTTTTTCGATACCGCCGATATGTACGCGGACGGCGTCAGTGAACAAGTGGTCGGACGCGCGCTGCGTGATTTTGCGCGACGCGATCAGGTCATTATCACGACCAAAGTGTACAATCGAATGGGTGATGGTCCCAACGATCGCGGTCTCTCGCGCAAACACATTCTCGACGCGCTGGAGGCGTCACTGCGGCGACTCGGTACGGATTACGTGGATATTTACATGATTCATCGGTGGGATTACGAAACGCCGATCGAGGAAACGCTGGAGACGCTCAACGATGTGGTGCGCGCCGGCAAGGTGCGCTATCTCGGCGCATCGAGTATGTGGGCGTGGCAATTCGCCAAAGCGTTGTACCTTGCCGATGCGCGCGGCTGGTCGCGTTTTGTGGTGATGCAGAATCACTACAACCTGATTTATCGCGAAGAGGAACGCGAGATGATTCCGCTCTGCCGCGCCGAAGGGATCGCGCTGACGCCGTGGAGTCCGCTCGCGCGCGGTTTTCTGGCGGGCAATCGCACGCGCGACAAGAAAGGAGAAACGACGCGCGCCAACAATGATCCGTACGCGTACGAACTCTACTATCGCGACGAGGATTTCACGATTGCGGAACGCGTCGTCGAACTTGCCAAGCGGCGCGGCGTCAAGCCCACACAGATCGCGCTCGCGTGGCATTTGAACAAACCGGAAATCACCGCGCCGATTATCGGAGCGACCAAGCCACATCACTTGCCCGAAGCCGTCGCCGCGCTCGATATTCGCTTGAGCGACGAAGAGCGCAAGTATCTCGAAGAGCCGTACGTGCCGCATCCGATTCTGGGACACGCGTGATTTTCGATTGCCGATTGCCGATTGAACACTAGGGCGCGGTGAGTTCCACCACCAACAGATCGAGCGCGAGCATCGGCTCGTGGCGTCCGGTTTTGATGGCGATGTCGGTATCGAGTAATTTCTGATAAATCGCTTCGAGTTGCGGCAGCGAAAAATTGCGCGCCTGCTCCGCCGTCTTGCGCGCCACGAACGGATGCAACTTTAACTGCGCGGTGGCTTGCTCGGACGCGATGCCGCGTTCGGCGAGATCGCGCCACTGCAACAGCAACCGAAATTGCCGCGTGATCATCGCGATCAAGTACAGCGGCGCGGCGTTGTGCGCGAGTTGGTGATGCAACAGTTGCAGCGCGTGGCGCGTCTCGCGTCGCCCAATCGCATCCACCAAATCAAAGACGCTGGACTCGGTGACGGAGGTGACGAGCGCGCGCACATCCTCCGCGCGAATCGGCTGCTGCGCGCGATACGTCAGCAGTTTTTCGATTTCGTTGTCGAGCAGTCGCAAATCGTTACCGATGGACGCGGCAAGTTCGTTGACCGCCTCCGCTTCGATACTGCCGCCTTTTTGCTTGACGCGCTCGGTGATCCACTTGGGTAGCGCGCGCGCGTCGGGCGCGGAAAACTCTTTGACGTGCGCGTTCTTGTCGCTCGCGGCGTACTTGAGAATCGGATTGTTCTTGGCGAGTGTTTTGGCTTCGCTGAACACCAGGCGCGTCGTTTCGGGCAGGCGCGGCAGGTACGCGAGCAATTCCTTTGCCAAATCGGGATTGGTTTCCTCTTCGATCTCCTCGCTGGCTTCGTCCTCGCTTTTTTTGCGGCGCGGTTCCAGGCGCGCCAGCAACCCCTCGACGATGACGAGACGTTTGTCGCTGAGAAACGGCACGGCATCGCACGCGTGCGTCAGTTCGCCCAGCGTGAGTTTGCGTCCGTCAAAGTGCGCGATGTTCAAATCGGCAAACTGCGGGTCGCCCATCTGCGTGCGAAATTTTTTGATTTGCTCGTTGCGCGAAAATTCGTCTTCGCCGTGAAAGATGTAATACATCACTTGACTTTTCCAAAAGGAACGGCTAGAATCAAAGGCAACCAAAATTCAATGCAAACGATTGAGATGGAAGAAACGATGAACGAGGTATTGCTTCCGCCGACTATCCCTCCAGAAATCCTGACGCGTTTAGCGCGGGAGGCAGAGGATCGCGAGACGGTGCTCCAGAGCATCCTCCAGCGCTTTGAGCAACGCTATCAGGTTCCGCTCGAAATGCTCGAGGAACGCTTGAAGCGTGGCGAGGGCACCGAGCATCCCGACTGGGAAGACTCGATCGAATGGCGCAATGCCGTCGAGGCATTGCAACGCGTGCGCCTCACGCGAGGACTGTTTGAATGGCTGCTTCGTTCGATCGCGCCGTCGCACGTCTGATCAGCACCTGCCCTCACGTCGTCACTGCCCACGATCTCGTGACCAAGTGGCGCATTGAGTTGTCAGGCGGATACTTGCTCGATCTATGGTTCAATGAGTCACTGGGCAAGTACAGTTACGCGCTGGTGAAAGAGAATACGCGCGTGTTGGGCTGGGACAACGCACCGCATCATCCTGGCTTGGATAATTTTCCTCATCATCTCCATCGTGCCGATGGCAGTATCGAGTCCTCCTCACTCTCAGGTAATCCTGACGATGATCTGAAACAAGTTCAACAGATCATCGAAGCATTACTTGCCGCACCAAGTTAATCTTCCCAGTAACTACTCACCCTGTCATTTCGAGGTACGCCGTTCGCAGCGAGAAATCTCGTTCCAACACAGCGAGATTTCTCGCTGCGCTCGAAATGACACGGCGGCTGAGCGGTTACCCTTCCCATTCAATCTCTACGTGCTGCACCTTGACTTGCCCCATTTTGGATTCGCGAATGCCGGCGATGCGCGCCCCGCGCACATCGGGCGAGGTGGTGACGCGCGCCTGCACCTGCGCGCCGAGCGGCTGCGCCAGAAACGCGGCGACCGTCGTCGCGAGAATCACGTTCGGCAGTTTGTCGAGGCGCGGTTTGCGTCCCACCGCTACCACTGCCGCCAGCGCGCTGAGCAAACTGGTCACGACGATGTTCGTGCCGCAGCGCGGATGAATCGCCAGCGCGCTTTCGCCGCTCTGCAAACGCGCCAGGCCGCGCCGCGCCGCGTCCTCCAGTTCGTCCCGTTCCACATCGCCGTAGATGTAAAACCCCGTCGTGTCCGAGCGCCCGATGATGCGCACATCGGGATTGCGTTCGGTCAACAAGGTCACGGTCGCGTGTTCGATGGCGTGATGTCGTCGCACGCGCGCAATCGGTTGTATCGTTTCGAGTGGATTCATCGTTACCTCATCAATTGGGTGATTGGGTGATTGGGTGCAGGGGTATTTTACACCTGAACATCGAAATTGGGAAACCGCGTCAACGAATGGGAAACGAATAAACGAATCACGCGCGCTCTTTATTCACATCCCCCGTGACGATGGTGCTGCCGCTAACGCTCCCGCCCACCGCCACGCTACGCTCACCGCTGGCGATGACGCTGATGCGCGTTTGCTGGAGCGACTGAACCAGCGGCACCAGTTCGCGCGCGAGCGCTTGATCCTCCGTCAGAATCTTTTTGAGTTGCAGACGTAATGCCGCCTGCGCGTCCGCGTCCTGCGGATTGCGCGCGACCTCCTGCACCGCTTCCTGCGCGGCGGGTTTGGCTTGCACCCTGGGTTGCAATTTGCCCCACAGCGTTTTCACCTTGCCCCACGCCTCACCCCCCAGTTGCTTGCCCGCTTCCTCTGCCGCTTTTTCGCCCGCCTTGACCAGATACGGCAGAAACGGAATCAACATCGGAGTCAGTTGTTTCACCAGTTCGGTAACGTCCATTGTGCGCCTCCTGAAAGGGTAGGACAAATTTGCAAATTTGTCCTACCTGATGCCAAAAAATTTTTCGAAAACCAGAGGGGGCTTTGCCCCCTCTGGACTCCCCCCAGAGAACCAGAGCCGCTCCAGAGTCACCAGAGCCCAGAGTTACCAGAGTTCAGAGTCGAATGGGAGACAAGACCACACGCAAACCC
>Ga0209018_1002682_pt1 | contig 12145 bp, 10 predicted proteins | sample YNPBryBLVA2012_FD_185814 | JGI IMG/M metagenome (GOLD analysis project Ga0209018, IMG submission 185814) | Anoxygenic and chlorotrophic microbial mat microbial communities from Yellowstone National Park, USA - YNP Bryant BLVA 2012 (SPAdes)... ...
ATGCCCAAGTACATCTTTTGCACCGGTGGGGTACTGAGCAGCGTCGGCAAGGGCGTGACCGCCGCCGCCATCGGCCGCGTGCTCAAAGCGCGCGGCGTGCGCGTGACGATGCAAAAGCTCGATCCCTATATCAACGTCGACCCCGGCACCATGTCCCCTTACCAGCACGGCGAGGTCTTTGTCACCGACGACGGCGCCGAGACGGACCTGGACCTGGGCCACTATGAGCGTTTCATCGACGAGAGCCTGGGCAAGGCCTGCAACGTCACCACCGGCCAGGTCTATGCCGAGGTCATCGCCCGCGAGCGGCGCGGCGACTATCTGGGCGGGACGATCCAGGTCATCCCCCACATCACCGACGAGATCAAGCGCCGCGTGGCCCTGGTGGGCCGCGTCTCCGGCGCCGAAGTGGTCATCGTCGAGGTCGGCGGCACCGTCGGCGACATCGAAGGACAACCCTTCCTGGAGGCGCTGCGTCAGATGCGGCGGGACGTGGGCCGCGAGAACACGTTCTTCATCCACGTCACCTTTCTGCCCCACGTCGGCGCGACCGGCGAACTCAAGACCAAGCCGACGCAGCACAGCGTCCGCGAGCTGCGTTCCATCGGCATCCAGCCCGACGTGATCGTCGCCCGCGCCGATCACCCCATCGACGAGTCGCTGCGCGAAAAGATCGCCCTCTTCTGCGACGTCGACCCCCACGCCGTTATCCCCCTGGTCACCACGCCCTTCCCCTACGAGGTCCCTCTGTTGCTGGAAGAAGCAGGAATGGGCAGGCTGGTGGTCGAGCGGATGGCGATCAAGGCCGGCCCGCCGGATCTCTCGGACTGGCAGGCGATGGTGGAGAACATCCGCCGCCCCAAGCTGCAACTGCCCATCGCCATCGTCGGCAAGTACGTCCAGCTCCACGACGCCTACATCAGCGTGCGCGAGGCGCTGCGCCACGCCGCCCTGGCCATAGGGTACGACGTCGATGTGCGCTGGATCAGCTCGGAGGACCTGGAAAAGAACCGTGGCTGGGAGATGCTGGAGCAAGTCTGCGGCATTGTCGTGCCGGGCGGCTTTGGCTACCGCGGCATCGAGGGCAAGGTTGCTGCCGCCCGCTGGGCCCGCGACCGTCGCGTGCCCTACCTGGGCCTCTGCCTGGGCCTGCAGGTCATGGTCATCGAAGCTGCCCGGCGCGTGGTCGGCTCGGAAGAACCCAACAGCACCGAGTTCAACCCGCACACCGCCTACCCGGTGATCGACCTGTTGCCGGAGCAGCGCGCCGTGGTCGATCTGGGCGGCACCATGCGCCTGGGGCTGTACCCCTGCCGTCTGGTGCCAGGCACACAGGCTGCCGCTGCCTACGGCGTCGAGGAGACGCAGGAGCGCCACCGCCACCGCTTCGAGGTCAACAACCGCTTCCGCGAAATGATCCAGCAGGGAGGACTCGTCTTCAGCGGCCTCTCCCCCGACGGCCAACTGGTCGAGATCGCCGAAGTGGCCGACCATCCTTTCATGGTCGGCTGTCAGTTCCACCCCGAGTTCCGCTCCCGCCCCACTCGCCCCCACCCGCTCTTTCGGGCCTTTGTCGCCGCGGCAGCCCAATTTCATCACGGAGCGGCCCATGGGCAGTGAGTTGCCCCTGGTCACTTACAGCCAGCTTGTCCGCGACCTGAACGCGCTGGGTCTTGCGCCGGGCCAGACGGTGATGCTGCACGCTTCAGTGCGCGCGGTCGGCTGGATCGTCGGCGGGCCGGATGTGATCCTCCGCGCCCTGCTCGACGTGCTCACCCCCACCGGAACGCTGATGATGTACGTTTCGTGGGAAGAGGACATCGAGGACTGGTATAGCTGGTCAGAGGAGCGGCGCGCCGCCTACCGCGCCGAATGCCCGCCTTTCGACCCCGCCACCTCGCGCGCCCACCGCTCCTGGTCGATCCTGACCGAGTACCTGCGCACCTGGCCCGGCGCGCAGCGCAGTGGCAACCCCGGCCCCTCGATGGCCGCCGTGGGCGCGCGGGCAGGCTGGCTCACTGCCGACCATCCGCTCCAGTACGGCTACGGCCCCGGTTCGCCGCTGGCCAAACTGTGCGCATGCGGCGGCCAGGTGCTGCTGCTCGGCGCGCCGCTGGATGCGATCACGCTGCTCCACTACTCTGAGCACATGGCCAACGTGCCCAACAAGCGCATCGTCCGCTATCAGGCGCCCCTCCTGCAGGACGGCGAGCGGGTGTGGGTCGAGATCGAAGAATACGACACCGGCAACGGCATCGTCGATTGGGAGGGCGGTGACTATTTCCCCGCCATCGCCCATGCCTACCTGGAAAGCGGCCGCGGGCGCACGGGCAGGGTCGGCGCGGCCGACTCGTACCTGTTCGACGCCGCCGACCTGCACGCCTTTGCCATCGAGTGGATGGAGAGAACGCTGGGCCAGGGGAACAAAAAATAGAAAAAATCGGGCCAGTCTCTTCTCTCACCACAAAGGACACAAAGGACATGATACACACCTTACCAATCATCGCTGCGATTGGCACCATCCTCACCGGCGCGGTTTCGCTGATCTGGCCGCGCATGGTGGAGGGCTTTACCGGGCTGACGGCGCCGGGCGGACGCGGCATCACCGAGATCCGCGCCGTGCTGGGCGGCTTTTTCATCGCCCTGGGCGCTGCGCCCCTCGTCCTCGGCGGACCCACCTACCGCATGCTGGGCATCGCCTACCTCGCCGTCGCCGCCGTGCGCGCCGTCTCGATGTTCGTCGACAAATCGGTCGAACGCTCTAACCTCATCAGCCTGGCTGTCGAGAGCGTCTTTGGCGTGATCCTGGTGCTCTAGGGGGACTGCCGTGCCCGACGTCCAATCGTTCGCCGCGCGGCTGATCGACAACGTCGAGCGGGTCATTGTCGGCAAGCGAGAAGCTGTGGAGCTTGCCATCATCGGCCTGTTGAGCCAGGGCCACCTCCTCATCGAGGACGTGCCCGGCGTCGGCAAGACGATGCTGGCGCGCAGCCTGGCCCGCTCGATCGGCTGCTCCTTCAGCCGCATCCAGTGCACCCCCGACATGCTGCCCAGCGACATCACCGGCGTCTCGGTCTTTAACCAGGCCACCCGCCAGTTCGAGTTCCACCCCGGCCCGATCATGGCCCAGATCGTGCTGGCCGACGAGATCAACCGCGCCACGCCCAAGAGCCAGGCCGCCCTCCTGGAAGCCATGGAGGAACGCCAGGTCACCGTCGACGGCAAAACCTACCCCCTCCCCTACCCCTTCATGGTCCTGGCAACCCAGAACCCGCTCGAGTACGAGGGCACCTTTCCCCTGCCCGAAGGCCAGCTCGACCGTTTTCTGCTGCGCATTCGCCTGGGCTATCCCGGCACGGACAGCGAGATGGACGTGCTCGACCGCCAGCAGTTCCGCCACCCCATCCACGAGCTGGAGCAGGTCGTCTCCGCCGAAGAGCTGATCCAGACCCAGGAGGCGATCAAGGCCATCCACGTCGCCCCGGCTGTCAAGCGCTATATCGTCGAGCTGGTCGATCAGACCCGCCGCCACGCCGACGTCTACCTGGGCGTCAGTCCGCGCGGCAGCCTGGCTCTCTACCGCACGGGGCAGGTGCGGGCGGCGCTGCGCGGCCGCGACTATGTCCTCCCCGACGACATCAAAGCCCTGGCCCTGCCCGCCCTGGCCCACCGCATCATCCTCAGCCCCCAGGCCCGCCTGCGCAACATCAACGCCGAGGGCATCGTGCACGAGATTCTGGACAGCGCGCCGGTGCCGCATAGTGCGATGGTGCATCGGTAGACAGGGAAAGGGAACGGACGGTGCGCATCCATAGCCGAGGACCCAAAAACGGGAAGGCTAACACGGGCCCCCGCGCCGCCGTGCGGCTGAAATCGTGGGCGCTGCCGGCGATGGCCGCGCTGCTGCTGCTGATGCAACTGACCGCGCCCTACCGCGGCTGGTGGTTTCTGCTGGTGGGGCTCAGCGGGGCGTGGCTCGTCAGCACGCTGTGGGCCTGGTCGCTGGCCCGCGGGCTGCACCTCAAACGCGAAATGCGCTTCGGTTGGGCACAGGTCGGCGACCGCCTGGTCGAACGGTTCACCGTCACCAACGACGGCTGGGCGCCAGCGCTCTGGTTCGCCCTGGAGGACCACTCCACCCTGCCCAACTATCAGAGCGACCGCGCCACCAGCGTGAGCGACCGCTCCTCGATCCACTGGCACCGCGACGCGCGCTGCGTCCGCCGCGGCCTCTTCACCCTCGGCCCGACCACGCTGCACAGCGGCGACCCCTTCGGCATCTACTCGGTCACTCTGCACGACTCCGCAGCCGTGCCGCTGCTGGTCCTGCCGCCGATCGTCCCCCTGCCGGCGGTCGAGGTTGCCTCCGGCGGGCGCGCCGCCGAGGGCCGGCCCGGCCCCGCCGCGCTCGAACGGACGGTCAGCGCAACGACGGTGCGCCCCTATACCCCCGGCGACAACCTGCGCTGGGTGCACTGGCGCACCTCGGCCCACCGCGATGCCCTCTACGTGCGCACCTTCGACAGCGCGCCCGCTGGCGACTGGTGGATCATCCTGGATATGGATCGCTCCGTCCAGGTCGGCCAGGCGCCCGACGCCACCGAGGAACACGCCGTCATCCTGGCCGCCTCGCTGGCCGACCGCGGCCTCCGCGCCGGCAAGGCGGTCGGCCTGGCAGCTCAGGGCGAGCAATGGGTTCGCCTGGCCCCGCGCGACGGCGCCGCTCAGCGCTGGGAGATCCTTTACACCCTGGCGCTGGTCTCGCCAGGGGACTGTCCGCTGGCCGACTTTTTGCCCGCGCTGAGCCCCACACTCGCGCCCTCGACCAGCCTCATCCTCATCACCCCGGCAGTGGACGGGTCCTGGCTGGACGCGCTCATGGGGCTGATGCGGCGCGGGGCCATCCCCACGGTCTTTCTGCTGGAGCCGCGCTCCTTCGGCGCCGAACCGGCGCCAGAAAACCGGGCACAGTCCTTGCTGGCCGAGCTGGGCATCGCTCACTATGTGGTCACCCGCGACCTGCTCGACCGCCCCGAAGCCCGGCCGGGTCACCCCGCGCCCTGGCAGGCGCTCGAAGCCGAACGCACCTCCTCGCAGCGCACGCCGCGCCAGATTTTGTGGAAGGTGGTGTCCGGTTGAGCACGCTGCGCCGCTTCCTGCCCCGCATCGGGCAATGGACGCTGCTCCAGGTCGCCCTGCTGTTGCTGGTCATCAGCCTTGTCGTCTTCGGACTGGCCGGGATCGTCCGCAGCATGGACGTGAATCTGCTGCTGACCACGGGCATAGCTGGCGCGCTGCTGAGCTGGCTGGCCGCCCGTTCGCGCATGCGCGTCTGGCTGGCCGTTTTGCTGGCTGTTGCCTTGGGTGCTGCCTGCCTGCTCATCCGCGTGGGGCGATTGGAGGGCGACCTGCTTGCCATCCCGCGAGGGGCCGCCGTGACCCTGTGGCAGATCGGGCGCTGGGCGTTCGGCGGGCCGCGCCCGCTGCACCTGCACCTGTTCGAGGGGCCTGCCCCAGATTGGACGCTCGTCCCCCTGGCGCTGAGCTGGCTGACGACGGACACGGCCACGCTGCTGAACCGCGCCCTGACATGGCTGCAGGCGCTGCGCGCCGGTGAGACGGTTTTCGACCCCACCGCCGCGGCCCTCGTCTGGGGTATGGCGATCTGGCTCGTCACAGTCTGGGCTGGCTGGTTCGTCCGCCGCTACCGCCAGGCGGCCATCGGACTCTTCCCCGCTGGCGCGCTGCTGAGCTACAGCCTCTACTATAGCAGCGCCCATCCGTACATCCTCCTGCCCTTCCTCGGCATAGCGCTCCTGCTCACGGCGCTCACCCAACACCAGGCGCGCGAGCAGCGCTGGGCGCTCGGCGGGGTAGACTTTTCGCCCGACATCTGGCACACCCTGAGCGGGACGACAACGGTGGTCGCCGCTGGCCTGGTGCTGGCGGCCCTCATCCTCCCATCCCTCTCGGTGCGCAACATCACCGAGTTCCTGCAGCGGATCAACCAGCCGGCGGACAACAGCGGACTGGTCGAGTCCCTCGGCCTGGAGCCGCAGCCGCCCACAGCGGATGCCTCCTTCGCCCGCGTCGGACTGACCGGCCTGCCGCGCAGCTACCTGATCGGCGCGCCGCCCGAACTGCTGCGCCAGGTCGTCATGGTCGTCCGCACCGGCGACGTGCGTCGCGGCGTCGCCGAGCCGCCCGTCGCCTACTACTGGCGCACGCACACCTACGACCGCTATGCCGGTTCCGGCTGGGCCACTTCCGAGACCGCCATTGTCGAATACCCCGCCGGGCAGACGGTCATCTCCCCCACCCTGCCCTACCGGCAAACGGTCGAGCAAGAGGTGCTGATCCTGGGCGAAACCGGCGGGCTGCTCGCGCTGGCCGGCGAACCCGTCGCGGTCAACCAGGACATTCGCGTTGCCTGGCGCTCGGGAGGGGACCTGTTTGCCGCTGCGTTCGACGGGCGCGAATATCGGGCGCGGTCGCTTGTGCCCCACGTCAGCCACGAGCAGCTCCGCGCCGCCAGCACGGACTATCCGGCCTGGGTGAGCGCCCGCTATCTGCCCCTGCCAGAGACAGTGCCGGAGCGCGTCCTGACCCTGGCCCGCGACCTGACGGCCACCGCGCCGACGCCCTACGACCGCGCGCTGGCCATCGAGCGCTACCTGCGTACCTTCCCCTACACGCTGGACGTGCCCCCACCCCCGCCGGGCCGCGACGTGGCCGACTATTTCCTGTTCGACCTGCGGCGGGGGTATTGCGACGAGTATGCCACGGCGATGGTCGTGTTGGCGCGGGCGGCAGGATTGCCTGCCCGCCTGGTCGTCGGCTACACCAGCGGGACCTATGACGCCGAGAACGCCCGCTGGGTCGTCATCGGTGCAAACGCCCATGCCTGGGCCGAGGTCTATTTTCCGCCCTACGGCTGGATCGAGTTCGAGCCGACCGCCAGCCGCCCGCCCTTCGAGCGGCCGGAGACGCTGGGGCCGGGCGAGTGGCCGGAGCAGCCCGAGCAGCCGGTCGCGCCGACAGCGGTGCAGCGGACGAGCGGCTGGTGCTGGGGTCTGCTGGCGACGCCGACGGCATTGCTGGTGACGCTGACTTTGGGGCTGGTCGTCGACAGGCTGCGGCTGCGCTATCTGCCGCCGCCGACCGCCGTGCTTATCCTCTACGAGCGGCTGCGGCGCTGGGGAAGGTGGGTGGGCGTGCCCATGCGTGAAGGAGACACTGCCTTCGAGTTCGGGGCGGCGCTGGAGCAGACCCTGGAAGACCTCAAAGGCCTGCAAGACCTGATCCAGGCCTATGTGCAGGCCAACTATGCGCCGACTCTGCCGCCCGCCGCGATGTTCCGGCAGGCCATCAAAGGGTGGCCGCGTCTGCGCCGACGGCTGGCGCTGGCCGTTCTGCGGCGCTGGCTGGCCCGTCTGGAGCCTCGCCAGCGCCTGCCCTACCCCGCTTGAGGAGCACATCATGCCCAGGTTCCAACTCGTCTCGCCCTTTCAGCCCACCGGCGACCAGCCGCAGGCCATCGAAAAGCTGGTTCAGGGCCTGCGCGCCGGGATGAAGCACCAGACCTTGCTGGGCGCCACCGGCACCGGCAAAACCTATGTCGTGTCGTGCGTCATCGAACAGGTGCAAAAGCCCACCCTGGTCCTGGCCCACAACAAGACGCTCGCCGCGCAGCTCTATGCCGAGTTCCGCGAGTTTTTTCCCCATAACGCCGTCGAGTACTTTGTCAGCTATTACGACTACTACCAGCCCGAGAGCTACCTGCCCCACTATGACCTGTACATCGAAAAAGAGACCGAGATCAACGAAGAGATCGAGCGGCTGCGCCTGGCGGCGACGACTGCCGTCTTTTCGCGCCGCGACGTGATCATCGTCGCCTCGGTCTCGTGCATCTATGCCATTGGCGATCCCGCCGAATGGGGCAAGGTGACGATCAGCCTGGCCCGCGGCGAGCGCCATCGCCGCGACACGCTCCTGCGCCACCTGGTCTCGATCTATTACGAGCGCAACGACCTGGAACTGCGGCGGGGCCGCTTCCGCGTCCGCGGCGACACGCTGGAGCTGATGCCCGCCTATGGCGAGACCGCCTACCGCATCAGCCTGTGGGGCGACGAGATCGAGCGCATCGTCGAGATCGATCCGCTCACCGGCGAAGTGCTCGCCGAGCTGGACGAGCTGCAGATCTTTCCGGCCCGGCACTTTATCACGCCGGAGGAAAAGCGCGAGCAGGCGCTGGCCGACATCGAGGCCGAGCTGGAGGAACGGCTGGCCCAGTTGAAAGCCGAGGACAAACTGCTCGAAGCGCAGCGGCTGGAGCAGCGCACCCGCTATGACATGGAAATGATCCGCGAAGTGGGCTATTGCGCCGGCATCGAGAACTATTCCCGCCACCTGCAACAGCGCCCACCCGGCTCGGCGCCGTGGACGCTGATCGACTATTTCCCGGCCGATTACCTGCTGGTGGTGGACGAGTCACACATGACCATCCCGCAGGTGCGCGCCATGTACAACGGCGACCGCAGCCGCAAGCAGACGCTGGTCGATTACGGCTTCCGCCTGCCCTCGGCGCTCGACAACCGCCCCCTGCGTTTTGAAGAGTTCGAAGAGCGCCTCAACCAGGTCATTTACACCTCCGCCACCCCCGGCCCCTACGAGCTGGCGCGGAGCGAGCAGGTCGTCGAGCAGATCATCCGCCCGACGGGCATTGTCGACCCCGTGATCGTCGTCCGCCCGGCGCAGGGGCAGATCGACGACCTGATCGAGCGCATCCGCGAGCGGCTGGCGCGCGGCGAGCGCGTGCTGGTGACCACGCTGACCAAGCGCATGGCCGAGGACCTGGCCGATTATCTCAAGGAACTGAACATCAAAGTCCACTACCTCCACAGCGAGGTGCAGACCATCGAGCGGGTCGAAATCCTGCGCGACCTGCGCCTGGGCGTCTATGACGTGGTGGTGGGCATCAACCTGCTACGCGAAGGGCTCGACCTGCCCGAGGTCAGCCTGGTGGCGATCCTCGACGCCGACAAGGAAGGTTTTCTGCGCTCCGACACGGCGCTCATCCAGACGATTGGCCGGGCGGCGCGGCACGTCAACGCCACAGCGGTCATGTACGCCGACCGCGTCACCGAGGCGATGCAGCGGGCCATCGACGAGACCAACCGCCGCCGCCAGGTGCAGCTTGCCTACAACGAAGCGCATGGCATCATCCCCGCCACGGTGGTCAAGGAAGTGCGCGACCTGACCGACCGCGTGCGGCGCGAGGCGACGCCAGAGGCAGCGGCCTTTACCCCCGCCCAGATGCCCAAAGACGAGCTGGCCCGCCTGATCCGCGAGCTGGAAAAGCAGATGCGCGCCGCCGCCGAGGCGCTCGAGTTCGAAAAGGCCGCCCTGCTGCGCGACCAGATCTTTGAACTGCGCGCGGCGCTGGCGGAGAAGGAGGACCTGCCAGCCTGGGAGCGGGACCGCCGGCTTGCGCGCAAAAGTTAACTACCTGGCGTATAATCAATCTGTGTAATCTGTGGCAAAAAGAAAAAAAGAGGTACACAATGCAGATCAGCCATATCGAAGTGACGCCGGTCGAGCTGGGCCTGCGCCTCCCCTACCGCGCGGGGCGCACAGCCGAAATCGACCGCGTGACCGTCGTCTTTGTGCGCGTCGAGACGCGAGACGGCCGCAATGCGTGGGGCTGCGCCGCCTTCGACCCAACCATCACTGGCGAGACCGCCGAAGGCGTCATCCGCGCCTGCCGCGCCTGCGCCGACCGTGCCCGCGACCTCAACCCGCTGAACACCGAGTACGCGCTGGAAGAACTGAGCCGGGTTGCCGCGTCGACTCCCGCCGCGCTGTGCGCCTTCGACCTGGCTTTTCACGATCTGCTGGGACTGGCGACGGGGCTGCCACTCTACCGGCTGCTGGGCGGCTACCGCCAGCGCATCCAGACCTCCGTGACGATCAGCATCGCCCCGGTCAAAGAGACCGTGGAGCTGGCCCGCGACCGCGCCCGGCAGGGCTTTCGCATCCTCAAGATCAAGGGCGGCCTCGACGCCGAGGAGGATGTCCGGCGAGTGCGCGCCGTCCGCCAGGCCCTGCCCGGCCTGACGCTGCGCCTCGACGCTGACGGAGGGTACACAGTGCAGGAGGCGCTGGATGTGGCCCGCGCGCTGGAGGGAGAGCTGGAGATGCTGGAACAGCCTACGTCGCCTGACAACCTGGAGGCGCTAGCCGAGGTGACCCGCTACAGTCCGTTGCCCATCCTGGCCGACCAGAGCGTGACGGGGCTGGCATCGGCGCTGGAGGTCGCCGCCCGCCGCGCCGCCGACGGGCTGAGCGCCAAACTGGCCGCGTGTGGTGGCATCCGCTGCGCCCGCCAGATCGACACCATCGCCCGCGCCGCACGGATGGCCACCATGGTCGGCTGCATCAACGAGCCGGCGCTGCTCACCGCCGCAGGCCTCAGCTTTGCTCTCAGCAGTCCCAACGTCCAATACGGCGACCTGGACGGGCACCTGGACCTGGTCGACGATCCCACCGTCGCCAGTTTTCGCCTCGAAGAGGGGTGGCTCATCGCCAGCGAGAGCCCGGGGTTGGGCAGCACCGTTTCTTTGTGACAAGGAGAGTAAGATCTCCCTGTCACAGAGACGCGCGCAGCGCAGCGACGTTCTCCGCCACAGACGCCCGCTCGTTGTAGATGCTCGACCCCGCGACCAGCACCGTCGCGCCAGCCTGCACCGCCAGCGACGCCGTCTCCACAGCAATGCCCCCATCGACCGCGATGGGAATCGCCAGCCCGCGCCCGTCGAGCAGCGCCCGCAGGCGGCGAATCTTGTCGAGCTGGCTGTGCAGAAACGCCTGCCCGCCAAAGCCTGGATTGACCGTCATCACCTGAACCACATCCACCAGGTCGAGCACGTCCTCCAGCACGACGAGAGGCGTGGATGGGTTGAGCGTCACGCCCGCCTGCACCCCTAGCTCGCGGATCGATTGCAGCGTGCGGTGGAGATGAACGCACGCCTCCTGGTGGACGATCAACCGGTCTGCCCCCGCCGCGGCAAACTCGGCCAGGTAGCGCTCCGGCTCGACGATCATCAGGTGGACGTCCAGCGGCAGGGCAACCAGCGGCCGCAGCGCGCGCACCACACCGGGCCCAAAGGTGATGTTGGGCACGAAACGCCCGTCCATCACGTCGATCTGGAGCGCGTCGACGCCCGCCGCCTCGGCCTCGCGGGCCTGTTCGCCCAGGCGCGCAAAGTCAGCCGATAGAATCGAAGCCTCGATGAGAATCCTGCTCACCGTGTCCACTCCTCCAGCGCCACCCCCAGGCCGCTGGCGATGCGGGTGACGAAGGCAAAATAGGCCGTGATCTGGGCCATGTCGAGGATCGCCCGGTCGTCGAACCCCGCCGCGCGCAGCGCCTCGATGTCGTCCTCGCTCACCGTCGCCGGGGCGCGGGTCAGCTTGATGACGTAATCGACCATCGCCCGGTCGGGCGGCTCCAGCGGCGCGCGGCTGGGGTCAACCTTGAGCTGCTCGACCAGCACGTCGTCCTTCGTCAACCGACGGAGAGCCTCCCCGTGATGTTTCGCTCAGTAGTGGCAGGCGTTGAGCCCCGAGACGACCGTGCCGATCATCTCGCGCTGATAGCGTTGCAGCGGCGAGGGGCCGAACATGAGCGTCTTGTACAGCGCGCGATGCGCCAGCATCGCCGGCGGATTCAGGCTGTGGACCTTCATGATGTGCGCCACGCGGCCCACACTCTTCTCGACACATTGCTCATAGGCCGCCCGCAGCTCCGCGTCGGCGTCTGCTTCGTCAATGGTCTCGATCCACGCTGTTTTCTTCATGGCCGCTTCCTCTTGATCGACAGTAGCATTATAGCACATGAGAACAGGGGGACAAGAAAAATAGCTTCCGGGTGTTCGAAGCAAAAGAATAGAGCGCCCCACCCACCCTGCTCCCGCCGGGTCTGTGACCCGGCAGGCTCCACTGGGGGGGCACAGACCATAGGCATCAAGCTAATCGAGGGTCGGTGCGTCAATGGATGTGAGCGTCGCCAGACAGGCCCATTTCTTCGCTCGCAGGGGGTCTGCGACCCCCGTCTGGCCGCCTGAGACGACGTGTTCAGGCCGAC
>Ga0209018_1002683_pt1 | contig 12144 bp, 13 predicted proteins | sample YNPBryBLVA2012_FD_185814 | JGI IMG/M metagenome (GOLD analysis project Ga0209018, IMG submission 185814) | Anoxygenic and chlorotrophic microbial mat microbial communities from Yellowstone National Park, USA - YNP Bryant BLVA 2012 (SPAdes)... ...
ATGCTCGATGCCTCTGCGGGTCCCCGGGGTCGGTATTGGTTGGCGCTGGGTTTGTTTCGAAAACCAACCGAAAAAAGGATTTTCCGAAATGCCGGCGCACTCTGCGGAGAATGGCGCAGATGCGCGAGGATGTCTGAATCAGGCGGCCAGACGAAGTTCGAGATTTTCGATGCGGCGTCTGAGGTCGGCGACCTCCATCACAAGGCGCTGGTGCTCGTCGCGCCGCACGATCACCTCGTAGAGTCGATCCAGCCGCTGATTCGTCGCATCGAGACGGGCCAGCAGATCTGCATGCACTGCATCGATGCGCTTGTTGGTTTCTTCAATGCGGTGCAGCAAGTTCGCAGACACGGCATCGATACGCTTGTTCGTGTCATCGATGCGCTTGTTCGTCTCATCGATGCGCCGCAGTAGGTCCGCAGACACTGCATCGATGCGCTTGTTGGTTTCTTCAATGCGATGCAGCAAATCCGCATGCAGTGCATCGATACGCTTGTTCGTGTCATCGATGCGCCGGCTTTGCTCGATCAATTGCGCCTGGATGTCGTCGAGACGCTTGTTCGTCAATTGCAACGTGGCGCGAATCTCGCTGTTTTCGAGCCGGATCTTGTCGAATTCCGGCACGATCCATTCCTGGATGGCCGTACGCAAGGCTTCCATCATTTCCATCGGCGAGGCTCCTCTTGCCGTCATTTCATTGCATTAGGATAGCATCGGCATCGGGACAGTCAATTCAACCCAGATCAAGCTCTGCATTTCGCTCGGGACGGGCGCTCAGATTGGCGGTAATGATCGCGTTGTCTCTTCTAGCCCTCGAACGCTTCCGCCTCGGCGAAGGGTCGCGCCGCGGCGTCTTTCGGGGCGAGGAGCGGGGGAATGGCGAGCGGCCAGGCGATGGCCAGCTGCGCATCGTCCCAGCGGATGGAGCGTTCGTATTCCGGCGCGTAGTAGTCGGTGGTCTTGTAGAGGAACTCGGCGCTCTCGGAGAGCGTGAGGAAGCCGTGCGCGAAGCCGGGCGGGATCCAGAGCTGGCGCTTGTTCGCAGCGGAGAGGATCACGCCGACCCAGCGTCCGAAGGTGGGCGAGGAGCGGCGCAGATCGACCGCGACGTCGAAGACTTCGCCCTGGATCACGCGCACCAGCTTGCCTTGCGCGCGCGGCGGCAGCTGGTAATGCAGGCCGCGCAGCACGCCCTGCACGCTCTTCGAGTGGTTGTCCTGCACGAACTCGACATCGAGGCCGGTCGCTTCTCGAAAGGCGCGGCGGTTGTAGCTTTCGAAGAAGAAGCCGCGCGCATCGGCAAACACTTCCGGTTCGAGCAGCAACACGTCGGGAATCGCGGTGGCGGTGACTTTCATCGAGATTCGGCGGGGCGTTATTTCGATCCTTCCTCCAGCAGGCGCAGCAGATACTGGCCATAGCCGTTTTTGAGCAAGGGCTCGGCGAGACGGCGCAGCCGTTCGGCGTCGATCCAGCCCTGCCGCCAGGCGATTTCTTCCGGGCAGGCGACTTTGAGGCCCTGGCGCTTTTCCAGCGTGGCGATGAACTGACCGGCTTCGAGCAGGGATTCGTGGGTGCCGGTGTCGAGCCACGCGTAGCCGCGCCCCATGATTTCGACGGCGAGCTGGCCGCGCTCGAGATACCGGCGATTTAAATCGGTGATTTCGAGCTCGCCGCGCGCCGAGGGTTTCAGGGTCTTGGCGAGCGCCGCCACCTCTGCGTCATAGAAATACAGGCCGGTGACCGCATAGTTGGATTTCGGCCGCGACGGCTTTTCTTCGATGCTCGATGCCTTGCCGGCGGCATCGAAGGCGACGACGCCGTAGCGTTGCGGATCCTGCACGTGGTAGGCGAAGATCGTCGCGCCAACGGTGCGGCGCATCGCGCGTTCGAGCAGTTTGACGAGGTCGTGGCCGTAGAACAGGTTGTCGCCGAGCGCCATCGCGCAGGGCGCGCCGGCGAGGAAGCTTTCGCCGATCAAAAAGGCTTGCGCCAGGCCTTCGGGCTTAGGCTGCACCGCGTAGGCGAGCGCAATCCCCCACTGGCTGCCATCGCCGAGGAGCTGCTCAAAGCGCGGCGTATCCTGCGGCGTCGAAATGACGAGGATTTCCCGGATACCCGCCAGCATGAGCGTCGCCAGCGGGTAGTAGATCATCGGCTTGTCGAAGACCGGCAGCAGCTGCTTCGAGACGGCCAGCGTGGCCGGATGCAGGCGCGTGCCGGCGCCGCCGGCGAGGATGATGCCTTTACGGTTTTCGTTCATCGGGCGTTCCTAGAGGCCGCGAGTGGAGAAATAGCGCTTTGGCATTTGCAAAGATGGCCCAGGCAATGGCGCCGAGCATCTTAACACCGCTCGATCGCGGCTAAAGCCGCTCCCACAGCTGGCTCATCATATGCTCAAGTCCCTGCCGCCAATCAGGGAGATGAAGGCCGAAGGCGCGCTTGAGCTTCGTCGTGTCGAGGCAGGAGTTGGCCGGTCGCGCGGCCCGGGTCGGGTAATCCGCGGCGGGGATCGGCTCGATCGCCTCGGGCGCGACGCGCAGCGGGCAGCCGGCGGCCTGCGCGATTTCGAGCACGGTGCGCGCGTATTCATACCAGGTGGTGCGCCCGCTCGCGGCTAGGTGGTAGAGCCCATACGCAAACTCGGCGCGGGCGGGGCGGCACGGATGCAGGTATTGGCCGAGGATCTGCGCGGTGACGTCGGCGATCAGCGCCGCGGAGGTCGGCGCGCCGGTCTGGTCGGCGACGACCCTGAGGCTGTCGCGCTCCATCGCCAGCCGCAGCATGGTCTTCGCGAAGTTGCCGCCATGCGCGCCGAACACCCAGCTCGTGCGCAAGATCAGATGCTTCGCATGGCGGGCGATCAACGCGCGCTCGCCGGCGAGTTTGCTGCGGCCATAGACGTTCAACGGATTGGGCGTGTCTGCTTCGCTGTAGGCGCCCGCCTTGCGTCCGTCGAAGACGTAGTCGGTCGAATAATGGACGACGAGCGCATCGCGCTTGGCCGCCTCTTCCCCCAGGATGCCCGGCGCGAGGCCATTCACCGCTTCGGCGAGCGCCGGCTCGCTTTCGGCCTGATCGACGGCGGTGAACGCGGCGGCATTGACGATGATCCCGGGCGCGACGGCGGCGATCACACTGCGCAGCTGCGCGGGATCGGCGAGATCGCATTCCCGATGGCCAAGCGCGATCACCTCGCCCAGCGGCGAGAGCGCGCGCTGCAGCTCGAAACCGAGCTGGCCGTTTTTGCCGGTGAGCAGAATCTTCATGCGCCGCCGTAGTGTTTGCTCAGCCAGTCGCGGTAGCTGCCGTTTTGCACATGCGCGACCCAGTCCGGATGCTCGAGATACCAGGCGATCGTCTTGCGGATGCCGCTCTCGAAGGTTTCCGCCGGCTTCCAGCCCAGCGTATGTTCGATCTTGCGCGCATCGATCGCATAGCGCCTGTCATGCCCGGGGCGATCCTTCACGAAGCGGATCTGCGCGCTATAGGACTGGCCGTCCGCGCGCGGTCGCAGTTCGTCGAGCAGCGCGCAGATCGTGCGCACGATCTCGAGGTTGGTCTTCTCGTTCCAGCCGCCGATGTTGTAGGTCTCCCCCACCCGTCCGGCTTCCAGCACGCGCCGCAGCGCCGCGCAATGATCCTTCACGTAGAGCCAGTCGCGCACGTTCATCCCGTCGCCATAGATCGGCAGCGGCTTGCCGGCGAGCGCATTCACGATCATCAGCGGGATGAGCTTTTCCGGGAACTGGTAGGGGCCGTAGTTGTTCGAGCAGTGGGTGATCAGCGTCGGCAGGCCATAGGTATGCTGCCAGGCGCGCACCAGATGGTCGCTCGCCGCCTTGCTGGCAGAATAAGGGCTGTTCGGCGCGAAGCAGGTGGTTTCGGAAAACGGCGCATCATCAGGGTTTAACGAGCCATAGACTTCGTCGGTGGAGACGTGCAGGAAGCGAAAGGCCGCCCTCGCGTCGTCCGGCAGCGCCTGCCAATAGCCGCGCGCGGCTTCGAGCAGCCGGAAGACGCCGACGATGTTGGTCTGGATGAAGTCCTCCGGGCCGTGGATGCTGCGGTCGACATGCGATTCCGCGGCGAAATGGATGATCGCGCGCGGCTTGTATTCGGTCAGCAGTCTGTCGAGCAGCGCGCCATCGTTGATGTCGCCGCGCACGAAATGGTGGCGCGCATCGTCCGCCAGCGCGCGCAGGTTTTCCAAATTGCCGGCGTAGGTGAGCTTGTCGAGATTGACGACCGCTTCGCCGGTGGCGGCGATCCAGTCGAGCACGAAATTGCTGCCGATGAAGCCGGCGCCGCCGGTGACAAGGATCATCGCAAAACTCCTTTCAGATAGCGTCCTGTATGGCTGCCGGGCGTTTGCGCCACCGCCTCCGGCGCGCCGGCGGCGATGATACGCCCGCCGCCGTCGCCGCCTTCCGGGCCGAGATCGACGATCCAGTCCGCGGTCTTGATCACGTCGAGATTGTGCTCGATGACGACGATGGTGTTGCCGGCGTCGCGCAGCCGGTGCAGCACCTTCAGCAGCATTTCGATGTCATGGAAGTGCAAGCCCGTGGTCGGCTCGTCGAGGATGTAGAGCGTGCGGCCGGTATCGCGCTTGGACAGCTCGAGCGCGAGCTTGACGCGCTGCGCTTCGCCGCCGGAGAGCGTGGTTGCGGATTGCCCCAGCTGGATGTAGCCGAGGCCGACGTCGATCAGCGTCTGCAGCTTGCGCGCAACCGCCGGCACGGCGGCGAAGAAGTCGTGCGCCTGTTCGACGGTCATCTGCAGCACGTCATAGATGGTCTTGCCCTTGTAGCGGATTTCCAGCGTCTCGCGGTTGTAGCGCTTGCCGTGGCAGACGTCGCAGGGCACGAAGATGTCGGGCAAAAAGTGCATTTCGACCTTGATCAGGCCGTCGCCCTGGCAGGCTTCGCAGCGCCCGCCCTTGACGTTGAAGGAAAACCGTCCCGGCCCGTAGCCGCGTTCGCGCGCCTCGGGCACGCCCGCGAACAGCTCGCGGATCGGCGTGAGCAGCCCGGTATAGGTGGCCGGGTTCGAGCGCGGCGTGCGGCCGATCGGGCTTTGATCGACATTGATCACCTTGTCGAAGAATTCCAGGCCCAAGATTTCGTCATAGGGCGCCGGCTCCAGCGCCGAGCCGTAGAGATGGCGCGCGCAAGCGGCGTAGAGCGTGTCGTTGATCAGCGTCGATTTGCCAGAGCCGGAAACGCCGGTGACGCAGGTGAGCAGCCCCACGGGAATCTCGAGATTGACGCGCTTGAGGTTGTTGCCGGCGGCGCCGAGGATTTTCAGCATGCGCTGCGGGTTCGGCGGCGTGCGCCGTTGCGGCGTCTCGATCCTGCGCCGGCCCGACAGATAGGCGCCGGTGAGCGAATCCGGGTGCGCGGCGATCTCGCGCGGCGTGCCCTGCGCGACGATGCGCCCGCCATGCTCGCCGGCGCCCGGGCCCATGTCGACGACGAAATCGGCCGACTCGATCGCCTCCTGGTCGTGCTCGACGACGATCACGGTATTGCCCAGATCGCGCAGCGCCGCGAGCGTCTGTAAAAGCCGCGCGTTGTCGCGCTGGTGCAGGCCGATCGACGGCTCGTCGAGCACATACATCACGCCGGTGAGCCCCGAGCCGATCTGCGAGGCGAGCCGGATGCGCTGCGCCTCGCCGCCGGAGAGCGTCTCGGCCGAACGATCGAGCGACAGATAGTCGAGGCCGACGTTGATCAGGAAGGTCAGGCGCGCAGTGATTTCCTTGACGATCTTTTCGGCCACCTGCGCGCGCTGGCCGGAAAGCTTGAGCAGGTTGAAAAAGTCGCGGCAGTCGATCAGCGACAGGCGGCTTATTTCGGCGATGGTCTTGCCGCCGACGAAGACATGACGCGCCTCGCGACGCAGGCGCGCGCCGCCGCATTCCGGGCAGGGCTTCTGGTTCAGATACTTCGCGAGCTCTTCGCGCACCAGCAGACTGTCGGTTTCGCGGTAGCGGCGCTCCAAATTCGGGATGATCCCTTCGAACGGATGGCTGCGCTCGATGCGCTGGCCCTTTTCGTTCAGGTAACGGAAGCGGATCGACTCGCGCCCGGAGCCGAACAGCACGACCTGGCGCACGGCTTCCGGCAGCGTCTCGAAAGGCGCCTCCGGGTCGAAGCCATAGTGCGCGGCGAGCGATTCGATCATCTGGTAGTAGAACTGGTTGCGCCGATCCCAGCCCTTGATCGCGCCGGCGGCCAGGCTCAAATGCGGATAGGCGACGACGCGCGCCGGATCGAAGAACTGGATCTGGCCGAGACCGTCGCAAGTCGGGCAGGCGCCCATTGGATTGTTGAACGAAAACAGGCGCGGCTCGAGCTCCTGCAACGCATAGCCGCAATGCGGGCAGGCGAATTTCGCGGAAAACAGATGCTCGACGCCGCTCTCCATCTCGACCGCGATGCAGCGCCCATCGGCATGGGTGAGCGCGGTCTCGAAACTCTCGGCGAGCCGCTGGCGCTGATCGCTCCTGATCTTCAGGCGATCGACGACGATGTCGATGGTATGGTTGCGGGTCTTCGCGAGCCGCGGCAGCGCGTCGATGTCATACACCTGGCCGTCGATGCGCAGCCGCACGAAGCCCTGCGCCTTCAGCTCGGCGAACAGCTCCTGATGCTCGCCCTTGCGGTTGGCGACCACCGGCGCGAGGATCATCAGCTTGGTCTCCTCGGGCAGCGCCAGCGCGTGATCGACCATCTGGGCCACGCTCATCGCCTCGAGCGCGACGCCATGTTCCGGACAGTGCGGCGTGCCGACGCGCGCAAAGAGCAGGCGCAGATAGTCGTGGATTTCGGTGACCGTGCCGACCGTCGAGCGCGGGTTGTGGCTGGTGGCCTTCTGTTCGATCGAAATCGCCGGGGACAGCCCCTCGATCAGGTCGACGTCGGGCTTTTCCATCAATTGCAGGAACTGGCGCGCATAGGCCGAGAGCGATTCGACATAGCGCCGCTGACCTTCGGCATACAGCGTGTCAAAGGCGAGCGAGCTCTTGCCGGAGCCGGACAGGCCGGTGATCACCGTCAGCTTGTTGCGCGGCAGATCGAGACTGATGTTCTTGAGATTGTGGGTGCGCGCGCCGCGAATCTTGATGGTTTCCATGCGGGGTGAGGCAAAATGGCGAACACGCCAATATACGGAAAAAAGCCGCCCTCCCGCCAGCGTCGGCTTTTTTCCGTCCCGGGTAATGTATGATGCGCATCGAGACAACTAACACATACACCCGATGCGCACCAACATCATTCTCGATGACGACCTCGTTGCCCAGGCGATGAAAGCCGGTCCGTTCAAGACGAAAAAGGAAGCGGTGGAAGCCGGCCTGCGTCTCCTCGCCCGTCAGGCCGCCTACCGCGACATTCTCGCCCTGCGCGGCAAGTTGCGCTGGGAGGATGCCTCGCCGGCCGCCGGCCATCTGCTCATGGATCCGTCTGCAGAATACGACACTGGCAAGAAAGAGCGCGCGTGATCCTCGTCGACGCTTCCGTCTGGATCGACTTCTTCAATGGCCGGCAGACAGTGGCAGTCGGCCGTCTGAGCGACCTGCTCGCGGACGGCGCCGCACCGCTGGGAATGGCCGACCTCACGCTTTTCGAGGTGTTGCGCGGTTTTCGCCACGCGGAAGACTTTCTCGCCGCCCGCCGGGCGCTCTCCGCATTGCCGGTCGTCCCGATCGGCGGGGCGGAGAATGCGCTGGCCGCCGCCGAGCGCTACCGCGCACTGCGCGCCCTGGGCATCACGATCAAAAGCCCCATCGACGTACTGCTGGCCAGTTTCTGTATCGAAAACGGCTATGCCCTGCTGCATAGCGACGGCGACTTCGATGCCCTCGAAACCCACTGCGGCCTGCGCGTCTGGCGCCATTGAGAGCGCTCGCATAGCCGATGATATTCCAAATGGGTGATTTTTACGCTCACACATGCTCTCTTCCGTTCCCGACTCCATGACCCCCGCCGAGCGGCGCACCGGCGCGACGCTGGCCGCGATCTTCGGCCTGCGCATGCTCGGCCTGTTTCTCGTCTTGCCGGTGTTCGCGGTGCTCGCGAAAGGACTCCCCGGCGGCGACGATCCTCTGCGGGTGGGTCTCGCGCTCGGCGCTTATGGCCTGACCCAGGCGTTTTTGCAGATTCCGTTCGGCATCGCTTCCGACCGCTTCGGCCGCAAACCGGTGATCGTCTTCGGCCTGTTGCTGTTCGCGGCCGGCAGCTTCCTTTGCGCCGCCGCGCCGGACATCCACTGGATGATCCTCGGGCGGACGCTGCAGGGCGCCGGGGCGATTTCCGCCGCGATCACCGCGCTGGCTGCCGATCTGACGCGCGAACAGCACCGCACGAAGGTGATGGCGATGATCGGCGCCTCGATCGGCCTGGTGTTCGCCGCGTCGCTGGTGATTGCGCCGCCGCTCGCCGCCTGGTTGGGTTTGAGCGGACTCTTCGCGCTGATCGGCCTGTTGGCCCTCGGCGCGATTTTGCTGCTGTTTGCTGCCGTGCCGCCAGCGCCGAGTTTCGCAACCCAACCGCGTCCGCCCTTTTCCGCGGTGCTGTTCGATGGGCGGCTGATGCGCCTGAATTTCGGCGTGTTCGCATTGCATCTGATGCAGACGGCCCTCTGGGTGGTCGTGCCGCCGGCGCTCATCGCCGCGGGGCTGCCGGGCAGCGAGCATTGGAAGGTTTATCTGCCGGCGGTGTTGCTTTCCTTTGCCGTGATGGCGCCGCTGATCATCGCCGCCGAAAAGCGCGGGCGAATGCGTGCGGTCCATCTCGGCGCCATCGCTTTGCTGATCATCGTCCAGGCCGGGCTGACGCTGACAGGCGGCGCCCTCTGGACGCTGGGCTTCTGGCTGCTCGCGTTTTTCATCGGCTTCAACATTCTCGAAGCGCTGCAACCGTCGCTGATCTCGCGGCTTGCCCCGCCTGCGGCGAAGGGCGCGGCGCTGGGCATCTACAACACGACGCAATCGGCGGGACTGTTTCTCGGCGGACTGCTCGGCGGCTGGCTGGTCAAACACTTCGCTGCCAGCGCCGTCCATCTCGCCTGCGCCGCGCTTGGTATCATCTGGCTGATGCTGGCTTTCACGCTGCAGGCGCCGCAACCTCGGACAATTCAGGGAGAAAACGATGGCATCCGTCAATAAGGTGATTCTGGTGGGCAACCTCGGCGCAGATCCGGAAATCCGCTATCTGCCGAATGGCGATGCGGTGACGAACATCCGCATCGCGACGACCGAAACCTGGAAGGACAAGAACACCGGCGAGAAAAAAGAGCTCACCGAATGGCATCGCGTGGTGTTCTACCGCAAGCTCGCCGAAATCGCCGGCCAGTATCTGAAGAAGGGTTCGCAGGTCTATGTCGAGGGCCGCCTGCGCACCCGTAAATGGCAAGGTCAGGATGGACAGGACCGCTATACCACCGAGATCGAGGCCACCGAGATGCAGATGCTCGGTCGGCGCGAAGGGATGGGCGATGCCCCCGCCCGCACGCCGGCTGGGCCTGCTGCCGCTTCCCGTCCTGCTGCCGCCGCCCAGCCGAGCAACGGCGGCTTCAATGACATCGATGACGACATTCCATTCTGATGTCACGCCGACGTCGGCCGCTCAGCCAGTATTCACTGCGTGATCTGCTGATCGTCGGGCTCCCGCTGCTGGCGATCGTCGTTTTCGGTTTCTGGTTCGCCTCCCGTTTCATCCGCCCGGCCCCGCCGGATACACTGACCCTCTCGACCGGCGCCCCCGGCGGCGCCTACCAGCGTTTCGCTGCGATCTACAAGGACATCCTGGCGCGTTACGGCGTTACCCTGATCGAGCGTCCCTCGGCCGGCTCGACCGAGAATCTGGTGCGGCTGCGAGATCCGCAGGAAACTGTCGAGGCCGCCTTCATCCAAGGGGGGACGGCAAGCGTGCGCGCGGATGACGCGCTCTACTCGCTCGGCAGCCTCTACTACGAACCGCTGTGGATCTTTCATCGCGCTGAATTGGGCGCCCCGACGCGGCTCATAGACCTGAAAGGCAAGCGCATCGCGATCGGCGTCCCGGGCAGCGGCACGCGTCATCTCGCGGAGCAATTGCTCTCCTTCAGCGGAATCGATGACAAAAATGCCCGCCTGTTCGACTTTGGCGGCCTCGATCTCGCGGACGCCCTGGCCAAAAAGCGTATCGACGCCGCCTTCGTCGTCGGCCCGACCCAGTCGGCCACCGTATGGACGTTACTGCATACCCCTGGCGTACGGCTGATGAATCTCGTCCATGCCGAAGCCTACGCGCGCCAGTTCCCTTTCCTGAGCAGGCTGGTGCTCCCCCGCGGCGCGATCGATCCGGCGGCGGATCAGCCTCCGATCGACATTGAGCTCGTCGCGCCGATGGCCACGCTCGTCGTGCGCGAGGAGACTCACCCCGCCCTGATCGATCTGCTGATGCAGGCCATCAGCGAGGCCCACGGCGGCGCGGGCATTTTTCAGCGCGCTGGCGAGTTTCCGCGCCCGACGACCGTGGGCGGCAGCGACTTCCCGCTCTCTCCGGAAGCGCAGCGTTTTTACAAATCCGGCAAGCCCTGGTTGCAACGCTTCCTGCCTTTCTGGGCGGCCACGCTGATCGACCGGATGCTGGTGATGCTGATCCCGTTTTTCGCGGTGCTGATTCCGGTATTGAAGTTCGCCCCCGGCCTCTACAACTGGCGCATCAAATCACGCATCTACCGCCGCTACGGGGAACTCAAGTTCATCGAAGCCGAGCTGGAGGCCAACCCGGGCAAAATGACGCGCGCAGAATGGCTCGCGCGTGTCGATGCGATCGAGCGGGAAGTCAATCACCTGCCGGTGCCGCTCGCCTTCAGCGACATGGTTTACACGCTGCGCGAGCACCTCGGCTTGGTGCGCAAGGCGATCGACCGAGCCACGGCGCCTTCTACAAACGCCTGATCTTTTCCAGCAGCGCGGTGGTCGAACGCGTATGCAGGAAGGGGATCGAGTGCACCTCGCCGCCCCACCCCAGCACTTCCTTGGCGCCGACGATCTTCTCGACCGGCCAGTCGCCGCCCTTGACGAGGATTTCCGGCCGAGATTCGAGGATGCGCATAAGCGGCGTGTCCTCGTCGAACCAGGTCACCAGGGAAACGCTTTCCAGCGCTGCGAGTACCGCCATCCGATCGGCGAGCGGGTTCACCGGACGGTCTTCACCCTTGCCGAGACGTTTCACCGACGCATCGCTATTCACTGCGACGATCAGGCTCGCGCCGAGCGCGCGCGCCTGGGCCAGGTAAGTGACATGACCCCGGTGCAAAATGTCGAAGCAGCCGTTCGTGAATACCCGCGGGCGCGGCAAGGCCGCGGCGCGGGCGGCGAATTCGCCCGGCGTGCACAGCTTGCGTTCGAACGCGGGCGGCGGGTAGATCACTATTTCGCGCCCGCCGCTTCCGGCTTGGCGCCAGAGGTATTCTGGCCGCTGCCCGAAAGGCGCTGCGCCTCGGCCTCGGAAATGATCTCGAAGACGCGCACGACCTTTTGCACGCCGCCGGTGGTGCGGGCGATCTCGACGGCCGCTTTGGCCTCCCTGTCGGTGACCAATCCCATCAGATAGACGACGCCAGCCTCGGTGACCACCTTGACGTGGTTCGCCGCGAACTGGCCTGCGTCGATGAAGCGCGCCTTGACCTTCGAGGTGAGGTAGGCGTCGTTGCTGCGCGAGGCGAGCGAGCTCGCGCCGGCGATCTTGAGCTCATTGACGATCGACTTCACGTTCGGCACGCCTGCGACGATCTTCTCGACTTCGGCCTTGGCGGCCTCGTCCGGCGCTTCGCCGGTGAGCAGCACGGTGCGGTTGTAGCTGGTGACATTCACATGGGTGTTGCTGCCGAATTTTTCAGAGATGCGGTTCGCCGCGCGCAACTCGATGCCTTCGTCGGCGACCTGGGTTTCGGTTGGCCGGCGGTCGGCATAGGAAAGCACGGCAACCCCGGTGCCGACGGCGACTGCGCCGAAGCAGCCGGAGAGGAGCGGAACGAGGAGGGCGAGAAGCAACAGGATGCGTTTGTTCATTGGTTTTCTCCCAGAATCAGAGCGTCGATGCCGTCGCACAGGCAGTGGATGACGAGCAGATGGACTTCCTGGATGCGCGC